>Ga0308164_10000997_pt1 | contig 36732 bp, 21 predicted proteins | sample PhyTR2_FD_201031 | JGI IMG/M metagenome (GOLD analysis project Ga0308164, IMG submission 201031) | Phyllosphere microbial communities from UC Gill Tract Community Farm, Albany, California, United States - DLSLT.R2 | ecosystem: Host-associated > Plants > Phyllosphere > Unclassified | place: USA... | reverse complement strand
CCGAGTGCAAAACGGCGTTTAACTGACCGAGCGGCCGGTCGACGCTCGCAGAGATCATCAAGCCCCAAAGTACTCGTTGGACCCATAGTTGTTTTGGAATTGCCTCGACCGCTGAGGCGGGAAGCGTGCCGAGACAAGTTAAGTGCTGCACGCGAATATCGTTTATTTAAAGTACCTTGGCACATCAGAAGCAAGCTAATTACCGTAGCCGAATAGTGTGTGGGAAGTTAAGTTCGGCACATACCGATCGTTCGAATGATAGGAGCCGCGTGATCGCATAATCAACCTTGCCGACATTCTTACCGCCGTTGCCCATTATTCGTGATTGGAAACACTGCAGCCTCGACCGAAAGGTCGGTTTGAGACATTCGCGGAAGCTCAGCGTTCTGAATGCGCGTGATCGCGGAACGCCGGGATGGTCCTTGCGATTGCGACCCGGTCGGAGACGTTCGTCGAATCGTAAGACGTCTAGCCGAATGAGGCTCCGAGCGGAGGTTGTTAGATTGGACGGGGACTTCGATCAGATCAGGGGTTCGGTGGCGTCACTGCTGCTGTTGTGGTCCACGATCGAGCGATCGGCACGCGAAGAAGTGGCTCGGGTCAACGGCGGGGCCGTTCCGAAGTCGGCGTATGGCATCGCGGCCGTTCTGGGCGCCTGGGAGGATTCGGTAGCGGCGAAGCGGCCGACGATCTCCTTGGCGCGATCGGCGGCCGGCCAGCTAAACGCCCGGCTTCCAGCGCATCTGAGGGTACGCAACGGGATCTGTCATGGATTGGACGGCGTCTCGTCCGCTCACGATGGGCATTCCGCGAGGTTGACGTGGACCATCAACGGGGAACGAGGCAGCATCGAGTGGGACGATCTCCAAACGTCCCTCCGGTGGCTTTCCCGAGTACCTCGGGCGATATGGATCATATCCCGCTCGTCTTCCACCGCGATCGGAAACAGGCTCTTGGACGATCCCCAAAACCGCGAGTGGTGGATGGCTGAGTTCGGTCTCGATCTTTCCCGGCAGGTCTGAGCGACGTTTCGCGAGTCCGGTCCGACGCGTGATGCGATGCGGCGGACCGGACCTGCGTCTTTCAGCTCGTGGATGATCGTCATGCCTATTCGTCAGCGACCGCGATCAAGGGCGCGTCATTGATCGAACCATCGATCCCCATGGCCTTCTATATGACGTTAGCATCCCGGCGCCTCTGCCCTTCTGCCGAGCTCCGGCTTGTCGCATGCAACCGATGTGCCGACCGGCTGGGACATCACTTCATACCTTATGCACCGGATTGCGACTTCGGAAGGCATCGCGGTGAGCGTCCAGCAGACTTTCGGCGATGATGCACTGACGGCATCTGGTGTCTGGGTTCGACCTATCGTTTCGGACGTCAATCGCCACTGCAGACCTCACGAACGTGGGCAATAGGGCCATCGACCACCGTGACGGTACGGTAATGATGCGGCCACTTCGTCGCGTACGAGGGTTCGGATGACGGTGGTCGCCGTACCGGGGCATTATGCTACCCGGCCGGCGGCATGATCATGTGGACGCACGGCTCAACGATGAGCTCGGTCGGCACTTTGTTGAGGCCCCGGACGGTATGCCGTGCGGGGTTTAGCGCTAGATGGCCAGCACGGCCTCCGCCGCCGCCCGGTCCCATCCCAGAGCGCTCGAGCGGACGCCCGCGCGGTTCAGGATGCCCATGACCGTGCGGAGGTGGGCGCCGGTGCGCAACGCGGCCTCGCCCAGAGCGATGTTCCGTTCGGCGAGCGAACGCACCAGTCCACGATCGAAGATCGCCGCGGAATGCTTCGTACCGCTGCGATGCGGATCGAGCGCTCCAGCATCCCGCCCGTGCAGATTGAGCACGTTGCGGGCATCGTCCAGGACGTAGTGATCGTAGTGTTCCGTCTGCTCGCAGGTCATCGTTCTGATCGCGGGCAGCGAGGTCCTTTCGATCCGCACGCGACGGGTGAGCCTTCCGCATCCGGCCGTGAGGGTGAAGGGAAGCCGTCCGTCCAGCAGCCCTTCGAACACCTCGAGGTAGGGCTTCTCCCGTCCACCGACCACGGACATCGCGGACGCCAGCGTCAGGGTGAGGGCCTCCGACCCGAGGTCCACGGACGCACGCTCGAGGCGGTCCAGCAGATCCTCCACGCTGCCCGCTTCGATCCGAAGACCGTAGCGTTCGCGGACGAACGGATGCGGCACCGCACTGATGATGCCGCCCGTCGCGAGTTGCGCGACCGCGTACCTGGGCATGTGGGTGCTCACGCCGAGCACCGATGCTCCGATCGACTCCATGTCGGCCAGTTCCCGGATCTCCGTCCGGCTGAGGACCGGCACGACCTCACTCCGTCGCAGGACGTGTCGGGTCTCGAGTTCGCCCCGCCGGCGCGCTCTGCGGAGCTTGCCGGCCGAGACCGAGGTCAGTTCGGCGGCCTCTCGGAAGTCGATCGCGTGTCGTTCGCCTTCGCCGGGAACCGCCATACGGGTCGCCGCCTTCCGGATCACGTCGGTGGCGATCGCCGTGCGGGCCGGCGTGCCGGAGGACAGCAGGCGACTGAGCCTGTCGAACTGCGACGACCGCCCGACGGCGAGATCCACGTCCTCGACATCGAAGGCGCGGTCGGTCAGCGATCGCGGCCATTCCTCCAGCAGGCGCCAGACGCGTGCTATCGCGGAAGTGAACGACGGACCATCATGCAGCCAGCAGTCGTCCCGCCTCACGGTCCGCAGACCACGCTCGACGACGGGGACGAACGCCAGGACCAGTTCGACGAGCTCGCCGCGCGGCAAGGTGCGGAGTTCGTCGGGAAGATCCTTCACGGCGTCGGCGTTCGTCTCGCCTCCGAGCGAGAACAGTCCCGCATACGAACGGAGCGCGGCCGCGTCCTCGGACCGGGAGGGGATCACGGGAACGTGCTCGAGCGCGGTCCCGCATTCCTGACAGCGATCAGGACCAAGGGAGGTGGTCCACCCCTGCCGTTGCCCGCAGGTGCAGGTCGACTGCAGTATCTCGAGGGACGCCGGACAGAAGGGCAGCGTCCGGATGCACCATTCGCTACGGTGTATTCCGTCGTTGCGGAGAGACATGGGTGCGAACCTGCGGATGCGCGTGCACAGGTCCGTGGCGTCCATGCCGATCCCGCGATGGACGATGCCTTCGCCCGAGGGCTCGCCTCTGCGCTTGGCGATCTCGGTTTCGGCCACGCCAAGTACGGCGGCGATCACGGCGGGGTCGGCGTCGCCGCGGACGATGTCGACGTGCCTGTTCCGGTGCTTCTGCCCCACCTGAGCCAGGAACGCCGGCAGGTGCGGCAGGAGGTTCGCGTCCATCGTCCGCACGCAGAACCCCAGCAGCGACTCGTCCGCATGCGGCGTCTGGGGCCACCAGACCCGGTCGATGTCGCGGTTCATGACAGCAGAGCCCACAGGCCGTTGGTCCCGCCCCTCTTCCGCTTCCGCATGAGGGCATCGCCGTTCGCGGCGAGGTCCCGGAGCGTCATCGACGGGAGATCGTGCCGAACCGCGTCCTTGAGCGACTCGAGCACGATCCAGTGGGCATCACCGACCATTCCGCAGCACACCGAGCAGAGCTCCCTCGCGACGGCCTCTCCGTCGAGCCCTGCTCTTCCGGCGAGGATGCGGCGTTCCACTATCCCCTCATCGAGTTCACCCAGGAACTTCGTCCACGATTCGGAATCGTTCTTCCACGTCCGGGCCGGCAGACCGGGCGACTTGATCATGCGTCTGTCGAACGCGTCGTTGTCGACCATGTTGTCGAGTTCCTCGGAGGTGCCCATGACTATGATCGAGACCCATCCGTCGCTGAGCAGGTTCTTGATCGCGTTGGCACCGCGCTTTCCCTGCGAGGAGTCGGCCACGTGGTTGAACTCGTCCAGGATGAGGACGTGGACGCCTTCGCGGTCCAGAGCCTTCTTCACCCGTTTGCGCTGCAGCGTCTCGTTGCCCTTTTCGTAGTTCGGGTCGCCGAGACCCTCGAGTATGCTCGACCAGACCGACTTGACGGTGCCGAGCGTGTCCAGCGTGATGCGCCTGGCCGCCCCCTTGTCCGGCGGCGTGCCTGCGGTCTGCTTGGCCATTGCGACCAGCCTGTTCGCGGCAGCCGATTTGCCGGCTCCCGTCGGTTCGGACACTATCATGCCGGGCCGGGGTTCTCCGACCGGGGAATGGAGGCTGGTGAACAGCATCTCCAGTCCGACCGAAGCCAGCTTGCGTTGATCGGCCAGGTCGATCCTGATCCCCCGGAACTCCGCTTCGGCTCTGCCGACGGCTTGGATGCGCCTGAACTTGTCCTCATCCATGGTACTGCTCCTTCTCAATAGACGTCGAATGACGAATTTCCGCGATCCGGCTTTCCCCCCTCGGACTCCGAGTCCGGCGGCGTCCCGCTCGCACCCTGCGATCCGGACGTGCCCGTGCCGTCGTTCCGCCCGCCCGGTGCCTGGTCACGGTCGTCGCTCGGAGCGGCGGCTTCGCTCCGGGCCTTCGCCTCGGATGCGCTCGTCGCATCGGGTCGGTCGTCCCGATTGGCGTCGAGGTCGTTCTCCGCCGATCCGCGCTTGGCGCGGACGGGTCTGTTCGCGGCATCGGGGCGCTTCATGTTCATCGCGTGCGCCACGGCGTCGGCACCGGTGGTCGACGGCGGGACGAACTCGGACACGAAGCGGTCCGCCAGAACGGCGAGCGTACGGGGATCGGCCAGGGCCCGTTCGTGCGCCGTCTCTGTGCGCGCGAGCGCGTCGGGGTGATCGCGCTCGATCCTGTCCTCGACGCAGCCGCGGACCTCCAATAGCTTCTCCTCGGCCACGGCGTCGGCATCGCCGTCCGGAAATCCGAGACCGATGATCCGGTGTAGGTTCAGCGACAGGCCCGAGGCGTACCTCTCCTTCGTGCAGTGGAGTTCGACGTACTCCCCGAGCCGGGGATTGAGGACCCAGACGACGGAGAGATCGGTCGGATCCCATTTGATCTTGGCGTCGAACCGCAGATTCTTGGTCCGCCGCCGATCCGCGGACGCGAGGACGAAGCTGTCGAGCAGCGCCCCGTGGTTCGAGCGCTGGGCGTACCGCAGCCCGTTGACGATTACGCCGTCCCCTCCGATCACCCGGTACGCGACCTGTGCGGACATGGCCCGCCTGAACTGCTCCACGTCGGCCGGTAGGGCGTTGCCGTGGAGCCGTCGGTCCTCCATCAGTATGTCGAGCGGCGACCGGTTTCCGAGGTCTGGCCGTCGGGTGCAGTTGTAGAGCGACACCGCCAGCCAGAAGTACTCGCGGTACGTCGCGAGATCCGTGGCGGTCTTCCCGGCCGGATCCAGGTTCCACTCCCTGAGGATGGCTATGGGCAGCTTGTGGGACGGCAGCATGTCGTCGACCATTCGACGGACGATGGCGTGCCGGGACTCGACGAGAGCCTTGTCGGTCCCCTTGCGGACCCCTGCCAGGATCACGTCCATGACGACGTCGCCGCCGGCGTCCTGGACGGCGTCCCCGATGAACTGCGACCCATTGTCGACGAGCAGACCGCCGATCTTGGAGCAGACGAACTGGAGGTCGGAGTAGTGCTCGACGAACTCGGGAGGAACCTCCTTCAGCGACGTGGCATGCAGCAGCGTGCGCATCGCGCTGGCCGTGCTCGGCGCTTCCCAGGTGACGTCCTTGCCGACGATGGCGGTGCTCTTCTGCTCGACGGCGATGGTGGTCGAGCCACAGCCGAGCGGAATGCGCCTGCGCTCGTCGACGAAGAGATGGGCGGAGACCTCCTTCTCGTCCATCTGCACGAGTTCCCAGCACCGCGAGGTCTCGATGGAACGGCCCCCGCCCCCGCGGCGCGACTTCACCGCGTCGTAGGACGTCTTGTGGCGTGCGTTCGCGGCCGTACCGAGGATGTTGTAGAGCTTGCGGAAGGTCGTACGGTCCATGCGCTTCAGGGCGGACAGGTCCCGCTCGACGGGCTCGAAGCGATCAATCTTCAGCGGCTGTCCGCTGACGGCCCGGTTGTAGTCGCGCAGGAAAGCCCGCATCCCGCCCGCGCAGGTCTGAAGCGGGTTCACCGCGGCTCGGCTGGCGTGCCAGTGCGCCAGCTCGAAGGAGAAGCCCCGGACGCGGGGCGAACGATCGCCCTGCCCCGGAACGGCCTCCATGTCGCACCAGCGGCGATCGTTCCGGAAGCCCCTGGTGTCCACCCAGGTCCGCAGGGTCGTCGCGGTCGGCGTGCCGAAGCGTCCGATCAGCGCGTCCTCGGCGAACTCCTTCGCGAACCAGCGCGATATGTAGAGGTTGTTCTTGGTGGCGCCCCTGTCGCCCCGCCGTCTGGCCCTGTCCCAACGGCGGCATACCGCCATCCGGAGTTCCGCCGTCGGATCTGCCGCGAGGACGGTGTCCTTGCCCCTCTCGAGCCTGCGCATCATCGCGCGAGCGGGCTTGACCGGCACGGAGGCCACTATCCGCAGGACGTCCGAACGCAACGCCTCGATCATGGCGGGCTCCCCGGGATGCACCGGGATGCCGGTCGCCGGATCGGGGAGACGCAGGCGCTCGCCGTCCGCCAGCAGTCGCCACTTCGCGTCGTCGTCCAACCCGCGATAGGTCCACACCCGGCCGAAGCCCTTCAACATCGTCCCGACGCGGATCAGATCGCGCAGGGAGCCCGACGATGACGGTGGCGACAGGTCCGCGCCGGCGAACGACCGACCGCGGCTCCTCGGCTGCTGGCTCACATCAGCCTCGACAGGGTCATGGAGACCGTGCGTCCACGCACGACGACGGGCGAGTCGTCGGTGATGAGTCGATCGATGTCGACCCATACCAGTCCCATGCACACGAACCGTCTGGCGATCGCGGATGCACGGTAGTCGGAGTCCGGGTCGAGTACCGCCTTGACGTCGCCGAAGCGGAGGTCGGAGAGCCCCCTCAGAAGCGTGAGCCGATCGAGATGATGGTCCTCGAAGTCCGCGTCGCGGTCGAAGTGCAGCATCCCGACGTTGTGCTGACGATCGACGCCGCCGAGTATGTCCCTGCGATAGCGCAGGCGGTAGCGGCACCCGAGGGCTTCGACGTGCTCGCGCATCCGCGTCATCTTCTCGATGTACTCGTCGTCCATCTGCGTCTGATCGATCTTGACCTCGCCGATCTCCAGCGTGCCGTCCCGGAACTGCGCCCAGTAGTCGGGAAACCAGATCATCCTGCGGCCGGAGCGGGTGGACTCCAGCTTCATGGGTTGCGTCAGATGCTCCCCCACGTCGGGGTGGGCGGTGAAGTAGCGGGACAGGTCCCGCTCGGTGACGCCCTCGGTCGGATTGCCGTATGCGCACTGCGGATCACGGTTGAGCGCGATGGGGTGCCTGTGGGTGGAGCCGATCAGCGTCCTGAGTGCGCCGCCGGTCTGCGAGAAGGTCGCCTTCACGTCGAAGGCTCCGTCGCGGGTCCGCCCCGAGATCAGCCGGCGGAGTCCGTCGCCGTCGAACCTGGGACCGTCGAACCCGCCCCCGGGGCGGCCGTGGGTTCCGCCTGCGGTATCGTTCTGGATCTCAGCCACGGTGATCGCCCTCCGCTGCCGAAACCGTCGAGATCAGGTAGAACGGGTCTGCGCCCGTCACCTCGACGGCGGAGATCGTGACGCCGCACAGGACGATGGATTCGCCCGCAGCGGGGAGGGGGACGATGCCGCCCGCCGGAAAGGAGAGGAACGGCTTGGACGCGTGAAACGCGCCGGCCCGCTGAGCTTGGATCATGTCGGTCTTCCTCTTGGATGTTCGGGGTCGTTCGGGCGGCGCCGCGCGCCGCGTTCCGTCAGGCGGGTTCGAGCCACGCTTCCCGATCGACCGGGTCGGCGTCGGAATGCCGTTCGGACGCCGCTCGTGTCGGGCCGGCCAGTTCGGCGAGCATGTCGCGAAGGCGGAGGTACACCTTCTCCAACGACGTCTTGGTGCCCGGAGAGCGGCGGGGAATGGTGTCGCCCATGCTCCACGAAGCGACGAGACCGTCGATCAGCGCGGCGTAGCCGGCATGCGTCACGCCGATGATCGCCGGGATCACGTCGGCTGTTCCATCGGAGATCATCCCGAGGATCCGATCCGCCGGCAGGACGATCGTGGCGGACGGGGCCTCCCCGGAATCCAATGGGAAGTGCCGGAGTTCGACCCCGTCGATCTTCGCGCGATCGAACCCGCCTGCCCCCTTCTCGACGCCGTCGGTGGTGCGGAGGTTCATTTGGTGGAGCCTTCCGGCGGTGAACAGGAAGTCGCCGTCCGCGAGGACGTCGCGGATGGGATCGGTCATCGTCGTATCGCAGGTCATGGTTCGGCCTTTCCGCCCTTGTCGGGCGATCGTTCGTGCGGCGTCGCTGCCGCTCGGCGGGCGCGCGGGATCCGTCACCGGTCCGCATCGGACCGGCGCCTTGCCGTCTTCGCCTGATCGGATCGTCGAACCCGGGCTACGGGTTCGAGCCGGTGCTCTTCGGCGGTCGATCGCCGGGTTTCAGGCCGATCACCTTCAGCGCTCCGTGATCACCGAGGAATGGGCGTCCGGCAGCTGTTTCTTCGCCGCCTTGCGCAGATCCGCGCGCCAGCGACGTATGCGCCACGGGTCGTCGTACGGACCGAAGCGATCGAGCAGATCGGGCGTCCAGGCCTCGGCGAGGAACAGCCAGATCGCCTTTTCGCCTTGGCGGACGCGGTTGGCGTCGAGCAGGTCGATCGTGAACTTCAGTTTTTCGGTGTGCGTGAAGGCCGGCTCAACCCGCTTGGCGAGACGCGCCTCGCCGGAACGCAGCATATCCAACAGGCGAGTGTCCTTCGGGAGCTGCAGACTGCCGTCCTCGTCCTGCTCCAGCCACGGGTGATGGTTCATGACGCCGGTCAGGAGCGCGCGCCCGCCGACGTATGCCAGGAGGCGATACCCAACCGCGCGAATGTTGATGGACGCGCCCGGGTTGGGGAGCGTGACCGGCTGTTGCGCGCTTTCCGCCTTTCCGCGAACGATCATCATCAGTCTTCTCACGTAGTTTAGAGACAAACATAACCATCTCTCACGTAGTGTCAAGACAGCTTGGATTGGTGGTTTTGACGTCGGCCGCTCGCGCCTCTAGGCAGCGTTGGATGAAGGATCCCCGCGACGCGCTGAGTATCGCTCTGGAAGAGGCATGGCCGGGGGGCGTGCCCGAACAGGAGGCGATGCTTGCCGGCCGCCTCTCGAAGGATTGGCGCGACGTGGTTGCTGAGAGACTGCGCGTCGTCGACGGTTGGACTCGTGAGAACGCAGAGGATCGATCGAGCGCCGCGCAGGCAGCAGCGGGCTTGGGCCTGAGCAAGCAGCGGTTCTACGCGTTGGCTGTGGAATGGCGCACATCGCGCAGCATCGCGAGCTTGGGAGCACGGGCGTCCGAGAAGCGGACGCGTCCCCCACGGCTGGCCGCGGATGTCCTTGCGGTCGCTCCAGACCTCATTCGCGAAGCCCTGCGCGAGGACCCCCGCTCAAGCGTCGCGACGATCGAGCGGCGTCTTGCCGCCGCGGGCGTGCCGTCGATGTCGTACGCGACGGTGCGGCGACTCGTGTTCGATGCGAAGCGGACCGCGCCGTCCGGTCTGTTCGGTGCCGAACTGGTGCTCGACAGCGTCGGGCTCGACGCGGTTTCGGGCGGCCAGCGCATGCGCCTCTACGTGGTGCTGGATCGGGGCACCGGTTGTGTTCTGGGCACGGCGGAGGCGACGAACAGAACAGGGATCTGGGGATACGTCTACGCGGCCGACGACGCCCGCACGAACCTCGATCGGATGGACCTTACCGACCTGCCGGCGGCGATCGGCGAGCCGAGTGTCGTCATCAACCCGCAACGGAACGACGCCGCCGGTGGCGGCGTGCTGGAACGCCGTCTCGTGGACGCCGGCATAAGCTGTACGATCAGCACCAAGGATCCTGGATCAGTCGCGCTGGAGGTGTTGGGAGAGAGGATGGGTGGCGTCTGGGCGGGCCCGGGCGAACGCGATGATCAGGTCAGCTATCGTAACGGACGCCCTGCGAGGATGCCGGAGTATACGGCCGCCACGAGCATCGCGGTCATGGCGGCCATCGAGGAGCACAACCGGCGACGGCTGGCCGCGCCGCGACCGAACGCCTCGCCAGCGGAATCGTTCGAGCGTGCGCGTGCGTCGGTGTCGCAGGTGCTGGCCGTGATCAGTGGATCGGTCGCGGAGCTCGAGGAGCTGCCGTCCTGCTCGGAAGCCCGTATGCGAGATCGACCACCCGGTTGATTCGTATCCGTCCGCATACTCGGGGATGCCGCGCTTCATCTCTTCGCCGACGGGCGGAAGTTCTCATGTGGAATCGCGCTAGGAAGGCTCGGATCCTGCGACATCGCCGTCCTGGTTCGCTTCGCCATGCGATCCGCCCGCCTCGCGCAGGTCGTGGACGATCGCATAGAAGCGCTGGAGACTGAGCGGCTTCAGGCGCTCGCGGATGCACGCGGCGCGGAACGCATCGTACACGGCTCGCAGATTCCTGTTCGGATCGGCGTCGTTCAGGGCGCACCGCAGCAGCGCCTGACGTCGCGCATGCTCGGGGTTACGTCGCCACGGGGTGCCGCGGCGCGTGGCGCCGGACAGGGTCTCCGCCTTCGCATGAAGCTGCCACGTTCGAAGAAGATCCTGGAAGCGCACCACTGAGACGCCGACCTGATCGGCGGCGGCGGCGGTATCTCCCTCTCCGCGCTCGGTAGCTGCGATATGATCCTGGATGATCCGTATTCTTCGTAGGATCTCAGACCGACGATGGGGCCTTACCCCGTCGAGATCGATCGTTTCCGCCATGAGGGCATCGCGCGGGGCTCCGCCCTCACGTGCCAGTGCGACGGTCGGTCCGACCAGCAGCGCCTCGCTGCGGTAGCGTCGCCAGCTCGTCGCGAGGCGGATCGTCTGATCGACCGACAGACCCAGTTCGGCTGCGGCGGCTTCATCGTCTTCGGCGGTCGGCCGCGGAATCGCGTTGTAGTGGTCGAGGACGCGTGCCCGACGCCGGGCCTCCTTCAGGCCGTCCGGCCCCTTCACGTTCTTGATCTTCATGGTTTGCTCCCACCATCTTCGGCGAAAGGCCGTTCATCCCCTTCGATCTTCGTCTTTCCGCTCGCGGTCGGGCGTCGGGGCCATCACCCGCCTCCGAACACCCCGCCCACGCCGGCGCCCCGCCGCCGACGGCCCCGATCGACGGATTGAGCCATCCGTTCGACCGGTCCTCGGCACCGAGGTGATATCCGGCCCAGTCATCGTGAGCGCGTCCGGTGACCACGCCGCTAGACGGCGTCATCGCGGCGGGTCAGGGCCTGCGTGGTGCGAGGGGACGGGAGCCGGTGCAGGCCGGATGGCTCGAGCAACCGAGGAAGGCGCTGTTCGGCGAGGCTCCGCCCTTTGCCCATCTGCGCACCATGGGTCCGCCGCAGACCGGGCAAGCCGCTCCTGCCGCACCATGGCGTTTCCGCGCTGGTTTCGGAGCGCTGGATGCAAGGGGCACGGCCGTCCCGTCCTCCTGCAGACCGAGGTGACGCAGGTTGGCGCGAGTCTGCTGGTATTTGCGCATCGCTTCCTCCAGGTGTCGATCCGGAAGGGTCGCCCGCGTGGCGAGCTCATCCAGCGCGACGTGCAGTTCCTGCGAAAGGCGGCTCAGGTTTCGCTGGCGGGCAGCCTCGTTCTCGAGCGACCGCCGTCGGAGATCATCGATCCCAGCGGCTATGGCGGCCGGATCGAGCCTGACCGTTCTTCCGATCGCGACGGTCGTGCTGGCATGCCAGAGGAGGAGCGATACGATCCCCCGCTCTCCTACACCGTGCACGGCCTCGAGCGCGGCACGCGAGAGGTCGGCGGCACTGGTGATGCCCGCTGCCGCGAGCCTGGCGACGCCGCGTTCGCCCAGGCCGGGCACGGCTGCGGCCGACAAGGGTAATCGGCCCAGTTCGTCCGCGACCAGTCGGCCGCGCAGGCGGCCGGTGACCCAAGCGAGTGCTCGCTCGGCATCCATCGGAACAGCGCCGCTGGCCAGCGCTTCGGCCTCCAGAACCGCCGCGGAGCTGGCGACCGCCCACGCGCCGATCCGAGTGCGCCAGTCATCGACGGCGTTGTCCATGGCGCGCCGGGCTCTCCGATGTGCTACGACGTAATCGTTCGCGATGTTCGTGCCGGCGGGCAGGACCAACCTGCGGCCGGCGCCCAGCCCTGTCGACACGCCGAGCCTGACGAGCGCGCTGGCGGCGAAGTCGCTGGCCGCCGGCATGCGCATGCTGACGCGCGGACGAACGCGTTCGCCCGCCTCCGCCTTCGCGCGCGACAGCGCTCGCGCGGCCTTCGAGCGGCCCTGACTCGCCGGCACAGGCACTGCCGACGTTCGACGCAAGGCGACGGGCGTGCCGGGACCGAAGACCGGAGTGCGCGTGGTGCGTTCGATCCGGCACCAGGGGCAGCTACCGGCCGCGGTCGTCACGTGGTGTCCCTCCTTGCGGGTACAGGGGACGATCGCCGCCTCCAGCCGCTCCAGCTCTGCGATCCACTCCTGCGGCAGCGGACGGCGGCCGTGGCCGGCGAACGCCCGTTCGAAGAGCGTCGCCAAACCGAGCGGCAGATCGCTCAGCAGGAGCGTGCCCCGGGGCGGAGCGAGCCTGACGGACTGGATCCGGGAGTAGGCGAAGCAGTTCTGAGCGATGGCGTCGACCAGCGGCAGGTCGCGTCCCTTCGGTACGCCGGCATGGGGGTGCCGACCGAGGAACAGGAGTTGGAACAGGAGGACCGCAAGTCCGAACGCATCGTGGTCGACCGTCCTGGTCACGCCCGTCAGGCTTCTGCCCTGCAGTTCCGGCGGCGTGAACTCCGGGACACCGACGCGACAGAGATGCTCGGTGCCCCACTGGAAGCTGTCGGCGTCGATCAGCGACACGACCGCGCGCCTCGACACCAGAACGCCTGCGCCGTTGACGTCCCCGACGACGGCACCGGCGGCATGGACGCGTTCGATGACGCGCGCCGTGTTCACGGCCGTCCGCACGAGGAAGCGCCAGTCCGCGTTCGGGTACTCGCGGCGACGAGAACCCGGCGAGCAGAGCTCATGGATCTGATGCCCCTCCTTGACCAGCGGCATGACGAAGCCGACGAAGGCCCCGTCGTTCGCGTACGCGGGTGCCGAGGGGAACGCGACGCCGGGGCATAGTCGTGCAAGGCCGGCGGCGACCATCGACAGCACCTTCGCTTCGCGCTCGCCGTCAGGCGACGCGTAGATCTTGAGGGCACGGGGCGAGCCGTCCGCCAGCGCGAACACCTCGCCCTCGCCGCCGCGCCCCAGCCGGTGTGCCGGGACCAGGGTCCCGGACGAGTTATGGTATGCCACCGTCACGAGCGTGCCGCGAGGACGAGCGTCTTGTCGTCGTCGGTGCGCTCGTTGATCCGATCGCTGGCGAGGTAGGTCGACAGCACCTTCGACAGATGACGGTCCTGTCCAACGGTTCCGCACGCGGCCAAGGGGGCCGCCATCGGCTCCAGGAACGGGGCGTGCGGTGCGCAGGCGCGGAAGTCGAGCGCGAGCCGCTCCAGGCCGTCGCTCATCACGGCCAGGCGGTCGAGCGGATGGTCGTGCCGAGCGACGCGCAGCGAGAGACCGGCCTCGTCGGTTAGGAAGCGGGTCATGCTCGCGAACTCGCCCTGCTCCGGCCAGCTCAGCGAGATCCATTCGCCCGAAGACGTGAGCCTGGCGACCACCGCACCGTCGCCGACGTGCGCGGTGAGCGTCGATGCGCCGTCGGAGATGGCGACCACCGCCGTGGTCGCGAAGTCGCGGGGATCCAGTCCCCGCTTATTCGCGGCGAAGGCGATACGCGCGCGGGCGAGCAGCATCCAGCACGCCGCAGCGTCGGCGGCCGGCAGCCTGCCGGTCGCGCGGAGCCAGGTCCGGGCGCAGGACGTCAGCGTCCAGGCAGCGATCCTGGCGCCGGCGCCGCCGTGCGAAGCGCTGCCTGCGCCATCGCAGACGACGACGACGAGGAAGTCGCCGTCGTCTCCGGAACAGGCGATGCGGTAGGCGTCCTGCCGCGGCTCCGCGCATCGCTCATGTGCGGTACCGCGGCAGGACGCAGCCGCCCAGGTCCATCCGGTCATGGTGCTCAATCCACCGTCGCCCAGCCGCCGGGCGCAGCGGGGTTCTCCAGGGGAACGGCCTCGCCCGGGTTGGACCGGGATACCGAACTGAGCGAGCTGGAGAGCCAGCGGAACAGTTCGGCGAAGGCGAGCCCGTTCAGGCGGAGGGGAGTGCGGACCGACAGTTCGCCGAGCATGTCCATGTCGGCCTGATCGACGCCGACCGCATAGAACGCGAACTGCTTGCGGTGCTCGCCCTCGGCGATGCGGCGAGCGGCGCGTTCCCACTTGTCGGTCGGCGCCCCGTCCGTGATGGCGAAAATCCACGGCCTGTAGTAGCTGATCCCGTTCTCCCGGTACTGCGACTTGCGTGCCTCGAGCAGATCGAGCCCCCGTTCGACGGCCTCGCCCATGGGGGTGCCGCCCTTCGCGGAGAGCAGCGGCGGCTGGAACGTCTCGACGGCGCCGAACTGGCAGACCGTTTCGACCTTGCCGCCGAAGGTGAGCACCGCGATGTCGACGCGCTTGGCGGCGAGGCGGTCGTCCGCCAGTTCGCGGCCGAATGCGGCTAGCCCCTTGTTGAGTTCGTCGATCGCATCGCCCTGCATCGAACCGGACGTGTCCAGCAGCAGGATGCACGCGCACCGCTGTTCGGCGTTGTCGGCGAACTCGGCGTCGCCGAACGGCATCTGATCGTCTTCCATGTTGTTCCCTTCGAGCATGCGACCGGGTTCGGTCGGTAGGGGGCTCGGAGGATCCGGGCCGCCCTGCGCGACAGATGCGCCTCCCCATGAACGTTCGCCACTTGTTCTCCGGTGCGTCAGAGGCCGATCGCGGTACTCCGGAATTCCGGTCCATGGCTCCGTTCGAACCTCGGGGGTCCACGGGCCGGCACGCCGAACGCGCAGGACGGTACTTCGCGCCGGAACCGTGCCGCGCCGATGGTACCGATCGATGGTCGGGCCGAGCTCGGTAGCCCGGGAGCACAGCGATCTGGCGCGGCCGGATCGTCGGATGATGTCGACGGGGTAGGCGACATCGAGCGAGGATACGCAGCGGTTCACGATGGATTCGATGGGCGGATCAGCCCCTTACCGGTTCTCCACCTCAAGGGGCGACGACGCGTCGGACCTCGCGAGGCGGACGGCATCGCGATGTCCCCGCGCGGGAATCCTGCGCCAGCAAGCCCGCTCCAACGTGAACTCGCCCCAGGCCGCAAGCCCGGCAGCGCTCAGACACACGCGCTGGCCCTCCGCGCTGATCCCGTCCTCGGCGACGGACTGCGGCAGCCCGTCGCGCCACCAGGTCGTCCAGGCCATCTCCTTTCCCGACGCGTCCACGTAGCGGTGGACCGAGCCGGTGGCGGCCCGCCACCCAAGCGCGGCCGCGGCATGGGGACACAGCACCAGGATTTCCGACGGCAACCGTTCGATCCGCACGTGCCGGTAGATCGCGACGCGTCCGGGGTAGGCTTCCGAAACGTCGTAGGTGACCGCCAGGCGCCCGTCGTGCCATTCGACCCTGGGAAGGGTCGAGGTCGTCGCATCGACGCCACTCGGGTCGACGGCTTCCAGCGAGGTGGATGCGAAGGTCTCGCGTACAGCGTCCTTGCGCGTGGTCCGGCTAGTGAACGCGCATGTCTCGGCCAGCACGCCCGCCGGCGTTGCCGTCGTCGGATCTTCGGCGACCGAGTCCAGCCAGACGTCGCGTTCTTCGTCTGAATGCATCGAGGGCGGCATCCTCGCTTCGACGTCGTCCGGCCGCCGTTCGGGATGCGGGGCCGGCGGCCCCCCGGGATCGATCAGCAGCGTTCGGGAGAGCATGCGGACCTCTTCTGATCTGAAGCGGCCGGCGTGAAGAAGTTCGGCCGCGACGTGGCGCAACGCCTGCAGCGTTCCCACGACCTGCGGCCTGCGGTAGTGCAGTTGGAACCCCAGGCGCGAGAGCCGGGCCTCGAGAGCCATGGTGCCGGCATGGCCGAACCGCTCGATCCCTCCCCAGCCGCCGATGAACCAGGCGGCCCGGCGGCGGACGTGGTCTACGGAGACGTCGCCGGCGTCGGCGATCCTCGCCACCTCGTCGGGCCAGTCCCGGGTCCATCCGAAGGGATCATCGAGCACCATCCCGCCGGTACGCGAGTCGGCGGCTCCCGTGCGGTCGACGCCTACCGCTACCGGCAGGTGCAGTCCGTAGAAGGAGGGCAGCTCGCCGACCTTCATCAGGACCGGCTCGCCCCACTGCACGGAGAGGGACAGCGCCGTCGCGACCACCGCCAGATCCGTGTGGCGCGCAAAGGCCGGTAGGCGCGGTAGGAACATCGTCCTCGCAGCGTCGATCCCGGCGGCGCGATCGAGCAGGTCGGCCGCGAACGGTGCATCTGCCGCGCGCAGGAGAAGACGGTCGATCAGCTGCTCGAAGAACGCGTCCCGCCCCCGCTCGAGCAGTTCCAGTGCGGCGCGGGCGGCGCAGTCGCCCAGGACCGTCACCTCCATCCCGAACGCCTGTCGGAAGAGGGCCACGAGGAGGGCGTCGTCATCGGCCGGGGGCGACATGACGATCGCCTCGTCGAGAAGCCGCCCGCGCGCGAAGTCGCGGGTCGTCCGGATCTGCTGCTCGAGCACATCCCACAACCGCGCCCAGGGTACGTCCTCGAACAGGACGGGGAAGATCCGATCGGTCGACCAGAGCATGCCCGACACGGCGTACCGACGCGCCGCCAGATCGCGCAGCAGGTCTCTTCGCGCTTCCTCGTGACCGTCCGGAAGGCCCAGCAGACGTCGCGCCTCGTGGCGTCGGAGCGTGCCTCGATCGCTGGGCCATGCCCAGCCCTCCCGATCGCGATCGCTGACCAGACCAGTGTCCAGGAGCTTCTCCGCCGCGCCTCTGGCATCCGCCGCGACGGCGACGCGGGCCACCGCGAGGGCGATGTCCGGTTCCGTCATCAGGCCGGGATGCCGGTGAGCGAAGGCCTCGACGTCGGCCCAGGACGCACGACCGACGATTCGGACGACGGCGGGTCTGATGTTCCAGCCCGGCTCGGGGGAAAGTTCGGCGACGCCCTCCCCCCGCTCACGGGTCTGGAAGGCCAGTTCCTCCGCGATGGCGTCGTCGACCTCGGTCAACGTGGCCAACCGAGCGTAGGACCGGTTCCGGGGATCTGCGCCGATCGCATCGTCCCCTCCTGGATCCTGCACTGCGGCAGCAGCGGCGTCGATCGCCTCGCGGACGGCCGCCCCGCCGCCCCGCTCGGCGCACGCGGCCTCGAGGATGCGCAGCAGCGCCGGCCTCGACCCAGCGGGGGCGAGCGTCACGATGGCGGAAAGCGCGTCGGCCTCGAACGACGGCGAGTCCGCTTCGGGGCATGTGCGCATCGTCTCGGTGAGGAACGACCCGAAGCGGTTGGTACTGCCATAAGGCTCTTCATACCAGGGCAGGCACAGCCATCCCCAGGCGATCAGGGCGTCACGGCTGTGCTCGGGCCTACGCGCGATGAGTCCGCGGAGCAGTGAATCAACGACGCCGTCCCACTCGGATCGGCCCTGATCCATCGCCCATCCGAGCGCCTCGGCGGCGGTCGACGCATCCGCCGACATGGCCTCTTGGAGCACCTGCCGGACCATGCGCCGGCCCATGTCGTAGCCCTCCGTCTCCTCCAGGCCCTCGATGAGGTGGAGCATGACCCTTGCGCGATCGCGCCGACCCGCAGGGTCCGCCGCATTCGCAAGCGCCAGGAGGTCGACCCACATCTCGTACTGGGCGTCCTTCTTCGCCGCCAGATAGATCCCGAACGCCGCCTCGCGGAGGCCTACGATGATGTCGTGCGCGCGATCCCCGCTGCCGATCGCGGCGAAGTCGACGGCGAACCGGGCCCGCTCCTCGACCTCTTCGCGAGGATCGGAGAAGTCGATGTCGTCGAACGCCGCCTCCAGTCGAGCGGCGGCTGCCGCCGCATCGCCATCGAGCGCGAACGCGGACATCGCCGCTGACCTGCGGAAGCTCGACCAGCGGCGAACGATCGCACTGCCGGCCGTCTCCGCGTCGGCAACGATCGCTACGACTTCGCCCCCGACGCGCGCGGTCCGCGCCAGATCGAAGAGGATGGTGACCAGGTTCCGTGCGATCTCTTCCTGGCGGAAGAATGGGGCATCGTCCTCGCCCGGGGACCAGCGGAGGCCGGTCACGTATCGGATGGAGGAGGAGGCCAGCCGTTCGATCCGACGGGCCGGCACGGGTCTGCCGGCTCTCGCCTCCCCGATCGCGGTCGCGATGGTCGTCAGCCGATGCTGGATTCCGGCCATATGTCGCGAGGTCGGTGCCTTCGGCGTGTCGAAGGGGACGCCACCGGCGACGCGCAGGACGATCCCGCGGACTAGCGCCTGGCTGTAGTCCTCGATCTGCCCGGAACTGAACGGCGGCAGGTCGCCCAGCCCGCGAAGGGGCGCGGCCGCAAGCAGGCGTTCGAACAGGGCGGCGTCGCCCATCAGCAAGGCGAGGTCGGCGGCCGCGAGCGGCCAGGAGTCGTGGACGGTCCCAAGGTGCGGATCGTCCGCAGCCGCGGCGAGCAGATCCTTCGCCCGTTCCTCTCCACCCGCTCGGTAGCTGGTCTCCGCGCCCTCGATGGCGATCCGAGCGCGGTCGGCTGCCCTGGCGTTCCAGCGCATGCACAGCAGGTCGAGGTCCGGCGACGGGTCGACGGCGAAGAGCGCCATGGCGATCTCCGTTCCCGCCAGACCCGCGAACTCTTCTCGGAAGTCGTCTTCGACCACGTCCAGCACACGGGCCAGCTCGCGTTCGATCTGCTCTTCGTCGAGGAACACGACCGCTCGTTTCGCCCAGGCTGCGAAGCGCTTCTCGAACCCGTCGACCAGCGCCATGCGGTCGCGGCCGTCGATTCCCTCGAACGGCGCGTGCGCCTCGAACAGGTTACGCGCCTCCTCCACGCGCTGCGCGGCCAGGAACGCGTCTACCACGGTCCACTGCCGACCTTCCTCGTAGATCTCGTCCAACGCCGCGCGCGCCGATCCGAGATCGCCGAGTGCGACGTTCGCCTCTACGAGCCCGGTCGCGCTCTCCATGACCGACGCCCTGCGGCCGACCTCGTCCTGGGCCAGCATGATCTCGAAGAGTTTCGCGGCGTCGGGTCGCGCCTCCAGCATCCGGTAGCAGTCGGCCAGATCGCCGAGCACCGACGGAGCCTCGCGACCCTGGACGTACTGCGAAACGAAATGCCTGCGCGTGGCGAGCGCGACCGCCGCGTCGTGATCGCCTGCGAGGTAGGCGTAGCGGAAGGTTAGCCAGCGCTGAGGGCTATCCGGCGAGGCGGACGAGACCAGAGCGCCGAGACGGCGGTACAGAGCCCGTGGCTCGAAGTCCGGATGAGGCTTGCCGTAGCGCAGCACCGGCTGCCGCTGGACGAAGAGCCGGAAGCTGTTGTGGAACGGAGCCCAGCCGGCTTTCGAGACGAGCAGAAGATGGTTGGCCGCCCTCAGCGCCGCCTCGACTGACGCATCCCCCTCCTCCAGCGCGAGCGCCTCCGGCTCGATGGGTCCTTGCGCGTGGGCGACGAGCGCCAGCACCCGCTTGACCGCTGAAGGATCCAGGGACGCGTCTACCCAGCGCCACGCCGCCCGGTGCACCGCCTCCAGGTCGCCCCCCTCGCCGAGCTCACCGCCGAGGATCGCCTCGCGTTCCGACTCGTCGGCGACGAGAAGCCGTTCGATCTGGTAGCGCGTGACGAGAGGGTGGCCGCCGCCGATGCGTTGGAGGTCCGCACGGTCCACGCCGGGATCGAGCCCGGCCGCCGCCGCCATCGCCGCCACCGCCGTCTGGTCCAGCCTGGCGACCTCGACGCGCCTTCCATGGGAGCCTGCCTCTTCGGCGACCGCAGGAGGCATGCCCGGCAGATCGAGCCGCTGCGTGCCGAGCACGAACACCACGCCGTCCGGGATCGACTGCGGCAGCGGCAGCGCCGTCAGCAGGGACAGATCCGTCCTCTCCTCACGGGGCACGTGGTCGAGTCCGTCCACGACGACGACCGTCCGCACGCCGTCGCGCGCGAACCGAGCACCTGCCTTCGCGAGCATGGACCCGAAGTGCTCGCGACGCGCATGAATGGTGTCGTCACGCAGGCGCAGCACCTCGAGACCCTCCGCCGCGAGCTGATTCGTCAGATCGTGGTAGAAGGCGTCGGCCTCGCCCCGCCCCTGCCCCTGTGCGGTGCCCGGGACGAACGCCAGATACCGGACGATGCGAAGGTCGGCGCCCGCGCGGAGCTCACGCGCGAGGAGGGTCGACTTGCCCGCCCCGGGAGGACCGACGAGACCCAGGTATCCGCGCGTGTGCGTGGCCAGGGCGGCCGTGAGGCGCGCCTCCGTCGTGGCGTTGCGCTGAACCCAGGCGCCGATGGGGAAGTCGTGCGCGAAGCGTAGCGAGAACCGGTCTGGCCACCCGATCTCGCGGAGGAGTTCGTCTCGGCTCCACCGGTCCTTCGTCGGGTTGTCGGGGACCAGTCTCCCCATGGCGTCGGCGAGATCCTCGATCTGCTTCTCGCGCTCGGCGTCCCCGCTCGGTTCGAAGGCCAGTGCCGCCACGGGCCCGCAGACCAGCTCGAAGTCGCGCCAGAAGGCCTCGAACTCGGGATCGGCGAGCCCGCTGCGCTTCACCAGATCGTCGATCACGCCCATCCACCGCGACGCTCGCCATTCGGACAGCGATCGGCCGCGGTCGCGCTTCCACTCGTCGAGGAAATCGACCGTCGCGGAATTCGGCTCGCCTCCGATCAGCCGGTCGTTGACCGAGGGATAGTCGTTGGTGAAGTAGCGTATGCGCACCGGCATGCCGGGATGATCGGCGACGATCTGCGCCCGTGCAGCCGCCAGGTTCGCTATCTCTCCGCCTGCGCCGAGAAGAAGGCCGATCAGGCCGAAGCCGGTAGGCTTCAGCGCCCGCTTGAACTGGTGGGCGACGACTTCGTCCGCGAGTCCCAGGACGAGATCGTCGACGTCTCCGGCGCCGCGGTCTGCGAGGCCGATCCATCGCAGGCGCCGCTTGGCCAGCATCTCGTAGGCCAGTCGCGCCGACGCGCGGTCCTGATGGCGGTAGCCCCGCCTAGCGGCGCGCTCGCCCTCGCCGGGCGGCCGATTCGACGTCGCCGTGCTCACCGCTGGGCTATGGGCTCCGTCCGCTGAGCCGGCAAGGCGATGCGATCTCCCGCCGATGACGGACATTCGCCGGCTGATGAGGATGCGCTTCGATACGGCGGGAACAATCGATGCCGACCGGCGTGGCGGCCAGAGCCGAATGGCTGTTCCAGAAGGGCCCTTCGAACGTCGCCGGAGAGTCGATCCGACGTCCGGTTCGCCGGAGGGGATCAGGACGCCCACATTGCGGCTGCATGAATTATCTTCCCACGAACCCGGCTTGCCGGATTCGTGAGCCTGGACGATGTCGGCATCGCCCGCTTCAAGGATTTCACTATGACTGGACACGAACGCCGCCCAGGACGCCCGAAGGGAGACGGCATCGACGACGACCGGCTGCTTTTGGAAGTCGCCATCCTTCAGGCGCTGCACGTCACCCACACCGTGCGAAGCGCCGTGTATCAACTCGTTGAACTCGAACTCGCCTCCGACGTCGATCGGGTGGTCCGGAGGGTCACCGGCAAATGGCGGCTTCGGAAGGACGTCTATTCGGCGCGGGCGCGCACGATCGTCCGAGAATTCTACGATGCACCGGTAGCGATCCGCCAAGTAGTCCCGAAGCAGCGACCCGAGGCCCGACGGGGAAGTCTATCCGCCGGCATACACAGGGCCATGGACCTCCAACTGATGCGGCACGCGGTTCGCTCGGGCGACATAGCGACGGTCGCTTCGCTGTTGGGTCGCTGTCCGCGACTCGAGCGAGTCGCGCGCTCGAGTACCGACCCCGGCATCCAGCTGGCGGTTCGTTTCTACGACTCCCCCGTCCTCAAGAAGCTGGTCGTGGTCGGCCCCAGCGCTTCCGGCACCCGGGGTCATCCTGTATTCCGGCGGATGCGGGCGATCGACGACGCCATCAGCAGGGAATTCCCCAGGGTCGCCGTTGCCCGCGCCCGGCTCGCCGGACGCCCGGCCCGACCGTCGCAGGTGCGTTTCGGTCCTCTTCGTTCCTCGATGCGTGGGACCGCCGCTGGACTGTGAGGCCTACACGCCACGAGCCACGAGTCCCTCACTCCGTCGTCGCCGGGAGCACATCGGCGGACGGGTGACGGGCGTGGAAGCGATACCGCCCGTCCCGCAAGTATCAGGGCGCGGCAGGCGCTTCCCGGATGCACCGGCGCGCTTCATCGTTTTCCACGTCGGTGCCGTACTGAACGCGATGGACGGCTCGACGAGGACTTGTGGGTCGTTCGGCAGTTCGCCATCCCGTGGCGATGACCGTCCCCAGTTCCACTGCCCCGCCCCGTGCGTTCGTCTCGTATTCACAGACCTCGCCGACACACGAGAGTTGGGTGCTGAACCTCGCATCGCGCCTACGCGAAGACGGTATCGACGTGATTCTGGACAAGTGGGACCTGAAGCCCGGCCATGATGCGTAGGCCCATGACCCCGGCCGATGCAGCATGGGGGCGCCATACTGAGCTTGGGTTCTCTCAAAGTCAGGCTGGGGGGCTTCAGCGGGACGAACCACCCCCGCTATGCCCTGTCGAGCCGCTCGCCCGCCTTGATCACTGCCTTCTTCCGGTCGACCAGCGCCTTCTCGACCCAGATCGCGAAGATCTCGTCCATGCCGTCGAGCACGGGGCCGATCGCGAGGCCGTCGTTGTCCATCTCGAGCAGGAACGGGTCGAGGATGTCGGTCAGGCCCCAGAGGCGTGACCATTTGCCATGATGGTCGGCGAGGGGAATGGCTGCGATCAACTCTCTGGCATAGCGCTCGGCGACCGCTCGCTGCTCAGCGTCGATTGCGGCGTCGGACACGTCGGGATGCTCGTCATCGGCGAGTTCGGCGAGCATTCGGGCCGGCTGTGGCCCTGGAAGCCATCCCAGCAATTCAGCTGCGGTCACACGCTCGCCCGTCACGTCGGATTTCGCCAGATCGCCTAGCCGAGCCAGCATCAGTGCGCGGTCCGCATGTCGTCTGAGCGCCCGGGCGATGATCCACCGCACCTCATGCGCCGGCACGCGCGCATACGCGGCCAGCAGATGATCGATGGCCTGCGCACCGCCCAAGTCGAGCAATTGCCTCGCCGATCCTGCGGACGGCGCCTCGTCGAACCGACGCTCGCTGATCGCGAAGGCCTCTTCGGGATCGGTCCTGGCGATACGTTCGACCAGCAGATAGACGTCGGCGGCCGACAGGCGCTTCGCCGTATAACCGATATCGACGACGGCATCGTCGGCAAGCGCCCCGCCCTCGTGTAGACGCCGCGCGATCAATCCGACGGGATACATGCCGTAGCTTCGCTCGATGAAGGGCAACAGCTTCGCCGTAGCCACGGGATTCCTGGGGTCGCGGGTCGTCAGCGCATAGGCGGCGCGCAACGTCGCGCGACTCGTGGGGCCTACCAGGTTGGCGTTCAGCATCGCGGTCACGACGGTCCGCGCCTGCTCGTCGCCGTGTTCGGCGAGATAGGGCACGACCTCATCACGGCTTTTCTCGTCGGGCAACTCGGCCATGCGGGTGAGTTGGTTCAGCATCGCGGGATGATAGACTTCGAGATGGGAGGCCATCCTCACCACGGTCAGCGCCGAAGGGTCGTCGTCGGGGCACCGTGCCAGCGTTTCGGAGAGCAGATCCGTTGCGTCGGACGGCGGGGCCATGGCCAACGCGCAGATCGCGCCGATGCGCGTCTCACCATCGTCGCTGGTCAGGTCGAGGCGCACCTCTGCGTCGATCGACGCCGGCCAGGGCCCTTTCCTCTTCCGAATGTCGATCGCGTCATCGAACGCGGACGAGGTCGCCTTGACGAGCTTGTACGATGCCGCGTCGAGGCGGTGAACTGCGAGCGCCACCATCAGATCGTAGTTCTCGCGAGGATCGCGGTCGTGATCGTCGACGGCCTTCTCCAAGCCGCCAGCGAAGGTGGATCCGGCGGGCAGTTTCGCCGCGGCCTTGTCACCATCGATGCGCGAAGACGTCGAAGGGCCGGCCAAGGCGGCCGCCACGAAGCGGCCATACCCCTCGCCGCCGATTGCGAGGAGCAGGCGTTCGCAATGGTCCGCATTGTGATCGGCACACAGCGCTGCGCGCCGGTCGTCGCCGATGGCGCGATCGCACAGCAGACGTTCGAACTCGCTGCCACGATGGGTCTCGAGGATCGCGAGCAGATCCGGTCGCGTGGTGTTCGCGAGGAATCCGAGCAGCGACCACTCACGACGCACCTCCCACGGTTTCCCCTCGACTTCGGCCAGCCGTGCTTCGAATGCGGCGATGATCGCGACGAAGCTTTCGGCATCGATCAGCAGCGGATGACGTTGATAGAGGTCGGCGAGGTCGGCCATGCCCTCCCAGCCCCCCTTCTGCCGATCGCGCAGCACGGTCCGAACCGAGGACGCGCCGTTGCGGATGAGGCGCGGGAGAGAGAACCAACCGCGCGACGCGACGTCGAACTCGACCGCAGACAGATGATCGCTTGCACGTTCCGGCGCGATGCGGATGAGCGCGTTGAACCGGCGATGGGGCTCGGTCCAGTCATGCGGGTCGGCCGGCGCCTCGAGCCGCTCGACTTCATCGGCATCGCCGAAACGACCGATCGCGTCGGCGACGAGAAGACTCCCGGCCGGAATCCTCGAAAGAAACGCCGTCTTCGTTCGCCCCCAGATCCCGCGGCCCACAGCGTGATCGACCTTGAGCAGCGCATCCAGCAGGATCTCTGCCGCCAGCGCATCGGAGGACCGCGCGAGCTGGGCTTCGATGAAGTCCGGGCTCGCCACGATCGCGGTCGTCAGCGCGTCACGGCTTGCTTCTCGTCGCCGGTGAAGTTTGACCCGTTGATCGATGTCGTCGTCCGGCGCGCCGTTGGACGCGGTCCGCCGGACGACATGGATCGCCCATAGCCGCTCGAGCGCTCGCGGCACCGGCACGATCGCCGCCGCCGCCAGGCCCGCCTTCATCGCACGATCATCGGTCGTTTCCGCGATCAGATCGATCACCGTGGCGTCAGCGGCCCCCGCTTCCGCGACGCCGATGGCGCCGATGGCCTTGGCCGCATGGGCCGCGATCGGACCGCGATTGCCATCGGGCGTCGTGGCGAGCACCGTCAGGGCAGGAAGCATGCGAGACCCGAGACCGGTCAGATGTTCCTCGATGAGATTGCCGGCGTTGATGCGATGTTCGGGATCGTCGATCAGCTTCGATATGATCGTCGCGTTCGTCGTGCCGTCGACCATGCGGGCAGCAAGCCACAGGAAGTCGAGAAGCACGTACCCGAGCCGGGAACCGATGCCCGTTGTCAGTGTCTCGGGTTGACCGATCGCGATGAGCGCGGCCACTGCACCGTCAGAATCGATCGCGCCCGCGCTCAGGTCCTCCGCAAGCGATCGCGCGACGGCCCAGTTGAGCACGCGGTCGTGGATGAGCTGCGACCCGGCGTCGGATTGACGTAGTATCCCCGCCTCGACCAGTCTTTTGCGGGCATCTTGATGGAGGCCGGCATGTGTGGCCACCGCGGGCGGCCAGGGGTAGCGGCCCTCGGGCGTCAGCACGGTGCGCGCCAGCTTGGCCAAGGCGACTGGATCGTCCTGATGATCGGCCATGTCGCGTGCATGGTAGGTCGCGTGCCGCCAATATCGGTCGATCAGCGCGTATTCGTTGGTCGGTGCCCAATCAAGCGTGTCGGTGAGCCGATGGAGTTCGGCGAAGATCGGCGTCTGCAGGAGCTCGAGGACGTCGTCCGGCAAGCCGCGCAAGTCCTTGTCATGGGATTGGAGGAACCGGCGCAGCTCGGGCCGCGTGAACTTGCCCACCGCGTGGACGTCTGGCGGCATCGGCTTGGCCGCCATTGAGTTCGCGAGTTCGGTCGGGACGGTGGCGAGCAGACGAACGCCATAGGCGCCCCAGTTTGCCGCGCGCATCTCCTCGACTAGCGCCCGGTTCTGGACATCGTCGACGCCGACCGTGAGCCACGCACCGTGCCCGTCGACATAGCGGTGTCCGAGGCGCCGCTTGAGGCCGGGCATCTTCTGATCGGCGTCGAAGGAAGTGTGCCAGACCACCTCGAGGACTTTGTCCCGCACGGCGGCCATGGTGGTCGCATTGCTCACCCACACGGTGAGTTCGCCATTGTCGTCCCGTCGTCTGAGCTCACCGGCCATGCGCCACGACTTGCCGTAACCGCTGTCCCCCGCGATCAGCGAAAGACTGAGCGGTTCGATCAACGGCGGTCGGCGGACATCGTGGACCGGGTCATAGCCGATCAGACCGAGCTGGAAACAGAGCGCTTCGTGCGTGAAATCGGGCAGCCGCGCATAGTGCAGCGTGCGTTCGATCGGCATGCCGGCGCCGGCGAGCAACCCATCGATCATGACGGCGGCACCGTCACGCGCCAGTCTCATCATCGTCCCGATCAACTGATCCCGCTTTGCCTCGACCTGTTCGTGCGCATCGACGAGATCGCCGAGAAACGCATCGATGTCGTCGACCAGAGACGCATCGACGAGATCGCCTTCGATCTCGAACGCGGCGAACACAGACCACAATCGGGCCAGGTCCGTGCAGCCGGCCCGCTTGGCCAGCCGCAGGAAGTAGTCGCGCTCGGACATCCAAGCCCCGTATCTGAACGCTCGCTTGTCGCTATGGTCGAGCGCGGCGAGGACATCGTCGGGGACTGCGCGGCCCGCGAGGCGGTTGCTCAACTCGATCAGGTCGGGACAGTTGAGGGCGCCGTCGGTGGAGAAACGGAACAACGTCTCGGGTGCGTCGAGGTCAACGGCGAGCAAAAGATCCGGCAGGACTTCCTCGGCGATATCGCCGGCCGTCCAGGGTTTGCCGTTCGTGCGGATCTTGACCTGTTCTACGATGCGGCGGTTTCCGACCACGGCCTGATGGTCTCCCCCCGCCGCAGGTTCCAGTATGAGCATCACCGAGTTGAGGGCAGAACCGTCGAAGATGCCCCGCTTGATCACCAGTGACATGCCGTGAGCGAGCCCTCTGAGCATCTGGTGCAGGATGCCGCGCACGCACAACTGACCGCCCGTCAGAGAAGAAGTGTCTATCATCGCTCGGTTATAGGATCGTCTGCGCACCGTACAAAGCCGGTGGGGTAACCATCCGGGAGGAAGCAGTCGTCGGCGCTTTCCGAACGTCTTCGCTTCTGGTTCTCGACGGCACGCCGACCGTATGGCCGGAGCCGGGCGGGACCGAACGGCCGTGGCGTCGGCGGAGGACCGGAACGAAAGGCTGTTTCGCTGCGCGAGGAGGTGCGCAGGAGGGAAAATAGCCGATCCGCGATGGTTCCGGGACCGCCGACCGGCCATAGGTCCATGGCGTTCGCGCCGGAATTCCCGCCCGACGGTGTCGGACAGCTATCGGCGAGATGTCCACGATCGTTCGGTCGAGATCGGCCGGCGATCGTTGGCGCGCGGCAGACCGCTCGATATATCGGTCCGATGGTGGGCAAGCACATCGACCTCAACCGCGAATTCATTCGTGCGGCCGAACGGGACGAGGAGCCGTATCTGGGGCTGTTCGGATTCGAGCGCGGGGGCCTCACTTGGAAAGACCTGCTCGAAAAGCCGTGCGTGGTCATCCTGGCGGAAGCGGGCAGCGGCAAGTCTGAGGAGTTCGATCATCAGCGCGGGATTCTGATAGCCTCCGGCAACTTCGCCTTCGGCGCCAGCGTCAGCAACGTCGCCCGGCTGGGGCTGAAGCGATCGCTCGCCCATGCCGATCGCGCAACGTTCGAGGCCTGGAAGGCAAGCGATGATGCGCTTTGCTGGCTGTTCATCGACTCCGTCGACGAGGCGAAGGATCAGGGTCATCACTTCGACGACGCGGCGCGCGAACTCGCCGATGCCATCGCCGGTCGCGAGGAACGCGTTCGTCTGATCATCTCGAGCCGCTTCACCGATTGGGATGCGATCGCCGATCGGCAGAGCCTTGACCGCTGGCTGCGCATGCCGCCCCCACTGCCGGAACCGGCGGCGACCTTCGAAGACGAGGTCAGGGCCACCCTGCGCAATGAATCGAAGAAGGAAAAGGCGCCGGCGACCGACCCGATCGCGGTGCTGCGGATGACCAGCCTCGACGCGAGCCGCGTCAGGCGCTTTGCCGAAGTGTCGGGCATCGCCGATGCCGATGGCCTGCTCGATGCGATCGAGCACAACGACCTGTGGCGGTTCGCGGCGCGACCGCTCGATTTGACCTGGATGGTCGATTTCTGGCGCGATCATCGTCGCCTCGGCAGCTTGCGCGAGATGGTCGAGGCGAGCCTTGCCGCGCGCCTGATCGATCCCGACGCCAAAAGGCGGCGCAACGATCCGCTCGACGTGTCGCGGAGCGGCAGGGCGCTCGACCGGATCGGGGCCGGGTTCCTGTTGTGTCGGCGGGATTCGCTACGCGTGCCGGTCTCGGGGGTCGATCTGGAACCACCGGAGAATTCGATCCCGATCGAACATCTGCTGCCGGACTGGTCCGATAGCGATCGACTGGCACTGCTCGGACGACCGGTATTCGACCCCGCGACCCTGGGACGCGCGCCGCTCCACAATGACAATGAGGGGACGCTGAGAAGCTATCTCGCCGCGCGGTGGCTGAACCGGCTGCTCCAACAGGGCACACCGATCACGACGGTGCTCGATCTCCTGTTCGCCGATCTCTACGGCCATCTCCTCGTCCGGCCGCAGATGGATGACGTCGCTGCATGGCTCGCCAACCTCAATGCGCAGGTTGCGGACGAACTGATCGCGCGAGCACCATTGATGCTGTTGCGCAACGGCGATCCCGGATCTCTTCCGATCCCCACCCGAATCAAGGTGTTCGCGGTCGTGCTCGATCAGATCGCCGCGATCGACAAGGAGAAGATGTGGTTCATGGATCGCAGCTTGCGGCGGTTCGCGGACCCGGCCCTAGATGCCGAACTCGCCGGTTGGTGGCAGCTGGCCGGCGACGATACCGAAGCGCGGCATCTGGTCCTCAGGCTCGCATCGTTCGGCAAGTACCCGACCGGTCTCGCACTCGCGGGCACCGTCGCGTTCGATCGCGCTGCCGACGAGATCACTCAACTGCTCGCCGCCCGCTTGATCATCGAAGCCGGCACCGACGCGGACAAGAGCCGCCTCGCGCAGCACGTCATCAGAAATGGCGGCGACCTCCATCGCACCTTGGTGCTGGAGTCCCTCGCCGGCCTGACGCCGAGATTCATCTCGATCGATCCCTTCTTCGCGCTCGTCGATGCGATCGGAGTTCGCGACGAGAGCGGCTACGTGTCCATCCTGCCGATCAGCGAGGAGTCGATGTCCGCCGTCAGATCGCATGCCGACCTTTCGGCGTTCGTCGCCCATGTCGTCGTCCGATCGGGCGAATTGAGAGGACGCGGCGACCGAAACGCCGACACGGCCTTCCGCGAAGCCTTTGCCAGACCGGTGGCCGATGCCGCCATCAGGCTGCTGGCGTTCTACCCCGATGCCATTCCGGACATCGTGACCGACCTGGTCCTGCTACTCAGCGAAGCGCGCCGTCTGGCCGACGTCGATATCGCGCTCGATGCCTTGAACAAGGAGTTCGGAACATCGGTCGGACGGCGGCGCACGTCCTATTGGCGTGCGGTCGCGCTGGCCCGTGTACATCCTTGGCACCGCGGCCACGACGATGTGAACCTCTTCCAGCTCAACCATCACGGCTGGCCGGTCACTCTCGATGAGACGGACGTGCAATGGCTCCTCGACGATGCGGTTCGTCTCCCCGAAGCCCTTGATCGGCTGAATGCGCTCTCCAGCGCGTTTCAGACGTGGCGAAACAACGGCGCCACGGCCGAGATGCTGGCGACGATCAGGGCGGCCGCGGCATCCGATCCCATCCACTTCACCCGGATCGAGGCGTGGCTGACGCCGCAGCCCGAAGACCCGGCGATGGTCGAGATGATGACCGGGATGAAGAGCAGCGAAGCGCGCAGCAGGAAGCGCGAAGCCGCGCGCGAAACCAGCTGGATCGACCTGATCGCGAAGCTCAGGGCGGATCCGACGGTGTTCGATGATCTGAACCCGACGACGGAGGATACCAGGCTCTATCATCTGTGGCAGTTCCTGACCTGGCGCGATGCCAACCGCTCGCGCTACGCGATCGCCGGGCTGGAGATGGTCGAGCCGATCTTCGGCTCCGCGCTGACCGCGAAGTTCCGCAAGGCGTTGATCGCCTTCGCCTATCAGCGCGCGAAGGTGGACAGAACGGCCGCGAAGTCCGGTGAAGCCCGGGCCGAGACGACGTTCGATCTGATGGCGCTCGGAGGCATGTCGCTGGCGGCTGCCACGATTCCGAACTGGGCGGAAACGCTTTCACCCGAGCAGGCGCGCGAAGCCGCTCGATTGGCCGCGGTCGAGCTCAATGGCTTTCCCGCCTATCTGCTCGACTTGGGCAGGGCCCAGCGCGGCACGGTGCGCCAGATGCTGCTGCGCCGCGCGCTGTCGCAGCTCGCGGCCGACCAGCCCGACTCACATGGCATCCTCGATCGCCTCGAATATGCCGATCCGGCGCTGTCCGCGCTGATCGCCGACGATCTCGCGGGCTACGTCGCCGATCATCCGGCGATCTCGATGGGGATGCTGGAGAAGGTCGTCTCGGTTCTGATCCGGGCGATGCCCGCTCGTATAGAAGCGCTCGCACGTCTCGCGCGCGATCGCGCCGCGACTGCGACCGATCCGGTGATCGCGGCCTATCATCTGATCCTGCTGTTCGCGGCCGTCGGCGACCATGCGGTCGATGCGTTGCGCGCGAAAATGACGCAGTTCGATTCTTCCGATCAGACCGTCTTGTGCTCGGCGCTCCTTCCCCGCGTGTTCGGCGGCCGCTTCAATCGCGGCGCAGTCGTCCGCCAGGACTTCTCGGTCGGGCGATTGGAGGAGATGCTGATCCTCGCCTTCGAAGGCATCCGGATGAGCGAGGACATCAAGCATCCCGATGGCGAGGCCCATTCGATCGGCGAGCGCGACGAGGCTCAGGAGGCCCGAAACGCGATCTTCAACCGCATCACCGCGACGCCCGGGGAAGCGACCCAGGCGGTGCTTCGCCGGCTGATGGCGATCCCGCATTTCCCGATCGAACCGCAATGGCTGCGCGTCCATGCGATGCGGCGTGCCGAGGCCGATGCGGCCCTCGATCCTTGGTTTCCCGGCGACGTGATCGTGATGGAGCGGACACAGGACCATGCGCCGGTGACCACCGCCGACCTCCAGTTGCTGGCGCGGCGGCGGTTCGAGGGTCTCGCCCATGACCTTTTCCACCACAAATTCGCGCAGGGCGACACGCTTCAGGCGATGGCCGACGAGGATGCGGTGCAGCGCTGGACGGCGACGCAGCTCGAGACGTCGAAGAAGGAATCCTACACGGTCCAGCGCGAGGCCGAGGTGCCCGACGGAAAGGCGCCCGACATCATGCTGACCAGCCGGCACAGCGGCATCGACCTGCCGATCGAGATAAAGGTCGTCGATGAGATGACCGTCGCCGGGATGGAAGCGGCGCTCGAAACCCAGTTGTGCGGCCAGTATCTGCGGCACCGCGAAGCCCGCCACGGTATCCTGCTGCTCGTCCATCAGAAGCCCCGCCGCGGCTGGGCGCTGGTGCCGGGTCAGCCGCTCGCCGCGTTCGCCGACGTCATCGCTCATCTCGACGCGAAAGCGCGGTCGATCCGCGAAGCCTCATCGACCGGTCCCCAGCCGATCATCGTCGCGATCGACGTGTCCACGATCGTGCCGCTGAAAGCGAAACGGGCGGCGGCGCGCGCCCGGTCGGCGGCGAAGAGGGCGGCGTGACACGGCGACGCTCACCGGATCGGCCGACGGGACGAGGCGTGATCGGACGTGCTGTTCCCCTGACGCGAAGGGCGCGGTCGACACCCAGACCCGGGATGACTTCGGCTGGGAGAAACCGATCGAGCATGAGCCACCGACCGCGCCGTTCGTCACGATCGATCTGCAGCCCGCCCCCTGGAGCGGCGTCGCTCCGAGGGTGTCGGCGCCGGGCACGTCATTTCATCCAGAACGAACCAGAGCGTCGCAGGGAGGTCGCAGGATCGTACGTCCGCCCCTATCTCGGATGACATGACAGACCATTTCTCGCGCGATCGTTCAGCAAGGCTAGTCACGTTCTTCGAGTCCTATCGGACGGCGCTCGATGCAACGCCGGTGGGCGGCACGTTCATGCCTTATCGCTGGTGGACCCTCCCCGGCCCGCTCGATGCGGCGTGGATGGCGTACGACCAGATGCTCGGCGAATTTGCGACCGAGCTGGCCAATATCATCAACCAACTCACCAACCACGTGCATCGGCTCCGGGCGTGGGACGAAGTCCTGGCGGGGCTCGACGACCACGGCAGGCATGAGGCGAGCCACGAGTTCATCGACACCTTGGGGACGGTCGGACTCGGCCTGCCCTACGCGATCAAATCGCGGTTCGCCTTCGCGGTGGGCCATCTGTCGCACCAGGCGAACCAGGCCGCAGACGGCAAGGACTGGAAGGACGACTTCCCGACCAGGAACCTCTATCTGAACGACATCGAACCGTACGCTGCGCAATGGAGGAGATACCGCGCGTTCAAGCTCAAGCTCGAACCGCTGGCCTCCAGGAAGTTCAAGCTTGCATCGGATGATTTTCGCAACAGATACAATCACGGGTTCTCGTCACGGTTCGTGGTCGGCATGACCTCGACGGTGACCCGCCAGGTCAAGGACGGTCGGGTCAGCTACGCGTTCGGCGGCACCGATCCTCTGAGCATCGCCGAGGTCGCGACGTTGCTCGAAGTCGAACTCGACCATTGCTACCGCGCCTTCGCGGCCTTCCAGGCCCTGGTCGAGGAGCAGATCGCTGCGATCCTCGCGGTCGAAGCAGGTGGCGCGGCGACGAGCGGCGGCCGTACACCGGATCCGGCCTTCGACCATTCTCTTACCTTCGCGCCCGACAACGGCGATATCGGGTTCCGCGGCAAGAAGATCGGCCTGACCAAATTCGCCGACGGCACGACGACAGTATCGTTCGCCATCGGTTATGAGAGCACGGACGAGAACTGGATCCTGCCGCTCTCCTGGCTGGCCTATGGTCTGGAGAAGGCGGGACTGAACAGACACCCGGCCGTGGTGCTGGACGTGCCGTTCGACGGTGACGACGTCGACCCGGTGGCTGACGCGGGACCGGTCCTGACGGTCGAGAAGACCCTCAAGGTTGCGGGCCGGTCATGGCGCTTCCACAAGTCGGACGGCGATCACTGGCCATCACCGCTGCACGGGCACGATTACGACCATGGCCGAGTGATCGACGGCGTCACCGGTGCCATTTTCGACAGGTCGACCAGGACTCTCGTCGGGCAACTCAAACCGAAGAAGCTCGGCACCATGCACGACATGCTGCGTCGATCGAAGGATCTGGCGCCGCTCGCAGCGACGCATTTGCCACCACCGCCGCCCCTCTAGAGCGTGACCGCACCTGACGGATTCATGATTCCCTTGGGTTGGGAAATGTGATTCAAGCTGCTGGCTGGACAGGAGGCCAGCAGCGATGGCGCGTCCTTATTCTCAAGATCTCCGCGATCGGGTGGTATCGAGCGTGGCGTCGGGAGCGACGTGCCGCGAGGCAGCGGCGCGGTTTGGGGTTGGTCTGGCGACGGCGGTGCGCTGGTCACATCGCTACCGTACGACGGGCGATGCATCAGCGCGTCCGATGGGTGGTTGCAGGAGGGCGGTTCTCGCTGGTGAACGCGACTGGCTGCTCGCCCGGATCGCCGAGAAGCCGGATCTGACGCTGCGCGCGATCGTCGCCGAGCTGGCGGCACGTGGCGTTCGCGTCAGCTACGATGCGGTCTGGCGGTTTTACCGGCAGGCGGGAATGACGTTCAAAAAAAAGCCTGCACGCAGCCGAGCAGGATCGTCCGGACGTGGCCCGTAAGCGGGAGCGCTGGCGCCGCCACCAGCATAGGCTCGATCCGCGCCGCTTGGTGTTCATCGACGAAACCTGGGCCAAGACCAATATGACCAGGACCCACGGTCGATCCCTGCGCGGAGACCGTTTGGTGGCCAAGGTCCCACACGGTCGTTGGCGGACGCTGACCTTCGTCGCCGCGCTCCGCCACGACCGGATCACCGCTCCCATCGTGCTCGACCAGCCGATCAATGGCGAAACGTTCAGGGCCTATGTCGAGCAAGCACTGCTCCCGACGTTGACACCCGGCGATGTCGTCGTGCTCGACAATCTGGGCAGCCACAAAGGCAAGGCCGTCCGCCAGGCGATCCGCAAAGCCGGAGCGCATCTCCTGTTCCTGCCGCCATACAGCCCCGATCTCAACCCGATCGAGCAGATGTTCTCAAAGTTGAAAACCCTGTTGCGCAAAGCAGACGAGCGATCCGTCGATGCCACCTGGAAGCGGATCGGCTCCCTCCTCGACTGCTTCTCCCCCGACGAATGCACCAACTACCTCGTCAACTCAGGGTATGCTTCAACGTGATCCGGTCACGCTCTAGTTCGCGATTGCCCGAGCGACGAGGCCACGAGGCGATCGGCTCGCAGGCGGCGTGCATCTGCGAGTTCGTCTGAGCGCCGTCTCCACGTCCGGAACCCGCCTGTCAGGACGCCGATGCCTTCGCGACGGCTCCTTCCGTGTGGATCGCGTACCGCCCGAGAGTCAGCACCATCTAATTGCGGATCGGGCTCCCAGCGCTGATCGCCTCCGATGCGCGAGCCAGGGCCGTAGTTGTGGTGGGGACCGGCAGAAGCAGTCCGGCCTTGTGCGAAGGAATTATCCGTACTTCGTGCATCTGACCTCTCCAGAACCTTCCGCAAATTTCACAAACGGCATTTACGCCGAATATCAATATCGTCACCCCGCCTCGCCGACTCAAGGCTAAAACGGGTACTCGACCGCTAGACTACGCCCGCCGACGGAACCAGTTCGTTGAGGGGGGGAAATCGCGTCGAATACCCTCGAAGCGCCGCATCCCGGTCCGATGGCGCGGAGCGAAGCGGCACGCGCCGAGGACGCGGCCGCGCGCTGAGCACGGTCGGACTACGATCGGGGAAACCTGCAACCGGTACCACATCAGGCGTGGATCGCTGTGGCATCGCGTCAATCTCGGCGCGGTCTCGCGAAAGGATCGGTCGGGAATGGAGGGAGCCATCGCGTCCGGATGCCTCGCCTCCTGGACCGGGAGCGGGGTGAGCTCGGTCCGATTCCTTCTCGACGCATCACCGCTGAATGAGCCGGCCTGCCCGGAAACGACTTCGTGACCTCGAAGCACGGGACCGATCATACCGGCGCGGACGGACGTCGCGTTCGGCCCCGCCTCGGTCAGGATCCTTTCGCCTCGCCGATGATGACGTTGGTCGCGACGGACGCATGCACGGACGCCGCTGCCCATGCGTGCGTCTCGGGAGCATCCGCGCGTCGATCGTCGTGCCTCGGAACCGTCAGGAGGCGTCCGACCCGTCGCCGCCGGCACGCTCGTCTCGGGGACCGGTCGATCCCCCGATGTCCCGCAGATGGTCGCTCAGCGCGACCACGACGCTGCCGACGGCCGTGTAGATCACGGAGCGTCCGGTCCTCCTCGATGCTATGACCCCCGCTCTGCTCAGCACGGCCAGGTGCGAACTCATCAGGTTGCGTGGTACGCCGACGGCGTCGGCGATGTCGCTCGACCCCATTCCGACGTCCCCGGTCCTCGCAAGCATCACGAACACGCTCATCCTCGTGGTCTGGGCCAGCGCACTCATGACCCTCAAGGCTTCCGCTTCGTTCATCCGGACCATGTAGACGGCTTCGACGATCCGCGCCAGACGATGCAATTATTTGTGGCTCAATTATTCCTGCATCGTTCTTGAGGGGTTCCGTTCGAGGCTTCCTGGCGGACGCTCGTACGCGTCGGACCGAACGAGCTGTCGTTCCCGAGCGGGACTCCTGAGCGACCTGCCCGGCGAGGGATCCGACCCGATGTCCGGATGCTCGGCGTTCATCGTTACGATGGCCGGAGATGCGCCGTCGCCGAAGTCGGGGGATCCGGCCGGGATCTCGGCCGCGTTCGTACGATAGGGTTGAACGAACCGGACGCGAACATCTCCGGCGCATGACCGTTCCACCGCACCGATACCCTCCTACCGCCCTCATCGTCGGTCGATCGATCGGGGACTGCGGATGATCGGTCGTCCTTCGTCTACCGCACCTGATCGTGCTTGCGGCGCTTCGACGTCTCTCCGGCAGAGGGGTGACACGCACGTCGCCCTAGGGTGACGTGCGCGTCACCCCTAACGGAACACTACTAGGATACGTCCCCTGTACGGCCGAAGCGCCGAGCTTTCGTCGAGCGCGTTGCCGTGGCCGTGTGCTTGCGGCGATGGTCACGGAGCATGCAGTCTCGGAGAAGGGGACCGGACGGGAGTTCGGCATGCCGCTCCGCCTGCGCAACCAGTCGAGCGGCACCGCGCGTCTCTGGAGGTGCT
>Ga0308164_10000993_pt1 | contig 36856 bp, 31 predicted proteins | sample PhyTR2_FD_201031 | JGI IMG/M metagenome (GOLD analysis project Ga0308164, IMG submission 201031) | Phyllosphere microbial communities from UC Gill Tract Community Farm, Albany, California, United States - DLSLT.R2 | ecosystem: Host-associated > Plants > Phyllosphere > Unclassified | place: USA... | reverse complement strand
TCTCGGTTTTCATCGGCATGTTGCCGGCGATGAAAATCACCGAACCGTACTCGCCCACGCCACGGGCAAACGCCAGGGCGAAGCCGGTCAGCCAGGCAGGCAGCAACGCCGGCACGAGGATGTGGCGGAACACCTGCAGGGGACGTGCGCCCAGGCAGGCAGCGGCCTCTTCGACTTCGCGGGGGATGTCGGCCAGCACAGGCTGCACGGTGCGCACCACGAACGGCAGGGTGACGAAGGTCAGCGCCAGGGTGATGCCCAGCGGGGTATAGGCGATCTTGAAGCCCAGATCAGCTGCGAACTGGCCGACCCAGCCGTTGGGCGCGTACAGCGCGGTCAGGGCGATACCGGCCACGGCGGTCGGCAGGGCGAAGGGCAAATCGATCATCGCATCGATGATCTTGCGGCCGGGGAAGGTGTAGCGCACCAGCACCCAGGCCAGCAGTGTGCCGATCACCCCGTTGATGAGGGCTGCGTAAAAGGCGGTGCCGAAACTCAGCTTGAGTGCCGCGATCACGCGAGGTGCCGTGATGATGGTCCAGAACTGATCCCAGGTGAGCTGCGCAGCATGTACGAACATGGCAGCCAGCGGTATTAGCACAATCAGACTGAGGTACACCAAGGTGTAGCCCAGCGTCAGCCCGAAGCCGGGTATGACGGGGGAGATACGACGCGACATAAAAGTCCCTGGTTTCACTTGCACGAAGCCCGGACGTCAATCCGGGCTGTTTGGCCAAAGTTGCGATGCCGCTCGTGCGGCATCCTCATTCGGCTTATTGCGCCTGATAAATCTGGTCGAACACGCCGCCGTCATTGAAAAACTTCGGCTGCGCAGTTTTCCAGCCACCAAAGTCTTTGTCGATAGTCACCAGATCCAGTTTCGGGAATTGCTTTTCGTACTTGGCGGCCACTTCGGCATCACGTGGACGATAGAAGTTTTTCGCGGCAATTTCCTGACCTTCCTTGCTATACAGGTGCTTGAGGTATTCAGTCGCGATTTCGGTATTACCTTTCCGCTCGGCATTCTTGTCGACCACGGCAACCGGAGGTTCGGCAAGGATCGACAGCGACGGTACAACGATGTCGAACTTGTCCTTGCCGCCGTCTTCTTTCAACGCCAGGAACGCTTCGTTTTCCCATGCCAGCAGCACATCACCCTGACCGTTGTTGACGAAGGTGATGGTCGAGCCGCGTGCGCCGGTATCCAGAATCGGCACGTGCTTGAACAGCGTCTGCACGTATTCCTTGGCCTTGGCTTCGTCACCGCCGCCCGCCTTCAGGCCGTAGGCCCAGGCGGCCAGGAAGTTCCAGCGCGCACCGCCGGAGGTTTTCGGGTTGGGCGTGATCACCGAGACGCCTTCCTTGGTCAGGTCGCCCCAGTCCTTGATGCCTTTCGGGTTGCCCTTGCGCACCAGAAACACGATGGTCGAGGTGTACGGCGTGCTCGCGTCCGGCAGGCGGGTCTGCCAGTTTTCGGGCAGGGTCTTGCCGAGCTTGGCGATTTCGTCGATGTCACCGGCCAGTGCCAGGGTCACCACGTCGGCGCGCAGGCCGTCGATCACGCCACGCGCCTGTTTGCCCGAGCCGCCGTGGGATTGCTTGATCTCGACCTTGTCGTCCGGATGGGATTTTTTCCAGAAATTGACGAATTCTGCGTTGTAGTCCTGATACAGCTCGCGGGTCGGATCGTAGGACACGTTGAGCAGTTCGTAATCCTTGGCGACAGCCGAACCTGCGAAAACAGCACTGGCCAGAGCAGCCAGCGCAAAACGGCGAATGGACATAGATTGAAGCTCCTGGAAATACGGTGTGTCGGCTTTTTTGATTTCTTCTTGGCGCGTCAGAGCGGCATTCGCACGGGCGCGCTGCTTTTTTTCAGGGGGGTATCAGGAGTCAGGATGAAACCCTCCGGTTGACCAGTCGGGTGCTTGCCGCTTCAGCTCTGCTTGGCAGGGTTCTGCAAACGAAACTTTTCCTTGCGCTCGATCTGTACCACCTGTGCGTTGTGCACGGTGATTTCGACGGCACCAAAACGCAGGTCACGCAACGCACTCTGAATTTCACGCAGAATGGCTGCTTCGTCCTGACCGTCAACACTACGTAGAGATGCGCTCATTGTCTTATTCCTTGAGAAGTGAGAGGCCTGCCTTCGCGACTGGGGGCGATGGCGTATGGCGGTGAGGCAATAATAGTGAGGTGCGGATATTCTTAAAAAGACTATTTAAGAATGCAGATATAACCAAAAGAACTTTAGCGAGGCGTGAGTCTGCCAGGGTGCATTGCACACCCTGGCAGGCGTTATCAGTGAGAGGCTGAACTAGTTGAACGCGGGGGCGTGCGTCCAATCGATAGACTGCGCCGCCATGGGCCGGGCAAACCAGTAGCCCTGGCCCAACTCGCAACCGTTGCTTAACAAAAATGAAGCCTGATTGGCGTGTTCGATCCCCTCCGCCAGTACACGCATGCCCAGGCTCGACGCCAGCGCGATGACCGCCCGCACAATCGCGATGTCATCTACATCGCCCGGCAGCCCGGCCACGAAACCCTGGTCTATCTTGAGCTTCTGCACCGGCATGCTCTTGAGCCGCAGCAGCGATGAGTAGCCTGTGCCGAAATCATCGATGGCCAGGCTCAGACCCAGTTCACGCAGGCGATGCAATTGCTCGATGGCCTGTTCAGGGTCCTCCATGACGGCGCTTTCAGTGACTTCCAGCTCAAGAAATGCCGGATCGAGGCCGGTCTCGTTCAAGACCTCAGCCACTCGCCGATCGACATCACCACGACTGAACAGACGGCTGGATACATTGACCGCGACGGACGCAATCGAGACGCCTTCTGCCAGCCATGCCTGCATTTGCCGACAGGCAGTATTCAATACCCAGGCATCGATATCGGCGATAAGTCCGTTCTGCTCGGCAATAGGGATGAAGTCGCCAGGCGACACCATGCCACGGGTCGGGTGTTGCCAGCGCACCAGCGCTTCGACCGCGCAAATACGCCCGGTCACCAGGTCGTAAACCGGTTGGTAGAACACCCGCAATTGGTCCTGCTCGATCGCCTGACGCAACTCGCTGGCCAGTTGCACCCGTTGCTGGGCTTGGGCGGTCAGCTCTTCGGTGTACAGCGCAAACCCTTCGCGGCCATCGGTCTTGGCTTTGAACAGCGCCGAATCAGCGTTGCGCAACAGTTGCTCGGCAGTTAGCGCATCACCGGGAAACAGGCTGATACCGATACTGGCACTGACGAACAACTGATGCCCGGCAATCGGGTATGGCGCTTTGAAGGCATTGATCACCTGTTGCGCGAGCGCTGCGGCATGCACCATGTGCGTACAGTTTTTGACCAGCAGCGCGAACTCGTCACCGCCCAGGCGTGCGACCGTCATACCGCTGTCAGCCAGCGCTTTGAGGCGTTCGGCAGCCGCCTTGAGCACTTCGTCGCCGATGTTATGGCCAAGGCTGTCGTTGATGTTTCTGAAGTTGTCCAGGTCCACCACCAGCAGCGCACAGCCGCGCTTGCTGGAGCGCGCCGAGGTCAGCGCCTGGCTGATACGATCGGTCAGCAGCAGACGATTGGGCAACTCGGTCAGCGCATCGTAATGAGCCAGTTGCGCCAGTTCCTGCTCGGAGCGCTTGATGGCCGTGATATCGGAAAACACCGCGACAAAATGCCTGGCCTGCCCGTCTTCACCCTTGATGCTACGGATGGTTTGCCACTGCGGATAGATTTCACCGCTTTTGCGTCGGTTCCAGATCTCGCCACTCCACTGCCCGGCACTCTGCAGTGAGTGATACATCTGCCGATAAAACTCGGGGCCATGACGACCGGACTTGAACTTGCTGGGGTTGAAACCCAGCACCTCGTCGGCCTGATAGCCGGTGATGTCCACAAACGCACGATTTACATGGACAATGCGCCCTTCGGCATCACTGACCAGTACGCCCTCACGCGTGCTGTCGAACACCACTGCCGCCAGCAGCAGTCGGTCATAGTCCTGTTGTTGGCGCTCAAACAGCGCTTCACCGCCGACGATGGCCTTCAATCTGTCACGCGCAATGAAGATCATGACGGTGCTGAGCAGCGCCCAGCCATAACCGATCATCTGTTGTCCGACGGCCAGTCGAGCCGGATCCTTGACGAAAAAAGACAGCAGGGCGCTGCCTGTCGCGAACCACAGAATCGACAGCAGCCCATACAGAACGGCGGTTCGCAGCGCGTTACGGGAATAATCGGACATAAAAAACCGAGCCTTACTAAAGGTCTGGATTATAAAGCAAGAAACATCCTGCGACGCTTATCTGCAAGGGTGGCTGGTTTTCTGAGCAATGTCAGTGATAATGCTGTTGCGACTTTTTTCTTCACAGGTATTTCTACGAGGGCCAAACAGCCTATGTGGTACAACGGTTTGCTCGACCTTTCCGTCTGGCAGGTAATAGCGGTCACGCTGGCGATGACCCATATAACTATTGTCGGCGTCACGGTCTATCTGCACCGCTATTCAGCCCACCGCTCACTTGAGCTCAATGCGGGTCTGAAACACTTCTTCCGCTTCTGGCTGTGGCTGACCACTGCCCAGAATACCCGCGAGTGGACAGCCATCCACCGCAAACACCACGCAAAATGCGAAACCGTCGATGACCCGCACAGCCCGGTCGTCAAGGGTCTGTCCACTGTGCTGCGCAAGGGTGCCGAACTGTACCGCGAGGAAGCGCAGAACCAGGACACCCTGCGTATCTACGGCAAGAACTGCCCGGAAGACTGGATCGAGCGCAATCTGTATTCGCGCTACAAGCTGTTGGGTATCGCTCTGATGGCGGTCATCGACGTGGCGCTGTTCGGCGCCCTCGGTATCACGGTCTGGGCCGTGCAGATGATGTGGATTCCCTTCTGGGCTGCCGGCGTGGTCAATGGTCTGGGTCATGCCGTTGGCTATCGCAACTTCGAATGCCGCGACGCAGCCACCAATCTGGTGCCGTGGGGCATCGTGATCGGCGGCGAAGAACTGCACAACAACCACCACACCTATCCCAACTCGGCCAAGCTGTCGGTCAAGCCATGGGAGTTCGACATGGGCTGGGCGTGGATCAAACTGTTCAGCTTCCTCGGTCTGGCCAAGGTCCAGCGGGTCGCGCCTATCGCCCATCGCGTCGAAGGCAAGGGCCATATGGACATGGACACCGCAATGGCGATCCTCAACAACCGTTTCCAGATCATGGCGCAGTACCGCAAGCTGGTCATCGCGCCGCTGGTTGCCCAGGAACTGGCCAAGGCCGACGAGTCGGTGCGTCATCAGTTCCGTCGCGCAAAACGTCTGCTGTCGCGTGAGACCAGCCTGCTCGATGACAGGCATCACCTGCGTATCCAGACCATGCTGGAACACAGCCATGCGCTGAAGGTGATCTATGAAAAACGCCTGGCCCTGCAGCAGATCTGGGTCAAGACCAGCAGCAACGGTCACGACATGCTGTCGGCCATGAAAGAGTGGATTCACGAGGCCGAAGCCAGTGGTATTCACTCGTTGCGCGAGTTCGCCGACCAGCTGAAAACCTACTCGCTGCGCCCCGCCCACGCTTGAACCGTTGATCGGCGCGCCATCCCCTGGCGCGCCGGTCCCGGAACTTATCCCCTCCTCGTCTATCTCATCCACTTTCCCGCCAATCGGGACAGGGCGCCTCACTGGCCGTAAACGCTTGAGATGGTTCTTATGGAAAAGCAGCCCCCCACCTCCCTATCCGGCACTCCGATCACCGATATGCCCGCAGCCGCAGAAACACTGTTAGCCCTGATGCACGCTCAGGCAGAAGTCGCACGCCTGAGCGAGCGTGAACAATTGTTCAGCTCGTTGCTGGTGAGCGTGAACGCTGTTCTGTGGGCGTTCGACTGGCAAACTCAGCAGATGATCTATGTCAGTCCGGCCTACGAGCGCATCTTCGGTCGTTCGGCGGGCCTGCTGCTGGCTGACTACAGCGAGTGGCGCGACAGCATCTACCCCGATGACCTGAATTACGCCGAGCGCAGCCTCAACGAGGTCATCGAGAAAGGCTCGATCGAAGACCGCGAGTACCGGATCATTCGTGCGGACGGCGAAGTGCGCTGGCTCAGCGACAAATGCTTCGTCAGCCAGCGCGCCGATGTCAGCCAGCGTCTGATCGTGGTGGGCATCGCCGAAGACATCACCGAGAAGAAGCACCTCGAGGATGAGCTGCAACGCCTGGCAACCACCGATGTGCTGACCCAGAGCAGCAACCGCCGGCACTTTTTCGAATGCGCCCAGCGCGAGTTCGAACTGGCTCGTCTCAACGGCACGCCGCTGGCGTTCCTGCTGCTGGACATCGATGACTTCAAGTTGGTGAACGACACCTACGGTCATCAGGAAGGCGATACCGTGCTGCAGCGCATCGCCGAAAGCGGTCGTTCGGCATTGAGGCGGGGTGACCTGTTCGGGCGTATCGGTGGCGAAGAGTTCGCCGCAGTATTCCCCGGCTGCGCGCCGGACATGGCCATGCAGATCGCCGAGCGACTGCAACGCGAGATCCAGCGCCAGAACTTCCAGTCAGGCGGCACCACCTTCAGCATCACTGCCAGCCAGGGCCTGACCAACCTGGGCGCTGACGACCCAAGCCTCGAAACCCTCTACGGCCGCGCCGACGCAGCGATGTATCAGGCCAAACGCCAGGGCAAGAACCAGATCGTACTGGTCTGAAATGCTTTCCCGAAGGTAGAAAGCACGACCGGCCCCATCGCGAACAAGCCGGATCGCCACCCCGGTCGCTGCTACAGGAGTACGCGGTACCTTGTGGGAGCGAGCTTGCTCGCGAAGAGTTCGTTGCAGTCGATGGACTTTCTGCGTCAGGAATACCGCCTTCGCGAACACGTTCGCTCCTACGGGAGCACGCGGTATCTTGTGGGAGCGAGCTTGCTCGCGAAGAGGGCGGTACATTCAATGCATTGGCTGCGTTTGGAATACAGCCTTCGCGAACAAGTTCGCTCCTACAGGAGTACGCGGTGCCCTGTAGGAGCGGACTTGTCCGCGAAGAGGGCGGTACATTCAATGCATTGGCTGCGTTTGGAATATAGCCTTCGCGAACAAGTTCGCTCCTACAGGAGTACTCGGTATCTTGTGGGAGCGAGCTTGCTCGCGAAGAGGCCGGTGCAGTCGATGGATTTTCTGCGTCAGGAATACCGCCTTCGCGAACAAGTTCGCTCCTACAGGAGTACGCGGTACCTTGTGGGAGCGAGCTTGCTCGCGAAGGCGTCAGTCAGGTTTTTACTTTTCGGGCGGACCCTGAACAGCGCCAGCCGGATCCTCAAGTGCAGCAGGCTCTTCAGCAGGTGCCTCAGGCGCCAGGTCGAGCAGATCAGGCTCGTCGTCGACCGTATCGACAGCCACCTCAGTTTCGCTAGTCAGCGGCCTCAGCAAACTCGGATCCGTCACACCCGTCAGCTTCTTGCGCAGGCGCTGCAAGTCACCGACGCTGAGCTTCAACAGCTTGGCCGACTTGGTCTTGACCAGCGTGGTGACACTTTCTTCCTCGCCCAGGCGCGCCATCTGCCCCGCCAGGTTCATTGTCAGCACTTCGCGTGTGTAGATGCCGGTATTGTACTGATACACCGCAGCGATCAGCTCACGCAGTTCCAGCGGCAAACGCCAGCGGGTGCGCAGAGCAGAACCGAAGGCAGCGGAGTACTGCTCCAGAGACTGCCCGATCACCTGCTCATCCAGATGGCCGCCAGCCAGCAGCCACTCCTGCAGACAACCCAACACCGCCAGATCGCCCAGCGACTGCAACAGTCCGGCACAGAAACAGCGCTCCGCATCCAGCTCCAGCATGCCGCCCAGAATGCGTGCGTAATCAGCCGTGCGCTGCGAAAGGGTCCACAGCTCATGGGCCTTGGCCAGCAACGCGTCGTCGGTCAGCACTGCCATACGCTTTTTGCCCAGACCGGACGCGATATTGGCGACCTGCACTGGCCCGAGAATGGCCAGCGCCCCGCCCATGGTCTGAATCGGCTTGCCCAAGTGCTGCGCCGCCGTGTTGGCGGCGGCGATCAATACAGCCGTGATGTGCGGATCATTGCGCAGCTCCTGCTCCAGCAGGGTGGCGTCGATGCCGCTGGCGGCCTGGCTGAGCGTCACCGCCGTGGCGACATCGACGAACAGCGGCGCGCCATCGGCGATGTCACGGCGTTTGTCGAGAAACTTGGTCAGGGTCAGACCCGGCGTCAGCGCGGGTACCGCACCTGCAACCGGGGCACTGCGTTCCAGCAACAGGCCTTCAAGACGCTGGCGCAGCCCTTCGGTGTTCAGTGGTTTGGTCAGGTAGGCAGTCGGCGCCAGCGGCACGACCTCGCGCACGCTGGCGCTGTCATTGCGATTGCTGATCAGAATGAACGGGATGGCGGGCTGACGACGCAGATTGCGCACGCCCCGCAGCAGGCTCAGGCCATCGATCCCCGGCAGCTCGCGGGCGGCGATGATCAGGTCCGGCAGGTGTTTTTTCATCCACTCGACGGCCTGTTTGCCATCGGAGCACATCTCCAGCTCGATATCCGCACGCACGCCCAGCACCAGGTCGCTAAGCGTCTCGCGAACCCACGGATCAGACTCGGCTATCAGTACGCGAGGAACGGCGGGCAAAACTACAGCGGTCATCATGACTCTCCGATGTCAATGCGACCACCTTAGCCAATGCAAACGTCCGGATATACCCAAAACAGCGAAATACCCTGCTCTAAAGCAAAAAAAACCCGTCGAAACGGGCTTTTTTTGTCTGTTTGGTCATAAATTAATCAATTCATGACTTCACACTTTTTACGCGATTTCAGCGAAGCATTCGTCAAGAATGGCCAGGCCGCGGTTCAGCAATTCGTCTTCAGCGGTCAACGGTACCAGTACGCGCAACACGTTGCCGTAAGTACCGCAGGACAGCAGAATCAGACCCTTGTCACGCGCCTTGGCCACCACCTGAGCCACAGCAGCGGCGTTAGGCTTGTGCGAGTCACCGCCTTCGAACAGCTCGACAGCGATCATCGCACCCAGCGCACGCACTTCACCGATAACCGGGTACTTGGCCTGCATCGCCTTGAGCGAGGTCACCAACTGCTCGCCAACCGCCTTGCAGCGCTCCAGCAGGTGCTCTTCTTCGAAGATATCCAGCACCGCCAGTGCCGCAGCGCAGGCCACCGGGCTACCGGCATACGTGCCGCCCAGACCGCCGGGTGCGATGGCGTCCATGTATTCAGCCTTGCCGCACACGCCCGCCAGCGGGAAGCCGCCTGCGATGGACTTGGCGAAGGTGGTCAGGTCAGCCGCAACGCCCATCTGCTCCATCGCGAAGAACGTGCCGGTACGGCCAGCGCCGGTCTGCACTTCGTCAGCGATCAGCAGAATACCGTGCTTGTCACACAGCTCGCGCAGACGCAGCATGAAGGCCTTCGGCGCCACATAGAAACCACCCTCGCCCTGTACGGGTTCGATGATGATTGCAGCGATGTCCTTGGGCTCGGCGTCGTTCTTGAAGATGCGCTCGATGCTGGCGATGGAATCATCCACGCTCACGCCATGCAGTTCGCACGGGTACAGCGCGCGGAAGATACCGCCTGGCATCAGGCCCATGCCCGCCGAGTACGGCACGACCTTGCCGGTCAGGCCCAGGGTCATCATGGTGCGGCCGTGGTAAGCGCCGGTGAAGGCGATAACGCCCGCACGACCCGTCGCAGCACGGGCGATCTTCACGGCGTTTTCCACCGCTTCGGAACCGGTGGTGACCAGCAGGGTTTTCTTGTCGAAATCGCCTGGCACCCTGGCGTTGATTTTTTCGCACAGCTCGACGTAAGGCTCGTAGGCCAGTACCTGGAAGCAGGTGTGGCTCAGCTTGGTCAGCTGCTCTTGCACCGCGGCGATGATCTTCGGGTGCAGGTGACCGGTGTTGAGAACGGCAATACCGCCCGCGAAGTCGATGAACTCACGACCTTCCACGTCGGTAACGGTCGCGTTCTTCGCCGAAGCAGCGAAGATCGGGTGGATCTGACCAACGCCACGCGGGACGGCTGCATGACGGCGTTGCATCAGGGATTCGTTAGTCTTGCTCATGTATTCCTCATTCGCCGCTCATCGGTCGGCGTGGGTCAAGGATCAAGCGGACCGGATCAACTGCGGCAGCATACGATGATCGACTGCTGCAGCCTTCAGGCCACCAGGAAACTGCGGTGCAACAAAAGCCGATGACACGTCGCTCTCGCGCGCCATCGGCTGCAATACCCGAGTGTCGGTCAGACCGACAGGCAGAGGTATTTGATTTCCAGATAATCTTCGATGCCGTACTTGGAGCCTTCACGGCCCAGGCCGGACGACTTGATACCGCCGAACGGTGCCAATTCGTTGGAGATCAGGCCGGTATTGATACCCACCATGCCATATTCCAGCGCCTCGGCAACACGGAACACGCGGCTCATGTTCTGCGCGTAGAAGTACGACGCCAGACCGAACTCGGTGTCATTGGCCATCGCGATCACTTCAGCCTCGTCCTTGAAGCGGAACAGCGGGGCCAGCGGACCAAAGGTTTCTTCCCGGGCCACGGCGGCATCTTTCGATACGTTGACCAGAATGGTCGGTTCGAAGAACGAGCCTTCCAGGCTGTTGCCACCGGTCAGCACGGTTGCGCCCTTGCTGACGGCGTCGGCGATGTGTTCCTTGACCTTGGCCACCGCCTTGTCGTCGATCAACGGGCCGGTGGTGACGCCTTCTTCCAGGCCGTTACCGATCTTCAGCTTGCCGACCGCCGCCTTGAGCTTCTCGGCGAACGCGTCATACACCGCGTCCTGCACGTAGATGCGGTTGGCGCACACGCAGGTCTGGCCGTTGTTGCGGTACTTGGAGATCATCGCGCCTTCGACCGCCTTGTCGAGGTCGGCATCGTCGAACACGATGAAAGGCGCGTTACCGCCCAGCTCCAGGGACACCTTCTTGATGTCCTTGGCGCACTCGGCCATCAACTGGCGACCAATGTCGGTCGAGCCGGTGAAGGACAGTTTGCGCACGATCGGGTTACCGGTCAGCTCGGCACCGATATCGCCTGCGCTGCCGGTCACCACGCTGAACACGCCCGCCGGGATGCCCGCACGCTCGGCCAGTTCAGCCAGTGCCAATGCCGAGAACGGCGTTTGCGAAGCCGGCTTGAGCACCATGGTGCAGCCCGCCGCCAGTGCAGGGCCGGCCTTGCGGGTGATCATCGCCGCCGGGAAGTTCCACGGGGTGATCGCCGCCGTCACACCAATCGGCTGCTTGAGCACGATCAGGCGCTTGTCCGGCTGGTGACCAGGAATCACATCGCCATAGACGCGCTTGGCCTCTTCGGCGAACCACTCGATGAACGACGCGGCGTAGGTGATCTCGCCCTTGGCTTCGGCCAGCGGCTTGCCCTGCTCCAGCGTCATCAGCAGACCCAAGTCGTCCTGGTTCTCGATCATCAGCTCGAACCAGCGGCGCAGCTTGTTGCCACGCTCTTTGGCGGTCAGCGCACGCCAGGCCGGCAGCGCCTTGTCAGCCGCCTCAATCGCCCGACGCGTCTCGGCTGCGCCCATTTTTGGCACAGTGCCGAGGATCTCGTTGTTGGCAGGGTTGTTGACCTTGATCGACTGACCACCGTCCGCGTCCAGCCATTGGCCGTTGATATAGGCCTGCTGGCGGAACAGTGTGGAATCTTTGAGCTGCATGTCGGCCTCCTAAACAGCATCGCCCGACAGGCGACGCGAACAATTGATATCGATGCACCCCATTTGGAAGCCATCGTCAGGAAAACATTCCATCGGGTTCCAGCGCTGCGCAACGCATGAAGGCAGGAAGACCGAACAAGAGCGTTTGAAATCTCAAACGAATCCTAGGCATTGCGGGGGGAAAGGACAATAGCCCGTTCGAAAAAAAGAACGGGCGCAGGGAGGTGTGTGGTTTTCTGATCAGCGTCGAGCCGCGACGCAGAGGCATCTTGCAACCGCAACGCGATCAGGCGGCCCTGCCCTTCAACGTGAACAGGCTTAGCCCCAGGCCAATGAACGACGCGCCAAACACCCGATTGACGTTCTGGCGCCTGCGGGCCGAATTGAGGTGGCGCTTGAGCGTCTGTGCCAGCAGCACATAAAAGACGTGAGCAACCACAGAGCAGCCGGCGAAGGTCACGATCAACACGCCCGTCTGCTCCACCTGAAAGGTGCCGGGCTGGATGAATTGCGGCAGAAACGCAATGAAAAACAGGATCGCCTTGGGGTTGGTCAGCGCCACCGAGATGCCTTTGATAAACAGGCTGCCTGTGGACACCGCCTTGGGCACGTTGGCCAGGGCATCGAATGCACTGCGCGCGCTACGCCACTGCTTGATCCCCAAATAAACCAGATACCCCGCGCCTGCGATTTTCAGCACCAGAAAGGCACTCGCGGACGCTACCAGGACCGCGCCCAGCCCGGCCGTTACCGCCGTGGCAACCACGATGAGCCCCAAGGCGTTGCCGAGCGAACCGACCATCGCCCGCGCCGGCCCGTGGGTGATTGAATTCGACAGTGCCATGATCACCGCCGGCCCCGGCGTGAGCGTAACGAACAAGGCAATCATCGCGAAGCTGAGCCACTGTTGTAGCGATTCCATTTTTTATTCTCCCTGTGGCGCAGGCATTAACCCACGCCTGTAGCGCTATCGATAATCCGGAAGCGTGAAAGACTGCACCGCCGGGGTCAGCGCCCTGGCAGCACGCTTGCTGATAAAGGGCGTTGCCACCAACCGCTGCACGGCGCGCAGGATCTTCACCCCGGTCTGACTGCGAGGGTGGACCAGACGCGGGACAAGTTTCGGCACGCTCTGCGACTTTTTCACCACCGGGCGCAGGACATATTCGTACGAGGCAAGCGCCTCTGCAATCGTATCGGTCTTGGTGAGTTCGCCCGCCAGCACATACGCGCCAATAAGCGACAACGAAGCGCCGACCCCGCCCAGCGGCGTGACACACCACGCCGCATCGCCCAGCAGCACCACGGGGCCATTCGACCAGCGATCGATCTTCACCTGACGCAAGTCATCGAACCAGAAATCCTCCGCAGCCTCCATCCCCTCCAGCAGACGAGGCACCTCCCAGCCCGCGCCTGCAAAGGACGCGCGAAGAAACGCCTTCTGCTCGGCAACACTGTTGCCGACCGACAGGTGGCTTCGGCCCTGCACATTAAAGAACGCACGCGTCGTGCCGCGATTGTCCGGACGAACACCCGCGCTGCGACCGCCCACCGCGTTGTACCAGCGCGCGGTCTGACTATCGGTCGGCGCACGAGGCACGGTAAAGAACGCGCTGGCCAGATCCATCCGGCGCGGCTGATTCTCGCCGGGGAACACCAGCTCCCGCGTGCGCGAGCCGACACCTTCGGCAATGATCAACAGATCAAAACGCTCCTCGCCACCGCCCTCGAACGTAACCGACACGCCCTCCTTATCGTGCTCGACCGAGACGATGCGGTCACCAAAGCGATAGAACGCATCAGCAGACGACGCCTCATACAGCAGACGCGCAAGGTCACCGCGCAACACCTCAAGCTCAGCCGTCGGGCCGTCCCCGTCCAGACCGGCCAGATCGATGCGCGCCGCCGTGCGGTTATCCTCATCGACCCACGCAAGCCCCGTCTCGCCGGTGTTGAGATCCTTCACCGCCTGCTCAAGCCCCATCAAGCGCAAGACCTCCCGAGCCGCGCCCCGCACATCCACATTCTGCCCGCCATCACGAAAGGCAGGCGCCTGCTCGACAACCGTGACATCGCAATCGCGCCGCGTCAGCCACCAGGCCGCGGCACAACCCGCGATACTGGCCCCGGTAATAAGAACGCGGCACGGGCTGCGCTCGATGCTTTTGAACTGATTGATAAGAGGCCCTCGGTGAGAACGAACTGACGGAGTGGTATGGGGAGCATCATGCACTACCAGGCCGTTGTGCCGGTAGCGGTGGGCTGTTCCTTTGTGGGTGGAGGTGGGTGTGGGGTGATGGAAGGCGGATGATTTGTGTCGCACACCGCCCGCAACTGGACGCCCCGTACCCATGTGAGTATCATGGCGCCCGCGTCGCACCAGTAGCTCAGCTGGATAGAGTACTGCCCTCCGAAGGCAGGGGTCGTGGGTTCGAATCCCGCCTGGTGCACCATATTTTGCAGTCTGGATATGTCTTGAGTTGTGGACAGTCTATGAAGAACTCCGAAAGCCCGCCTTGTGCGGGCTTTGTTGTTTCTGGATTTTGGTGCTGTACGAGATCGTTATGTGCGCTCCGCACGTCATCGGCGAGAAGATGTTGGCCCAGCAAATGGCCCAAGCGAACAAGGACCTGAAAGCGGGCATCGAGGTGCGCATGCTCGCCCCCCAACCGAGGCCAGCAAAAGCCTCGGTATGTTCGCCGCCCTGAACGGTTTCGAAGATGCGCCAGCATTGGCACGCCACTCACCGCCTTTCTCACAGCCCTGTGCGAGCCCGACAAACGCCACGCTTGGTCCGCCATCCTGCGCCGCACGCTGGAAGGCTTTATCGCCAAATCGTTACCCGCGTCGGCCAGCGGACAAGCTCACCGTGCCGCCGCTCGCTTTGGCCTCGCCGCCGCAGCGGGTGAGCAGGCTACCGCGATGGGGATAACAGGCTGGCCCGATGGCACCGCGACAACCGCCGCTCGGGTGTGCCTCAACGCATGGATGAACGAGCGTGGCGGCGTCGGTAACTTCGAGGGTGACGCAATCGTGTCGCGACTGCGCCAGGTCATCGAGCGCTTCGGCGAGAGCCGATTTACACGCTGGGAATCGGCAGCGGCAAAGATCGACGAACACGGTCCGCGCACCATCGACCGGCTGGGCTTTCGCAAGACGATGGAACACGGTCTGGGCGACTCCCTGCACACCACCAACACGTATTACGTGCTGCCCGAGTCCTGGCGCTCGGAGATCTTCCGGGGCATGAACATCAATGCGGTGAACAAGGAGCTGCTGCAGCGCGGGGGCATTGAGCCGGGGAACGACGGCAAGGCATCAACTCTGGTCCGACTACCCGGCCTGGGCACGCAACGCTGCTACGTCGTGAAGACGATTCCGGGATTGGCTGAAAGCGAGGCTCGGGCTGCCTGAGTGCATCCCTGCTGATCGAGGTAGCGCCGGCTGATTCCCGGCCTCGCCAGCCACACAACCAACTCCCAATCGAATTGAACAGAGACCAGACACATGAACGAGATCCAAGAACTGAAAGACCGCCGCGATCAACTGCTGAAAGAGGCTGATCAGCTGCATACCCAGATGCTGCCGTTTGAAGCCGCGCTGGAAAATGAGCAGTCCATTGGGCCTGCCCAGGAACGCGAACTGCGCGATAAGTACAACGAGCTGAAAACGCGTTTCGATGCGCGCAAGCATGAAGCTGACCTGTTGGATCGGAAGATCAATCGCCGCGAGACCCTCATCAACAGCCAGTCTCTGATGGCGGGTTACATCGAGGCCATGAACACCTGGAAAGCCGATGAGCAGGAGCTGAATGAAAAACGTCAGAGCCTCAGCGTACGTCTGGAACAGATCAAACAACAGGCGGTAGAGGACATGGCAAAAGCGCGCCAGGCCGAAACAGACGCTGCAACTGCGTATGCACAGGCCGTCGCATGGGGCGACACCGAAGGCGAAAAGACCGCCAACGCCGATGCGCAAAAAGCCGCAAAAAACCTGGCAACCGCCGCCGAACATGATCGTCGACAAGGCCTGATCATATCCGCGCTGGAGCAGGAGCTGCTCACCGTAGATCGGTACATCGCCGAAGCTCAGGAAAAGCATAAGGGGATAGAGCGCGAAGCCCTGTGGCTTTCTCAAGCAGTGCTTGAAGAGAAATGGAACGAGGCCGCTAAGACACTCTTCGATGTGGGCGGAAGACTCTGGGCGAATTACAACCTGCTCGGCCTTGATCAAGTGAGCCTGTTGAAACTGGCGGTTCCGCAGGAAGGCGAAACCGTCGGGAACTGGACGTGGCATGAACTATCCGGCCGAGCGCGCAACTACGGCGCTCAGGATCTACTTCAGCTCAACAATATCTCGACACCTCAACAGACTGCACTCGTGAGCCACCTGTAGCAACGAAAGGATGAAAGCAGTGAACAAGCCACTACAAAACAGCACGAGCTGGGCTGATACGCTCAAGGCTCGGAAAGCTCATCTGGCTGCATTGTTGAAAACAATCAACGCGACCTCAGCCAAAGTCAGTCAGAGACAAATGCTGACGATCAAGGCAATTAAAGCGGAAATGGCGCACATTGAAAACAAACTGAGGCGGTAGAAATGGCGATGACTTTGCAGCCCGCGTTAAAACTCTCAAAAACATGAACTGCTCACGTATTATAGACAAGTATGTAAAAAGTCTTTTCATCTGAAAAAGGGGCCCCAAGCGGGCCTTTTTTTAAGATGAATTTCTGACCATATATAAAACAGTCCAGTCTCACTTCATCGTCACCCTACAAGCGAACAAACCAGTCAACAACTTACTCCAACTGCTCAAAGTTTATTTCGAATCTATCTTGACTAATCACACTTTTATGGAAGCTTACCGACTGTCCAAAGAGAGGATTTATTTCACTTAATTTCCGAGCTGCAAGAATATTTTCTTCTGCCACACGACTTCCGAAGTAAACACCAGTGACTGAGCCTTTTGTCAACCTTTTAAAAAACATTACATTAGATATTTGCTTTCTTCCTTGAGCAAATGCCAACACCCAAGTTAGAAGTTCGCGCTTCTCTACGCAAGACATTTCCACTTTATAAGTATTGCTATGGATATGAGTTATACAGACATCAGGACCTTGGCTATGCACCCAGCTTTCAATACATACATCTACAACGGCCACATCAGCCTCCGCTAGCCTTAGAAGATATCTATATTCTTTCTCGTAAATCCAGTCATTACCCTTCGTCATAGCAAAGTGGGTATAAAAATTGTTTTCAAAATACTCATATATTGCATTATCAGGCATCTGAAAACCTGGGCGCATATTGCTATATCTAACTCTTGCAGGCTTTGTTTTTGATACGCCGCATTTTTCCGTAAATTTGTCGTGATATTCAAACGTCGAAGAATCACACGCAATCGATACAACCAACCCTCTGTGTTCAGCGGCATAATGTGACCACATCAATAGATTGTAAGGATCTTCTGTGAGCGAAATTATTCCGAACTGATCAAGCCCATCTCTAAGGCCTCTTTCGTAAGTGGAACGTATGTTTTCCGAGTCTACAGCCCCGGTCTCGCCCCCGCCCTGATCGTCAAAGAAGAACTTGATTTTTTTATCAATCCCTGCTTGAGTGGGTTTGGAGTCAAATGGATCATTTAGATCAGAGGGTGATGTTAATCGAAGTAGAGGATCATCGAAAAACGAGAGCCTAAAAGGCATGTACTTATACAAAACTCGCATTACCACCCCTTTCAATTACTGTGGGACTTATCAGTTCAACACCCATAATAGCGAACTCTTCGTTGAAAATCATCAACGCGACCTCGGCAAACATCAGTCAGATAAAAATGCTGACGATCAAAGCCAAGGAAGAAATCACGGGCTTTGGAAGAGTTGAGGGCAGAACACGGGCTGATGTGGTCGAGAGTTGGCTGAAGAGTAAAGCCGCTTCACCTGAAAAAGGGCCCAAACGGGCCCTTTTTATGTGCGCTTTACCTGACGTTCACGAAGTTACCGCGCAGCCTACTGATATGGAACTGTGGTGGCGGCCAGCATACGCATTGGCAGGTTCAAATGTTAGAGCTAAAGAACCTCGTTAGCCACTGTAGGTGAAGTCGCCAAATAGTCCCGAAGCTGGAATCCGAGCGAAGACCCTGCGTCAACGAGGCGATCGAGTATGACGAGTGTTGCCCTGCGCAGGTTGATGTCTCGAATCAGAGCCTCTCTATGTTCATGCACTGCTACTCGGCAGATGGTCTCCAAGTGCCACAAGCTATTTCCGTCGTCGAGTAAGTCGGTGGGGGATCTGCCTAAGGCATCTCGTAAATTGGGCAGTGCAGACGGAATCGAAGATTTACGGCCGACACCCGCCATCAGTTGCAGCAGGTATTCTAAGCCTTTCCGGCTGTCCCCCACAGTGGTTAAGCAGCTTGAAATAAAGTGTGGACGAAATCTAAAGAGTTCTAAGTCATGCCTTGATTCGTCCCAGGGTATTGAGCAAAGTAAAAGGGTTCTAAGTATTTTTTCGAATCGACTGTAGGTCCTCCGGCTCTTGTTTCTCAGCGAATGATCGACAAAGATCCTAGCTGCTGCGCGATCCCATATACGCCAGAAACTTACGGCGTTTGCGAACTCCTGCTTCATGAACTGGCTTATTACAGACTCCAGAATCCTTTCACTGAGTTCAGGCGCACTATCTAGACACTGATCAAGCATATCTAAAAGCGGCGAGTCTTGATTTAACTGCGCCATGAGTTCGCCCGCGATCAGATCACCAAAGTCCCACCGAGCTTCGAAGCCAACATGATCGGGATCATATCGCTGCACCTTTGGCCCTACTTCATGCTCCACCATTAGCTTTGTAAGCTTCAATAGCGTTTTTATTCGCCAAGTATCGGAGGCTTCACCACGTGCGGCATCAAGAGCTATTGTCCAATCCTTGATGGCCGCTAAACCACGTGGCGATCCACGCGGAACTGGCGTCAGATTTATTAGTGCGGTATTAAGTGACCTAGCTGTAATTACGCGAGCTTCGCTAACGAAATCATGAGTCCTCATATGCGGACTTTCATAGCTAGCATCCAGTGCCTCAGCATACTGAGCAAGACCACTAGTCAGCACTTCAGCCAGCACAGGCTGTTTGGACCTCAACTCATCTGAAATTGCCTTGGCCGCAGCACTGCGCATTTTCCACATCGGCTCAGTCACGATATTGATTAATGCCTCGATCATCATGGGTAGAGATGGGGCAACGGCAGCAAGTGCGATAACCGCTCGCACCCGTACTTCACCCATAAAGTGGTCGCGGTGCAGCATTGCATCCGAATCTTCGAGAACGGCAGTGCCTTCGAGTACATGAGTCCGGGCCCACTGGAGCGGCTGTGAGGTATCGGAGGGCCACTTATAAATCAGAGCGAAGGCAAGCTCGTCCTCTAGTCCGGCGAATATGCTGCATTCCTCTCCTTCAATTTCTTCGCAGATACGAAGGAATTCTTCATAGGCATCAGAAGGCGATGAAAATCGGCCTGTCGTTTCTGGCTCTGCTGTGAAAAATCTTCCCGTAGTAGCTGCAGCCCAGTTGCTCAAAGCACTAATGCGATTCAAGCGCTGCATATCGGCATTGGCCTTGGCGCTGACTTGCTGCAATTCGGGTTCTAAGTTAGCAATCTCCAGAGTAAAGCCCTTGCCACCGCTGGCAAGCTCTCCGAGCTTTAGTCCTCGGGCGTCCATGCGTCTAAGCGCCATGCGCCAGCCATCCTGTCCCTCCTCTACTCCTTTCAGCGCTGCCCAGTGGCTGTCTAGAATCCTGTGGATGGCCTGGAGAAGGTTTGGATGATTGAACTGCAGCTGAAGGGCCAGTTCTTCCAGATGCATCCGCCTATGTGGCAGTTGATTGCTTGCAAGTCGCTCCTGCTGCCTGGAGTCTTCTAGCCCATCGTGGCCTCCACGGATAGCCAGCGCACCTCCCTCGTGTACTCTGCGGGCAATGTCGTCAGAGAAGAATTTCGGGCATTTGAAAATGGGCAACAACTTCTCGGTTACGAGGTGAGGGTGGGCCATTAAGACCCCTGCGACCATTCCTGTAGTTAAACTAGACTCTCCTAGCTCTAGTATGATCTCGAGTACCTGCGAGATCATTTGTGGCTGTCCCTTAGATTCTATAAGCAGGCGCTCTTCCAGTGCCATCAAAGCCACATTCAGTAGGTAGCTTGTAACTGAAAAGCCGCGATAGGTAGACCATAGGCAATAGTCATGGATATGTGGCCGATTATTAGGGCTTTGCTCTAGCGGAACAATTAGAACGTTGTTCGGATGTATTGTGGCAAGGGCCTTAGCTGCGTGGTTGCATAGATCAACCACACAAAGCACGCTCTTCGGCCATGCATAGAGCAGCAGCGATCGGAAGGGTCCGTGCAAGACCGACGGAGGGAAGAACTCGTGACCCGCTAGTTCACTTAGCCCCATTTTGGACTCCCATCCGATACTGCCGAATTTCCTTTCAACTGTCGGCTCAGACTTCGTGTAGAGAGTCCAAAATACCTTCCATACTAAGTCGGGAATAAAGAAGCACGCCTCGCGGCAGTTCTTGAAGTTGACCAGGAACTCAAGACGTTCTTCCGCATAAACGTCGCGTATGTCGGCACTAGCCAAGAAGCGTTGCAAGAGCGTCTCAGTGAGTGTCGCGAACCGGCCCGAATCTCCGCCTGCGCACCTACACCAAAGCGCGTAGAAGCGCTTACTGATAGATTGCTCACGGTACCAGCTTTCGTCATCGCGCCAGCAGAAGTGCTCAGCCATATAGAACACGTCAACCACCCGCTGGGTTGGCTTGTGCCAGTTCTCGTCGTGAGACGTGGCGTCTTCTGCCAGCTGTACAACCCAAGAGTAGTTTTCAGGCGGCAGGTCGGGAAACGCCTTTGCGACCAATCCGATGACTACATCCCAAGCTTTGCCAACCGGTGCAGCCATACCGATCCGTAGCGCGACCTCTCTTTTATTAGGATCGTTTGCAAGGCTAGAGTAGTCGATAGAGGTTGGCCCTTTGCACGCAACGCGCAGCAAATGGCTTAAATGCTGCAGAAGCTTGGCGTTATTGAAGGAGAGGCTTTTGCTTAGCTTTGCGACTAAGTCTTCTATCAGCTCGGAGCGCAGCAATCCAATAGCCAACTCGTCCCGCCAAAGCTGTGGAATGATCGAGTCTTGTCTAAGAGCGGCTTCGAGCAACGCATAGGCATCTGCGTCACCTTCGGCTGACCGCTGCGCTGTCCAAGTGCGCAATGCCCGGCGCATGCCCGAGTGGGAGCCGAGCTTGCCGAAAAGCACACCCCATTCCCTCTCAGAGCCGCGTACCTCTTGGTCGACCCGAAAGAACAGCGACCAGTCTTCTAAGACGTCGTGAGTGGGAGCCACTCGGTATGCGGTGTCTTTAGACAGCACCCCGTCTTGCACAAGGGAGGTCACCGCCTCAGCATCCGTTGGTGATTGTACGAACTGGGCAAAGCGCTCCGTACGTTCGTAGCAAACCTGGTTGAAGGCCATACGACGGCGTTCGGCCATACCCGCAAGCAAGCCCCTACTTGGAGCAACCAGTTCATTCCAGAGCAGCAGCCGCAAGTCGTTGCCACCAGCTTGGGGCAGAACTGCTCCGGTCGCTGTGTAGCTCAAGGCAAGACGAAGATAGTAAGGCGCTCGAAAAACTTCTCGCACGCCGCCGTCTCTGGCTGTTATGTCTTCAAGAGCCGTTCCGGCCACGGCTGAAGAGATCTCTGCGTTTGTCAGCAAAGGGACGTCGACGACTTGGTACGAGAAATCAGCGAGGAAGTTCGAGTAAAGAGCGTTGAGAGCATAGGAGCGGGTCGTCACGCACAACCTCGCTCCTTTATGCTGGCAAACAAGCGCCAACAGTTCTTCAAGCGCACCCGGGCTCCTAGCTTCGAGAACTTTTTCCAGCGAGTCGATGACGACAGTTGGCTTGCCGCAGCACAATAGCTTCGCCATGCCTAGCACAGCATCCGGCATGTTACTGAGTGATTGAACTGCAGCTAAGCTTGGTTGGCTTAGCTCGTCAGCTCGAAAGAAGAACAGTGGGCCAGACTCACTAAGCAGCGGGGCGAGCTCCGCGATGACCGCGGACTTACCCGCGCCTGGGCCACCAGTGACAATGACGAGCTGCCGCTCACCGAAACCCGCAAGTACTTGGGCAACGCACTGGCTACGCGGAATGTGAGTGCCGTTGGGAAGTTTCGTAGAAATGAGCGAAAGCTGATATCGAGCTCGGTCACTGAATTGCTCGGCGATGCTTCCAAGATGACTTTGCCCGGTGATGCGGCTGATGGCTTCTTGAATCCCGACTTGCGCGGTTGTTTTCCAAGTTTCAGGGGTGATCGTGCCGACGGTGATGCCTTGCTCAACTACATAAGAGAACAACCCGTTCCATACAAGTTCGCCGGAATCTCCGGGCTGGCCTGAGGCCAATAGAGCTTGGACAAGACTTAGCTCTTGCGAGCCCTCGGTTCCGAGGTCATGTATGTCGACACGGAGCCGTCGTAATAGGTCGAAGATGATCTCGTCTGTGTACTTGTCGGCTAGTGTGTTCCTCGAGATTTCCTTGAATGCGTTCCACGTACGCCTATGTTGGGCGTCAAAAATCTTAGAATCAAGCTTCTGGAGGAAGTCGGACAAGTTCAGTGAGGAACGAGATAGCTCACAGAGCCGTTTGGCTGCTCGGTTGGCGGATGTCCCTGGGGCGACGGTAGCAATGATCAGTACATCACATACCTGATCAAAAGGGCTGTCATCTATTCCTAGATAGTCTCGCCAAGCCCCCTGCAAGGCATCAATGAAGTCTTCGTTGCTAGCTGTAGCATCTAGGCCCCGCTTACACTGGATGAGCTGAAGGCGGGAAAGCTCCCCGTCTCTAACCTGGCAATAAATATCGTCGGTGTGAGCTCCTGTGTAGCGCGCCTCGAAGCGAAGAGTCGTCACCCGGACGCCGTGGAGGCCGAAGGCACTGGGCACCCCTGTAAGCATATTTGCTAAGTATAGGGCTCCAACCCGCGCTTGGAATGCCAAGCCGCCGCCGCCAGTGGCAACGGTGCTAATGAGCTGAGTGCCCTTAAGGGGCGCGCGCTTCGTTTTTTTTTCTGTACTCATCCGGAAATACCCTCGCCGCTCCTCGGCTTGCCCTACTTTTAAGCATAAAGGTTCTGTAACCGTCACTGCTAAAATGTTTACTTCAGTGTGCACGGCAGGTATTGCCACCACGCGTTGCAATGTCCGGTACTTCCGATAGCTATCATCGTGTACGGCTGCGCGAATGGCATAGACGAAGGCAGCGTTACACCGCTTCGCTTTGTTACATCACATACAACGAAGCCTCAAATCCGGTGTTACTATTATTTTATTGTTCAATTTCAATAGGTTATGCGATATCGTTACACCTGAAACACCAATTACACCGCATTTGACAGGCCCTTCCCCCCTCCCCTACGAAATGAACACCATCAGCGAATGACGCCCGGCGATAGCGAGGGACCCTGAGAAGCTCTGCTGCATACGGGGCAGGGAACCCGCGCATCGTCAGTAGCCGACGTTTCCTCAGCTTAGTGAACTGGTGAACTGGTGAACTCACCCAAACGGATGGTGAACCGAGGTCAATTCCTTCAGCCTCGGATCTGTATGCGTCCGGCAATGCCTGCTATACGAAAACTCAGGAACTCAGTCCCATAAAGGCTGCATGCCAGGTCTGGTATAACCCCAAACACGTGGCACTCCATCTTCTAGAGAAAAGGGCAGGTTGTGCTTTCTTAGCGTAGAGAGTAGCCAATCGAGGGAATCCGCTCTGAGTTCGATCCACTCAATTTCTGCCACCGGATGGATGTGGTAATGCCATTCGCCATCCCAATCTGTGCAGAAATCGCTTGGAGCTAAGGTGCTGTGCAATCTGAACTCTGGCTTCATGTGCGAGGCATCAATCATTGCGTTGATCAGCTCAGCCCATCTGGTGTTGTTCATTACGGGAAAAATGGCACCCGTAGCCAGCAGCCGCCGAATTTTCGCTTTTGTAATCTCTTCGAGTTCAGGCAGTTGATGCATAAGATTCGCGCAATGGTGTTAAGTGAGCTCAGTCTAACCCAACACACTTTGGAGTGATTAAACGAGCACCCATCTATGGCAGCCACTCAGCAATCCCACAACCCCGCTACGTCGGCACGCGATTGAGGACATTTTTCAGGTAAGCATACGCAGATCAGGCTTCCGCCTCTATCAATCGATCTGGCGCCGACGCTGGGCATCTTTTGGATCGAGAGGTATTGTTTCTACTCAATCACAGGCGCAGGAAGCACCATGTTTTGGAAAAGAGACAACACCTTGAAGGTAGAGCTACTCACACCAGTCGCTCTGACCGTGCCCCCAGCATCACGATCCGACACGCCAGAGCAAGAAGCCAACAAGCAAGCGACGACTAATACAGAGCTGGCTTTCAAACTTATCACCTACGGATCACTGGCATCGCAGGCGGCGTTGTTAATTTATGGGTACTCCATTCTAGTAGGGCATTACGAGCAATTCGGCATCGACACAAATGAGCTAGCGCTAGGAACCCCTACCCTACTGCTTTATGGTTACGTCGATCTTTTTTCCGGAGCACTCGATGCCGCGAGTCAATTACCGATCATAGGCTCATCACTGCTGGCTCTGGGGTTTGTCCTAGTTGCGGCAATCTTTGTCAGCTTGATAACAACGCGCCTGGCAAAAGGCATTGTGGCTGGCCTCTCGGCGTGGATCGGGATGTTCCTGTTCGTGGCCTTCTTCGCTCCGGCGCTCGGGGTTCAAAAAGGAGTGAAGAAGGGCTTGGCGGATTTCAGCAAATATACGCATCTGGAAGCCTCGCGGGGGTTGGACGATATCCATACGGTCATCACGGATAAGAACGAGCGGCTTAGGGGCCATCTGATCCTAGCGGACGGTAAAAGCACATTTTTACTTGTCGGAACGAAGGTCTTTAAGCTGGACGGCAGCTCGGGCCGGGTGATCCGGGAAACGGAGCTGACCGTCAAACAGCCACCTGATGAGCCCAAAAAGTAGACCGCGAGCATCACCCAGAAACCGGGGGCTTGTATGCCCACGTGTATGCCTAACTGATAGGTTGTCAGCAGGTGCCTTATAAACCGGGCCTCTGACAACCGAGTTCAAACGACGCCTGGAAATCTGGACATGTCGTTGACCGTCTACAAAGAACTCTAAAAGCCCGCCTTGTGCGGGCTTTATTGTTTCTGGCTTTTGGTGCTGGATGAAGTCGTTATGTGCGCTCCGCACGTCATCGGCGAGAAGATGTTAGTCCAGCAAATGGCCCAAGCGAACAAGGAACTGAAAGCGGGCATCGAGGTACGCATGCTCGCCACCCCCCAACCGATGCCAGCAAAGGCCTCGGTATGTTCGCCGCCCTGAACGGTTCCGAAGATGCAGCAGCACTGGCACACCGCTCACCGCTCTTCTCACAGCCCCAGGAAAAAGATGTATTTATTTTCATACACAATTCGAAACACCTCATCCCCCTAAATCCGAACCCCTCAGACAATACAACCGGACATATTGTCGCACCCAAAAAAATGGCTTGCGGTTGTGATGAATCGTTTCATCTGGCATAAAAGGTCGGCTTCGGGCTCGAAAATCTAGAAAAACATAGATTAATGGGTCGACGATAGCTGCTCCAATGTCTGACCCCGCGCGTCAAATAATCAAGCCAGTTTTGCTGCTGCCCGAAGCGGATGCCTGTGCTATCCAATCTGTCTTTCAACCTCATCGAGGCCATTCCTACGGCGCGCCCAAACGTCGTGCAACAAAAAGGACCGGAAAATTGAGCGATCAATCCACTCCGAACACTCCACTCGTTAGATTCTGTGACAAAGTTGGTATTCCCTATCCCATGTTCTGGGGTTTTGTCGGCCTGTTGATCTTCATGATCGGCGATGGCGTAGAACTCGGATACCTCTCGCCCTTCCTCAGTGACCGCGGCATGCCCGGCGATGAAGTCGCCATGATCTTCACCATCTATGGCGTCACGGTCGGTATTTCATCGTGGCTCGCCGGCGCGCTCTCCAATATCTGGGGCCCGAAACGGGTGATGTTCCTGGGGTTGATTATCTGGAGCGTGTTCGAAGTGCTCTTCCTGGTCTACGGGCTGCAGGAATTGAGCTATTCCATGATTCTGCTGACCTATGGTTTGCGCGGTTTCGGTTATCCGCTCTTCGCCTACGGTTTCCTGGTCTGGATCGCGGCTTCCACGCCGTCCCGCAAGATGGGCATGGCCGTGGGCTGGTTCTGGGTGGCTTACGCCGCGGGCCTGCCAATGCTGGGCTCTCTGGTAGCGAGCATCGCTATTCCGTTGATTGGTGCATTGCTGACCTTCTGGCTGTCTTTCGCTCTGGTGGTCATCGGTGGTGTGATTGGTCTGGTCGGGATGCGCGAAGCTCATGGCATGCGCCGACTGGCACCGGAAGGCGAGCGTCCGCTGGTGTCGATGGCCAAGAACATCACCATCATGTGGACCCGTCCCAAAGTGTCGTTGGCCGGTATCGTCCGCGTCATCAACACCTCATCGATGTTTGGCTTTCTGGTGGTCATGCCAGGGTTCTTCATGCAAACCGTTGGCTTCACCCTGGAAGAATGGCTGCGCCTGCTGACCATCGTGTTTGTGTTCAACATCATCGGCAACCTGGGCTCCAGCGTCATCAGCACCAAGATCGGTTATCGCAACACGATCCTGTGGTTTGGCGCAGTGGGCAGCACGATCAGCACGCCGCTGTTCTTCTTCATGCCACAGGCGTTTCCGAACGACTTCCTGATCGCCTCGATCTTCGGCGCCTTCTACGGCCTGACCCTGGCGTGCTTCGTGCCGCTGTCGGCGCTTGCCCCTGCTTTGGCACCGAACAACAAAGCGGCTGCCTTGTCGGTGTTGAGCCTGGGTGCAGGCGCGTCGACGTGGGTTGGCCCGGCTGTTGTTGCGATCTTCAATGAAAGTTACGGCATTGAAGGCGTGGTCTGGGCGTTCTCCGGGTTGTACGCACTGAGTGCTGTGCTGACCGTATTCCTGAAAGATCCGGAGCCGGTGCATGATCCGATTCTGATCAAGATCAAGCGTCGGATCAAAGTGTTCGCGCCGCGTCTGGATTATCGTTGGGCTCACGCTGAGGACCCGAAGCAAAGCCAAAGCTGATTTAGAGCCCCAAGCTTCGCAGAAAAAAGCCGCCGCAGGGTGCATATGCACTCTGCGGCGGCTTCGTTTTATTTGCGTGATTCATGCCTGGGCACTCTGTTGAAATCTAGATGTGTTTTGGACTGTGGACTGAAATGCCCGAAGCCCGCCTTGTGCGGTTTTTTTGTTTTTGGTGCCCTGGAAAAACGGGGCTGAACATGCAACGGACGCGATCTATTTCAGTGACACGCGCACTGATTTGCAAGGGAAACACCGCACCCGACTCCGCAGAATGCCGTCAGCGTGAAAGCATCTTGTCGAGCAACTCCAGGCGCTGCTACCTGAACGCATTGGCGTCGAGATCAGCCCTGCTGCGCTTCGGGAATTTTTTTGTGGATAGATAGTCCCAAACCCCGAAGCAAATGATCTTTGCTCAATCAGTGCGTGGGGCGATGGCCTGCTCTGGTTAAGCAAAACAGCAAGTGCTAAAGCAGGCGTACGTGTACGCCAGCTAAAATTTAATCAAGCTCCAAGGAGGGGGAATGGCATTCGACGCCTTTTTACAGATCGAGGGTCTCCAAGGGGATTCCACTGACGCTAATCATAAGCACTCAATTGAGATAACTGGATATAATTTAGCAGCTACTCAGTCAATCTCCCGTACTGCCAGTTCAGCTGGTGGCGCAACCACCGGCCGTATTTATTTAAGCGACTTTAGCATTACAAAACTCGTAGACGCTGCAACCCCCAAACTTTTGGCTGCATGCTGTTCGGGGCAACACTTCAAGAAAGCAACGTTGAGTGTTTATCGTGCTGGAGGCGATAAACAAAAGTACATGGAAGTAACTTTTGAAAACTTTATTGTCAGTGGGTTTTATAGCGGAAATATATTTGATGCATTGCCCAGTGCATTTCCAGAAGACGTTGTTTGGTTTAGTTACTCAAAAATCAAGATGACGTATTCGCAGCAGAGTAGAGCCAATGGGCAAATGATAGGTCAAGTCGTTGCCGGATGGGACCAGGAACGAAACACCACTTATGCATAAGGATATTTAAGTGCCAAGAATTTACTGCTATGACGGTGACTGTGGGCTTACAGCAGATCAACTGCTGTGGACAATTGCAATCGAAACCACAATGGAAGAGTTTGGGATTGATGACATCGCTGCGGCCTTGTCCATCGTTTCGGGCGCCAATGTAATTCCAACGCGCCGCAAGCCCGGTGGAACTGTAAAAAACACCTCCGTAGCCTCAATCGTTTCAAGGCGTATCTTCAGGAAACGTAAATTTCCCGGGGGTTATAGGGCTCCGACTATCGTTGGCTGGAGACCCCCGACTGTACGGGTGACGCCGTACATTGGCGCATTTGTAGGTCGAGCCATTCCAGTGGTCGGCTGGGCGTACACAGCGGCAGAGCTAGGACTCATCGGCTATAAAACCGTTGTCGCATACAATGCCATCGTATGCGCTGAGGATCAGGTGTTCTGAATGAATAAAGATAGCGTGGACTATGAACTGCTGAACGACATCGTCAAGTGTATTCAAGAAGTGTTTGAATTCAGCAAGGATGCATTTGAAACTCTCAGCCTGGCCACTGATATTAATCGTGAGCTGGGCATCGAAGGGGATGATGCCAATGAGCTGATGCCCGAGTTCTTTGAGCGTTTTTCCATAAATATAGATAACTATGATCCCTACAGGTATTTTGTACCTGAGGGATATGATTTTTTTTCCTTCAGGCGAAGTAAGGACAGGCGCGGCAAGATTCCTATAACGTTGGGCATGCTTTATTTGGCTGCTAAAGCAAAAGTCTGGAACACACAGGAATTAGAAAGCGTAGAATTTAGCCCTGCTCCGCTTTATAACTGGACGTCTGAGATTCCTTTGGAAGGTTATAAGATTAATGATAAGTAGAACCTCTCAACTGCACAAATGCCGAGCGCATCGCGTTACGCTACTCAATGTGGCAGAAGAGGAGCATTCAAACCAGCGCACCTTTCCGACTGCTAACTCCTCTGATTAGGTACGCATGGGGAACCGTCCCGATATTTCTCCTCATGCTAGTGCCCGGGGTATTTCGACAGTGTGGAACTGGGCATGCGCGACGTAAAACCCATGGCTCAGCGGCCAGCGTAATTTCCACAGAGATGGACACTTGCGTTGGCTGCCAGGCTTTCGGCATAGTGCTCGCCTGAACGACCTTTAGCGTGAAGTCGACACTTCAGAATATTGACCTGTCACCGCTGCGGGCCTCGCTGGTTAACGCTAGGAAGGTAGTTGTTACAAATGCTAAGGACGGGGCCAAAACGCAAATTCATTTACGCAGCATCTGGATACATTTATGTGGTTGGGGGGCTTCTTTCCTCTGCAATCATGTGGCTGATGGACGTGAAAAAAGATGACAAGTGGATCGAGCAGAAGCCTATCCTGTGGCTGCTCACTGAGCGCTTTCAGGAGGTATCCATCTGGCTGCTTTTGACTGTTGCATTGATCATTTTCGCGACTGCCCTGATGAAGCAGATGGCCGATCCTTGGGTGGTCGAGAAGCTCCAATTTATTCTAGATGAGTATCAAGATCGGGTTTTTAAGAACCTGAATGTCCCCATAGATCACAACCGTGTGACGCTGTTCAAATACAAGAGAAGCCTGTTTTTTCGGCGGCACTGGCTAGAATCAGGTGTGTCTATGTGGGGATTGCTTAAGACTCGCAGATTTTGTGGGGACTACCTCGTACCGTACATGCGGTCGGGCCACATGACGTTGAACACCAAGACGATTTTCTACGTCGATAGTGAGAACAGTGCGAAGTCGCAAGGCGTCGCTGGCATGGCTTGGTCGAAACGGGGTGTCGTGATCCTTCCCGACCTCCCTGAGCTCACCAGCACCTCAAGGCCCAGAACGAAGGAAAGCTATGCTAGTGTGACGAAGTCATCGGTGCGTTTCCTTGAGCGATACTTAGCCGAGGGGAGGACTCCCTCGCGAGCGATGGCTGCAATGCCGGTGGAGTGCAACGGCAAGCTGTGGGGAGTGATCGTACTGGACAGCCTTGATCCCTTGGGTGTGACAGCGCAGTCAGTCGAGCACTACACGTTAACCGTGGCCTTGATAGGGCACCTTTTGGAGAGAGCCTGATGAATACATCGAGCGAAGAATGGATTTCCGTCTCCCAGCATGAGTTAAACGAAGTCGAATCCAAAGAGCAGCGTGGCATAAAGCTACAGTTCATGCTTTCCCCGGCCGATCTTCCCACCGCCTGGAGAGGTTACAACCTGAATGAAACGACGGTAGTCGTCGAATTCAAATACCTTTCGAGCAATGAGTCGAGGCTAATTGAGAGTCCGAGCGATGTTGTGAGCATAGAGGTGGGAAAAAACAGTAAGCGCATCTACAGAATCATGCTGGATGTTCTGAGAAACCCTCCCTCTGGCGCTATCATGATTTCGAGGGCAACTGATGCATTGGAGCATAGTCATGGTCTGAACAAAAGCAACTCCGAAGTCATACTACGGTTTCTGACCTCCAAAAAGTCGCGACCAGAACTGCTTCACATGATGGGGGCTTAGGCCCCCGCATTTTTTGCTAAAAATTGTTATTAAGTTGGGTTGCTACACCAATTTGACATTTTTTACGTTGCTCCGTGGCTTTGATCTCCAATGGCTGCAGGCAATAAAACTCTTCCGGCTGGGGATTGCGGCGCTGGCTGAACTCGCGGATGTCTTCCAGTAACTGGGTAACCTGCAAAGGCTTCCAACGGCAACCTAGCTGGTATGCAGGAATCCAGAGTTGTGTCGGCTTGCCATTTTCGTCGGCGAGTAGTTCATGTATCGGTTTCAGGCATAAATCGAAATGGCTCATTCGAATCATTTCGGGGCGGCACAACGCGTTGCGGCAAAACGATAGCGGCGGTTTGACACCACTATGCATGCCCTATGCTGGCGAAGCAGCAGAAGGTTCGATATTCATACAGTTGTATTGAATGGGTGGACGTGTACCTCACGCGTGTACCATCCCTGTGAGACCATTTATGGATGCTTCAAACTTCGGCTCCATCTAGGCTCATGATCTTGATCAACGGCCCAAATCAATCCGGCCGGTTGGTGGCCTACTCGACAGTACAATCGGACCTCAGCCAACTTTCGGCTTGTTATCCTCTGCTCTCGGCCACTATGCAAATCACTCGATCCTAAGCTGAAAGCAGTTGAACACAGCTCCCTAAATGCTAAATTCTGCTTTGACTGACAAGTCATTGCACAAATGTGTGTCTGCGGTTTTGTCTGGTTTTTTAAGAAAAATTCGGCCGTTTGCTATTGTTCGTTTTTTGCTTGTGCACACTGGCTGAAAAAGGCCGATTCTGTTGAAAAAGTCGGTCTTCCCAAAACGCTCGAATATTGATGGATGAAACACCTCGGTTGCACGTTGCTACGTTAAATCCGAGTCCAGAACCTTCTGCCAAAAACTCAGATTTCAATCTCAGACGCGCACTTTTCTGGCGTGGAATTCTAAGCCGACTTTTTCAACAGAATCGGCCGGTTGCGGCCTTTCACGAACGGCTTCAATCGGCCAAAATCCAAGAATGGGTCGGGTAACGGTGTGTGGTGCTGGGTAAGGGGCAGATTTTCTTAATCGAAAGCCGGCCCGTGGCAATGGAGCTGAAGCTGCGGCCACAGGTAAATCCGCCTACCCATAACGCGTGCGGGACGTTATACCGCTGCGACTTCTTTTGGTGTAAATGTATCGCGCGCTACATTACCGATGGTGTTGGTCGTGTAGGCATCGAAACTTCCACCAATCAAGCCACCCAGCAGGGGCACGGCTTTACCAAGATTGATAACGCCTTTTTCACCAAACTTGGTAAACAGTTTGAAGCCCACCTTTTTGTTTATTTCTATAAGCGTTTTTCCGGAAATCGACTTCACGGCGTTCATCGCCAGCTTGTTACCGACGGCAATACCGATGTCTTTCAACACTTCTTTGGCAGAGTTTGCTGTGAGGCAGGCGAAAACCAAAGTCTTTACCTTGTCATCCTTGACGTCGTAGCCGCCCAAATGGGCGATAGCGGCAATCATGCGAATTTGTACGAAAAGCACACTCGTGATATTGGCGGGCAACGCGATGGGCAGCGTGATCAATCCACCCAGGCCGGTAATAAAGCCTGAAGTTGCGGACTTGGTGTTTTGCCAACGAATCAGTGAATTAGCTTGATCGTAGGCAGAGCTGTCTTTCCCGGCGTAGCTGGCTGCAAGCTCCTCAGCGGAATCAAGACCAGAGAATCCATTCACAGATCTCTCGTAAGCCCAGTCGAGGACTTGCATTATCTTTTCTTGACTTATCAGTTCCATCTTCAGTCTCGGTGCATGATTAATGGCTTTATGATGCCACACATACACCTTTATCCGCATTACCTTGTTTTGAAGAATTTCCCTCACCACATCCATCCACCACTGTGTCAAGGAACAATGGACTCTGCGGCCAACGCATTCGATGTCCACCGAAACCTGATGTGCCTTGGGCGTCCGCCTCTCTCAATTTACTCTTATTGCTCCAGTGAAATCCGGATTGAGCAGTAACTACAGCGGTCAGTGTGAGCAAGCGGCCTCTGAAAAGTAGAATAAAACTCTTCCAGCCGACTGATAATAATGAGCTATACACTGCATGAAATGCCCAACCTACCGCTCGTAAAGGCCTATTAATATTGAAATGCGCAGCCTCAAGCAGCGCTGCTGGCAAGCCCCACCCCACTACAACCGGCAATGACCATTCTCGGAGTTGGCGGATGCTCGGTCGTGAGCGCGCTGTGAGGCAATTTCAAAAAATTACCTCAAGCATTAACCCGACGAGTAAAGTACCGCCGCCCGAGATTTGGATCCGGGCGTTTTCCATGGAGTTTTATCGTGAAGTCAGTTAGTAAAGTTGTCGCCGCAGCAGTATGTGGTCTGGTTCTGGCAGGTTGCACCGGCACCCCTATGAAAACCCCGCAATACGACAGCAGCCAATACACCGTCGTAGGTCACAGTGAAGCAAGCGCCACCGGCCTGATGCTGTTCGGTCTGATCCCGATTCGTCAGAACGACCGTTTCGTTCGTGCGCAGAACAGTGCCATCCAGGCTAAGGGTGGCGATGCGCTGATCAATACCCAAGTGCAGGAGAAGTGGTTCTGGGCCTGGGTCCTGAACGGCTATACCACCACCGTTTCTGGTGACGTGATCAAGCTGAAGACCGCTAAATAAGCACTGCCCGTTTTCAGAAAGCCCGGTTCGCCGGGCTTTTCTGTTTTTGGCTATCGAGCGATGGAGTAAGCGCTGACATACATCGTTACCCACCGCCAAAAGGTTTAGCATTCAGCCCACCTTCGGATGTGAAGTTTTCTGCATGACGGCCTTCTACCTCAAGTTACTCATCACCCCCGCGCTCATGCTTGCCATCTCATTGGCGGCCAGGCGCTGGGGCACCGGCGTGGCAGGGCTGCTTTCCGGCCTGCCGATGACTTCGGCGCTGGTCATGCTGTTTCTCAGCCTTGAGCAAGGCACCCAGTTCGCGTCGATGGCGGTGCCCGGCGCACTGGCCGGACTGGCGGCGATTCAGGCGACTTATCTGTTTTATTTCCTGGTCACTCGACGCGTTTCAGCGTTGACGGGATGCATCCTGGCCCTGGCGGTGTATGGCGCAACGGCCTTTTTGATGAACCTGTTGGGCTTACTGGCGCTGTCGATCATGTTCACGCTGCTGATGGTTGCGCTGATCATCGTTGCCACCTCGAAACAGACACCGCCGGACGTAGCGTCATACGTGGCACTGCCGCGCTGGGTCATTCCGATGCGAATGCTGACCGCCACCCTTCTGCTGCTGGCGATTACCGCAAGCGCCACCTGGCTCGGACCGGTGGTCAGTGGGCTGCTCGCGCCGATCCCGGTGATCGCCTGGCCGCTTGCAGTGTTCGTTCACGTGCAAGGCGGGCGTTATGAGCTGGCGGCAATAATCCGCGGCAATGCCATTGGCGCCGTCGGGGTGGTGAGTTTCTACCTGACCCTCAGGTACTCCATATTGCAATGGGGCGCGCTTCTGTCTATCGCGGCTGCCGTTTTGCTGGCTGTTGTGGTGACGGCTGGGTTGGCGCGGTTGTTGGCGAGGCGGTAGGGTTTATAGTTGCTCCGCTGAACGATGTGTAGTTCTGCGTCCGCGAATGACAGGCGCCTGTCGGCCAGAAGCGGTCGCGCCAGTCACTACATCCTCAGCTATGGGTGACGTCATGCTGACTTCGCACTCGTAGTACAAATACGCCCCACACGATAAACATAACACCTACAACCACACCGCCAACAATGGCCGAATTTTTTATTTTAGATCGATCCAAAGATTTGGTTCTTTCTGAATCACGTATGATTTTTTCGCCGTCATCAAGTGCAACCAGCTTGTTCCTCCTAATCCCGCCATAAACTGACTGACGATACCAATGAGCTGTTACGCGCCTACCGGTCAAAGCTTGAAGCTGCTCTTGCGAGAAACATCGCGTCGAGCCACTCATACCCAGAGAGCAACTGAGAACAACAGCCCCCTGCTCATTGGAGATTGACAAGTACTCGTCTCGCCCACCTGTTTTGACGGAAAGCGTCCCGACAGCCACCTCCAACTGTTCGGGCCACGTAGACGAAATCAGCTTATCGACCACGACTAGGCACTCAATGGCAAATATCACAAAAATCACGATCAAATAACGTTTTCGCATCAAAGCCCTTCCTGGAAAATGATGAGCACGGCGTGAATCCGGCTGCTTCGCCAACCTCGCATAACATTAGATGAATGTTTGACGGTCGGTTTACTTTCACGATGCCCAGCAGGATTTTGCGGGTTGATGATTCGCATTGAGCTTCGATGCCTGGTAACACAATCAGCGCACGGGGAGATCGGTCGTAGGCGTCCGCTCTTGGCCGTTTGCGGCCCCTCGCGACAGGCAGCAATCTGTGTAAACAAGCACTCAACCGACTCGCAAGATTGCCCACGCAATGTAGAGAGCGGGCTGGCAGATCAGGATGACTGTCGCGAGCATCGTGCCGTAGGCAAGCCTGGTACCTGTCGAATGTGCTCCCGAAGGCAAGACCACCGCCGAGCAACTCATCTGTAGAGTGAATACGACGAGCAGCACCAACTGCGCGCACACGTAGAGGTTGAAAGCTGGCGTTGCTGGAAGAAAATAATCGACAGGGCAAAGCACAACCCCGAAGAGCGTGCCGAACAGGATCACGTGCCTGAAGTTCTTGGACACCTCGGCAAAGCTTAATTCGAATCGCACACCGGTTTTGCTGCTCATCAACCAGGCATAGAGCATGGTAAAGCCAACGGGCAACACGTAAATACCCAAGACCGCGTACAGCAGATATCCCCCTATCATGATGTTCTCCCTGAAAGTCCATTCAATCGCAATTTCCATCTCTTGCTAGATCCAGTCGCCTCCGGGAGCGTAGAACCTCCGCTGGTTGATGAGTGGATTATTCTGTAGCAGAAGTCGGCCGGATAGCTATCGTGCTGGGAGGATTCTGCGATAACGACCTCCCCTTTTCTCATGATTTTTCTACCATGAAGTATTGAGCGTATATCGCATGAATACAGCTCTTGAATTTCCTACTGTGGCTCTTGGCCGACACACCAGCATAAGCCCCCTTTCGTTGAGCTCCCTATTGGCAAGCAACCGCCCGCCTGAACGTAATGTCTTGCCCCGAAGTCAAAAACACTTCAACCATGCTCCTCAAGGTGCCTTATGAGTTTGATACCCGAACTGAACAGCGAGGCTAACGTGCTGATATGCGGGGCCAGCCGAGGTATCGGCCTGGCTTTGTGCGCGGCGTTGCTTGCTCGCGATGATGTGGCTCAGGTATGGGCGGTCGCGCGACAAGCCAGCACTTCCACAGAGCTAGCAACGCTTGCAGAGCAATATGGCCAACGCATCAAACGCGTCGACTGCGACGCGCGCAATGAACAATCCCTCGAAGCACTCGTGAGCGAGACGCTGGATGGATGCGATCATCTGCACCTCGTCATCAGTACGCTTGGCATCCTCCATCAGGACGGTGCGAAAGCAGAAAAGGGTCTGGCACAACTGACACTTGCGAGCCTGCAGGCGAGTTTCGCGACCAACACCTTTGCACCGATCCTGCTGCTCAAACACCTACTCCCGCTGTTGCGCAAACAACCCTCTACCTTCACGGCGCTCTCCGCGCGGGTTGGCTCTATTGGCGATAACCGCCTGGGTGGTTGGTACAGCTACAGAGCCAGCAAAGCAGCGCTCAACCAGTTGCTGCACACGGCCAGTATCGAATTGAAACGCCTGAATCCGGCCTCTACTGTCCTGGCAATACACCCTGGCACGACTGACACGGAGCTGTCTCAGCCATTCCAGGCGAACGTGCCCGAAGGCCAACTGTTCGAACCGGCTTTCTCGGCGGATCGCATCATTGAGGTGGTGGGCGCGCATGGACCGGCCGACAGCGGGACCTTTTGGGACTGGGACGATAAGCCGATTGTCTGGTGAGTTATTTCATTTGCGAAAGTGAGAGGGCTGTAAGCCTGGTCAGGCCCGTCTGACGGGCTGTTATCGCCCAAAGCATGCATTTTGGTCACAACCCCGTGAAACACGAAAACCAAGGTAAAGCAGCGTCACTGCTATGCCCTTTGTACTCTGTTTGTCCTCGAAATCATGCATTCAAAAAGACGAGCGGATTGTGGCTGGAATAGACAGAACGTTGAGCATCCAGAGAAAGACATTGCCGGATTCAAACCGCAATAAGGCGGCGAAGGCAGTCGCTCGATTTCCCTGCCTCTGATCCGGAACCGCCACCGAAACGCATTGCAGGCGTTTTGATAGCGCACGCTCACATCAAAAAATAAAGATTGAATCCTCACAGAAAATGTTATTTAAATAACATAAATAAAGCCGCTGAGGCATCCGTCGGCGCTGGTGAGGTCA
>Ga0308164_10000992_pt1 | contig 36858 bp, 32 predicted proteins | sample PhyTR2_FD_201031 | JGI IMG/M metagenome (GOLD analysis project Ga0308164, IMG submission 201031) | Phyllosphere microbial communities from UC Gill Tract Community Farm, Albany, California, United States - DLSLT.R2 | ecosystem: Host-associated > Plants > Phyllosphere > Unclassified | place: USA... | reverse complement strand
GGAAAGAAATATAGCTCTGTTCAGTTTTCTGCCTACCTTAACAAGCAAATGGTTGGCAGCGTTCAGCACCTCATATTTATTATCGGCGGGCCATACGGCTTTGACGAGCATATTTATAAAAGAGCGAATGGTTTGATATCTTTATCGGATATGACTTTTTCACATCAAATGATCAGGCTGTTTTTTGTTGAACAACTATACAGAGGCTTCAGTATTTTAAAAGGAGAACCTTATCATCATGCTTAATGTAAAATGAGCTTAATTATGGAAAAAACTATTTTCTTACATCGTTAAAATAAAGATTATGATTCTAGATAAATATAAAAGGCAATATAAATTTAAGAGCAGACAAGGCGGAGCAGATAAATACCTTTGGGTTAGCATAATAGCGGCATTAGTAATATGTGCGATTATTTACTATCTGTTTTAAGCTTAAAAAATAAGGCAAAAAAAAACACCGATTTGAGTCGGTGTTTGTATGGAGTAGAAAGTTATTAAACGCCCTTTTTACTTGTCATGCTTGCTTTTTTGGCTGGAGCAGATGTTTTTGTGCTGGCTTTTGCGCTTCCCGAAGCTTTAGCACCTGTGGCTTTTTGTTTCTTATCAGCTGCAGCTTTTTCTTCAGATAATTTTACTTCAGCAGGAGTACCTTGAGTATCAGGAGTTTCTTCTGTAAATAAAGGCAAATCTTTAATGATGCTATACCAACCGATAATTTTCTTCATATCAGAAGCATAAACTTTATCTTCATCATGGCCGGGAGCAACTTCATTAAAATATGCTCGCAAGGTAGCAGTATCAGCTTTAGGGTCAGGCGTTGTTCCTTTTGCTGAAATCTTGGTAAAAACATCAACTAATTTGATCTCTTCGTCCTCACCGTATACTGTGATATCTTCTAATGATGCAAGTTTTGTGTTCGTAATATTTGCAACAACCTTAAGTTTTTGCGCATCCAAACCCTCTAAAATATAACCTACTTTATTTTGTCCAACCAGTTTAAACAAACCCGGTCTGCCTGAAACGGCAACTATTCCTCTTAAATTCATAAATTTTTAGATATGAGAAGTAAGCTATCTGATGTGAGACTTCCTCAAATCATAACTTAAATCTATTTTATAATTATTAAATTGAGACAGAGATTTAAATTAGAGAACTTCTCAAATCTAACGTCTCAAATCTCACATCTATTTCCTTAGTCTTCAATGATTTCAATTCCCAAAATCTTATCACCCTGACGGATATCATCAACAAGATCAACATTTTCGACAGCTTTACCAAAAACAGTATGATTGCGATCTAAGTGAGCAGTATTTGTTCTGCTATGGCAGATAAAGAATTGTGAACCACCTGTATTACGACCTGCGTGAGCCATTGATAACACACCGCGATCGTGATATTGGTTTTCGCCATCTAACTCGCAATCGATTTTATAACCTGGACCACCGGTACCAGGCATTCCTGTTGCGCCATCTTTTGAATTAGGACAACCTGTTTGAACCATAAAATTAGGGATTACACGGTGAAAAGTTACACCATCATAAAATCCTTCATTTGCTAATTTTTTAAAGTTTGCAACTGCTTTCGGAGCATCTTGTTCGAAAAACTCAACAGTCATATTACCTTTTTCAGTCTTTATTATTGCTTTACTCATATCAATTTTAATTTTATAAAAGATCCTTTAAAAATTTCAAACTTTGAAAGGAAGCGCAAAAATAACAAAAATAGATTAATCGAACGTGTTTTAAACTTATTAACGCATATAAAAGATTTATTTTTGTCAAATAAATTTGATAATTCCACGCAACCTGCAACCACAGGTTTGGAAAAGTCGTTGCAAAAGATGCCTGCAAGGCGCTCGCATCGGGTTTAAAGAATTTTTTGTGATCATAAAATCGATGCCCTGGTCAAGCAGATCAGCAATGGTTTTAGAACCGATTGGTTTAGACTAATTCGAGCCTGAAATCTAATTTAATTTCTGTAAACAGACTAAATCAGGTATTTTAGTGTTTTATGTAATTATGGCGATCCGAAAAAAGTATTGCATTCTATTTTTTTGTTTGGTACTAAGCATTTGTGCAAAGGCATCTTCAATTCTAATTTTTATGGATGAAGATCAGAAAAACCACTTAAAAGCTTATGGCATTGCCTATTGGACAATTAGCAAACAGCTAGAAGTTGATTGGTTGCTAAATTATCGCGGTGGAAGCTTTCTAATAAAATATAACAAAACAGTTGAAGACGAACTAAAAATAAGAGGCGTATCTTATGAAGTTTTAGCGGATGGAAAGGTGATAAATTTACTTAACGAAATCAGTGATCCTGCGGTTAATATGGAAATGGTTAAGTTAGAGAAGACACCCAAAATTGCGGTATATTCACCAAAAAGTAAGCTTCCCTGGGATGATGCCGTAACACTGGTTTTAACTTATGCTGAAATTCCGTACGATGTAATTTACGACGACGACATCCTTCAAGACAAGCTAAGTAAATATGATTGGTTGCATTTGCATCATGAGGATTTTACAGGCCAATACGGCAAATTCTATTCGTCTTTCAGATATGCGACCTGGTATCAGGAAGACGTAAAAAACCAAGAGGCCCTGACGAAAAGAATGGGCTATAAAAAAGTTTCGGAAATGAAACTCGCGGTTGCAAAACATATAAAAGAATACTGCGCTGGAGGCGGATTTATGTTTGCAATGTGTTCAGGAACCGATAGTTTCGATATCGCATTAGCGGCAGAAGGTGTAGACATTTGTGCCGCCATGTTTGACGGAGATGCTGCAGACCCGAATGCACAATCAAAACTTGATTTTAGTAAAACAATGGCTTTCCATGATTTTAAATTAGATAACAATCCAATGAATTATGAATTCTCAGATATTGATGTTACCAATAGTCGCGGGTTAAACCAAACTAACGACTATTTTACGCTATTTGATTTTTCTGCTAAATGGGATTTGGTACCAACCATGTTAACTCAAAATCACGACAAGGTGATTAAAGGCTTTATGGGTCAAACTACTGCTTTTAAGAAAAATTTGATAAAAACCAGCGTTACTGTTTTAGGCGAAAACAAAGGTGCTGCAGAGGTTAGATATTTGCATGGAGAAATAGGTAAAGGACAGTTTACTTTTTACGGTGGCCACGATCCAGAAGATTACCAACACGCTGTAGGCGACCCGCCTACAGACTTAAACCTACACCCGAATTCGCCCGGCTACAGGTTAATTTTAAATAATGTTTTATTTCCTGCAGCTAAAAAGAAGCCGCAGAAAACCTAAAACGCACATTCACGCCTAAAACTGCACACAAAATTATTCCTTAAAGTTATAGGTTCCATTAATCTATACAGAAATACATTTGTCGAACGAAATCGACCTCAACCCTATTTCGGTTAAAAAAAGATATCGAACATGCCTGTAAACCAACCAATTAGAAACCCTTATTGTAACTTAAATAATACTTTGGCACAGCTTTTGGAAAGAGGCAGGTAATTAACAATTGAGCTGCGGCTCAAGAAATTTAAACAAGATTCTTTACCTAAAGAAAAATTATGAAAAAGTTACTATTAAGTGCATCGGTTATTTTATTAGCAACGGGTGCTTTTGCTCAATCAACAACAGCTACAACATCGAGATTTGGAATTAAAGCAGGCGTAAACCTAGCTAAAATAAACGCAAGCGGTAATAACGACGCAGTCTATAACGACAACGCCAAAAGTAATGTAGGCTTTAATGTTACTGCTTTTGGCGATTTCGGTGTGGCGAATAATTTCTTCATTCAGCCCGGTATTTCATTACAAAATAAAGGGGTTAAGTTTGAAGGATCGACATCAACAACCATCGGTGCTGTAACAACCACTACTAATTCATCGATCAAAACGAATGTAATGGCAATTGAGGTTCCGGTTAATGCAGTTTTTAATATCCCGACGGGTAATGCAGGAGCTGTTCAGATTAGTGCAGGTCCTTATATCGGTTTTAACATCTCCGGTAAAAATAAAGGTACCACAACTATAACAACCTTGAATAATAATACAAATGCAAGCACAACGGCTACAACTAGTAACGATAGCGATTTAAGTTTTGGTAGCTCGACTGACAAAAACCAAAGCAGTATTGATTTTGGTGCTAATTTCGGCTTAGCTTACCGTGCTTCATCAGGTATTTTGGTTGGTGCTAACTATGGCTTAGGATTAAGCGATTTAACGCCAAAAGATTCAAGAGCTAATGCTAACAAATTCACAAACCGCATCATCGGTTTCTCAGTAGGTTATTCATTTTAAGAAAGACCATACCTTAAAAAAAAGCGTCCCGATTTGAAATCGGAACGCTTTTTTTTTGCCTAATCGTAAAAGTTCCAGGTAACGCCAAACTTTAATAATGCATCGGGCATTGGATATCGGTTCACGGTAAAATATCCGGGAGAAATTAACCCTTGATTTAGATAATCATATTTAACAAAAATATTTGCCCGTTTTAAATTTGCCTTTAAAAAAACATCTACAACAGGTGTCGATTTCAAAACCGTCGCATCACCTACGTAAAACTGCGATAATGCAGGCGAATAGGAATAATTCGCATAAGCCGTATTATACCTTACATCGAAGCCAATATTTGTTTTCAACACTTTAAAGAAAGTTTGATCAAAGTAAATGCTGTTATAGGTATAGAATTCGGGAGTTCCTAAGATGCTGTTATTATCCGTTTTCTGATAAGCTAAATAGTTTTCCAATACAAATTTGCCAAACTTCCATTTTTTAGAAACATCTAACCTGATTAAACTGATATCAGCGCCCTCCTGCATTGGTTTTACATCTAAAGGTGTCGAAGCATTCGCCCCAAAATATAAATAATTAGAGGTGAGAAAATATTTTGCCCCTGCTTCCAACATCAACTTGTCATTTATATAACTAAAAGAAAAGTTAGCGACTTTTGTATTTTTCAAATCAGAATTAATCCATGTGTAATGATTTCCATCATAGTAATTGAATATTTCCGACGGCGATTGATTTTGCAAGTACGCACCCAGTTCAATTCTCCCAATTGCTTTGCTCAACGCAATTCTGCTTTTGGCCTCATAAAGAAAATCTCCTGCATTTCTTCCCTGGAAAACTTGCTGAACATCAAGATTTAAATCTATATTGCTTGTAAACCTGTAGCCTAACGAACCCAACAAACTTAAATTTTGAAAACCGAAAGATCTGTCCTCATATACGGAACCCTTGCTTCTGGAACCTAAAGAACGATACTGATAATAATCGTGTCTTATGCCTGCATCCAGTTTCAATTCATTTTTAATCACAGTAGAGTTTTTTGCCCGAAGGAAAAAGCTGTAAATAAATTCATTTTTGATGTGCTGAACGTGAGTAGAATCGTTGGTAAAAACTGAATCCCTAAGTCCATCTCCCTTAATCAGTGCTCGTGGAATAGCAGTGTGATCGTCAACTTCATTCTTAGAAAAATCGTAACTATCATTATTATACTCTACCGTATAAGTAATTTTATTTGTTGGCAAAACAGACCCGTTTATGGTTGTTGCACTGTCTATACGACCTACATAATAAGTTTGCTTCAGGAAAACGGTGTTTTTGCGATAGAGGTTTCTTGCAGATGTTAATCTTGTTGCCTCTGCATCTCTGCTTATTTTATCGTAACCTGATAAGAATATACTACTGTCAGATCTTACCGAGCCGTTTTCGTAGGCACGAATGGTATTAAAAATTGCCGACGCCCACATATTGTACCTTTTGCTTGGCGATTGATACCAACTGAACAAAGCGATATTTAGGTTATCGCCCCTTTGCCTGCTGTAAAAACCTCTTGAATCGCCACGATTAAAATTGAAGCCCGCATTCCAGTTTTTCTTAATATTCTGACTATGAATTCCTCTGAACAGTTGTTCTTTTTGGCCCGCACTGATTAGATAAAGACTTGTAAACGGAGACCTTGCCTGGTAGTAAATTATATCTTCGGGGCTCAGCGCATAATAATCTAAAGAGTGGAACCCCGGATCGAAACCAATACGTTTAGACGGTTCGTACAATAGTGGTCTTGCAACCTGGCCCATGCTTCCTGTGGTAATGGCGGGGTGTTTGGGTTGTGTAAGCGGACTATAATTTTGAATGTTTGTAGTAGAGGTATCGAGCGGTAAGAGCACAATGCTGTCTTTGCTTAAAGCAAGCTTTGTAAACCTGATGTATTTCGCATTATATACAACGGAATCTTTAGCACCCTCCTCTTTTTTCCGCAAAGAATCAAGCTCTTTATTATTACCCACGTTTGTTTTCAAATCCTGAGCCAGTGCTTTATTTGTAGCAAAGGATAGCAAGACTACAAAACAGAACAGAACAATTTTTTGCATTTTATAGTTGAGCAATTAGTCTGGTTAAAATTTCTGTCATCTTAGGTTCAGCCTTTGCTGCAGCTTCTAAAATCTCTTCTAAGTTAAAAGGTTGTAAATCCTCAGGAAAACCCTCATCAGTTAAAACTGAAATTGCAAAAACAGGCAGATTTGCATGGTTTGCAACAATAACCTCAGGCACGGTGCTCATTCCAACGGCATCTGCACCGATTAAACGAAGGTACTTATATTCTGCTTTGGTTTCCAAATTCGGCCCTGAAACCGCTACATACACCCCTTTGTGACATTTTACATCAACGTCTTCGGCTATTTTCAATGCTTTAGCGATAATGTTTTTCTTGTAGGGTTGGCTCATATCCGGAAAACGCGGACCCAATTCGCTTTCGATTAAACCACGCAAAGGGTTATCCGGTTGAAGATTAATATGGTCTTCTATAATCATCAGATCTCCTTTTTTAAATTGAGGATTAAGAGATCCCGCAGCATTGGATACAATTAAATTTTCAATTCCAAGACCTTTCATTACCCTTACAGGAAATGTAATTTGCTGCATACTGTAACCTTCATAATAATGCAAACGACCTTGCATTGCAACGATTTCCTTTCCGTTCAATGTACCGAAAATTAATTTACCGCTATGAAATTCTAATGTGGAGATTGGAAAATTCGGAATATTTGAGTACATCAATTGATGCTCAACTTCAATTTCTTTGACAAGACCACCTAAGCCGGTGCCCAAAATAATCCCTGTTTCAGGTTTAAAATTTTCAGTTTTACGTTTTATATATTCAACGGTTTCTTCTATTGCTCTTAACATAGTTCAAAATAAGTTCATCAAAGGTAATCTTATCTTCTTCAAATAATTCAACCTCAATGGGTAAAAAATATACAGGTAAATTTACCGGTAAATCTTCAAATCCAATAGCTCTTAAACGTTGACTATCCTTTTCTGTTGTGATAATAATTTTTTCCGCCTGATTTGAATTCTCAAATGAAGATTTGAATTTTCTTATTTCGGAAGATGAAAAATCATGATGATCGGGAAATTCCTCATGATGAATGTTTTTTGAATATTTCTGTAGTTCCTCTATTAAAGGTTTAGGGTTTGCGATTCCGGTTAGTAAGAATATTTCGTAATCTTTAATGGCATTTAATGATAAACTTTCGCCGCTTCTGAGATGGTGTAAATTGCCGTACTTTAAGAATGAATGTAAAACCGGCTGGTTATTGTTAGGTTGCAATTCATTTACCGAAGCTTGTTGTGCAACGTGTAAAAGTGGAACAGGTGATTTTGTAACCAGCATTACATCAGCTCGCTTTCTGGAGGCAAAAACATCCCTCAAATTTCCTGCGGGTAATAGAAACTGTAAAGTTCCTAACTTCCTGAATTCGAAAAGCAAAATATTTAAGCCGGCTTTAACGGCTCTGTGTTGAAAGATCATGATTGTCTTTTAATTTCTCGATTCCCGCCACACGATCTTCGCAAACGGCAACCGTTACATCTTTAAACTTATTGTAATACTGTAATGGTTCATCGCCGATGTTTTCTGCCGAAGCAACCGAATCTGCCAAAACAAACCCTTTTGTTTTTCTGCCATAACCTCTGCTCAAAATTGCCACTTTGTAATTACCGCCCAGCAATCTAACCAGATATTCGGTTACAGGAGTTTTACCCGAACCACCCACGGCCAAATTACCAACGCAAATAACAGGGAGATCGAATTTAACTGACCGCATGATACCCCAATCGTACAGCTTTTTACGAAGGATAATTGCCAATCCGTAAACAAGAGAAAAAGGAAGTAGTAGTAAGCGTAAATAGTTAATTAACATAGCCGGTGAATTTCAAAAATACAGATTTTTTAAAAAGAAAAGCACCGCCATAACGCAATGCCTGATAAAGCAACCGTTTGCACTAATGAAATGTTTGTTCGAATTTTATTTAAAGGAAACGAATCCGTAAAAAAAATTATTTGACTTCGAAATAGATAATTTGGTAACCGGCCTTTCCGCTTTCAGATATGCCTTCAATAAAACCAATATATTTGCCTTTTTGATCTCCTGTATAAAAGCTGATGTTTTCTGCTTTATCAGCCTCAATTTTTAGCGAAGGATTCCAGTACAACAAATTTCTAAAATCGGGAAGTTTGGCTGTTTTTTCTGCCTCAGTTACGTATTTAGGTGAATAGAATACTTTCTCTTGCTGATAACCCTCATAATCGACAATGAGCGCATTAGGACTTTTAAAATTATATAAACTTTTATTCTTATTTCTTAAAAGCATTACCCCGCCCATACTCATATCATTATCAAAATATTTTTCCTGAACCAATGCCAATACATCGGTACCAAGCGTATTATTTTCTAGATATGTTTTCGTGTTGAAATCAGGAATCCCATCAGATAAAACCAAAGGTTTGTCGTTCATAAAATCAATTGTATTCAAATCGTTTTTGTAGCTGATTTTAATACTTTTTTGATTCTGCTTATTAAACACGGCGACACCACGTACATACTCTTTTATACTTTCTTCTAAACTGGGAAACCGCAGGTAATTTTCTAATTTATAAAATACTTTAGGCGCTGCGCCGATGTTCAATGTATCTGTTTTAGTCTCCGCGAACAACGATTGATAATATCTATTTTGAACTTGAGCACTGATGTTCCGTAAAGACAGCTTTAAGTCGGATGCCACACTTATAACCGATTGATCTGTTTGCTGCGTGGCTAAAAACGGACTAACGACTGTAAACCTGCTCAAACTGTCTTCCGTAGGATCTGTTTGAAAAATCAATGTTTTCTTTCCCGAAAAAGCAGTCAAAAATACTGAGCTTCCTGACGCGTCAGATTTTGAGAAATAACTTTTAGGACTGTCTTCTAAAACGCTTAAGTACGTTTTTAAGTTGCTTTTTACAGGGCTGAGATTTACGGTTAACAAGAAACCTTTCTGTTCAGGACTGAAAGAAGGCATAAACGTTTTGTTCGCCAAAACATCAGTCCACGAAAACCTGCGCCAACCCTGCGTAAGCATTAAATTATCGGCAGCCAATTCATTTTCCGTACCTTTTTCAAAATAGTATTCCGGATGTTCAATCTTGCCTTTTAAATCAGATGACAACCATAAATAACTATATAAACTTTCCCGATTTGCTGCATTTAAACTATCTGCCTGATAAACTGAAACAGCAAGATCTGAGTTTTCAGGAGTTGCAATTTTCAAAGCAACCCGACTTCGGTTTGCGTACGACTGCGCACTAAAATTACCCGATATATTTAATGGATTCAGTGGGTTTTTAAAATAAAGTCGTTCAGCAAGAGGTTTATCATTTTCGTCGAAAACGGTAAGTTGAGAAATGCCATCTTTCAAATCCTTTTCATCAAAAGTAAAAGACAGCTGATTGCCTGATACACTTTTGGTTTGATTAGAGCAAATCTGATTTCTTGTGTGAATCAATAACCTTAACGTTTTACTGCTTAAATTTTTTAGATAAACATTTAGGCTTAAACTTGCCGACCTATTTTTTACCAGGTTAATTGCAACACCAGAACTTTGCCCGTGAGGAACTAATGTTCTGAAAGTTTGATTTGATGAATTTTTAAACAACACAGTTAAATTGTCAGGCGAATTTGCCTCAACGGTAAATGTACCCATTCCAAACTTTGAAGAAGCGAAGCGACTTAAAGTATCATTTTTCGCATTCAGCAAATAACCTTTCATATCTTCGCCTTTCCCACCGGGATTTAAAATCTTGAATGCGAATTTATTAGGCAAACCTTGAATAAAATTCCCGCCTTCAGGAAACAGCTGGATATCATAATCTTTACTTCGAGCCACGGCATTTCCGCTTCCTGCAAGCGGATCGATAATTGTAATCGGTCTGTTGTAGAAAAAGTCTGAATCGAAATTTTTCATCCAGTTCGTATAGGCACGGATCCTATAATTTCCAACCTCCAAATCTTCAGGAAGTTCGAAAGAACCAGAACCCAGTCCTTTGTTCAGTTCGATTTTTGCCTGAAGCACTGGAACATTTTTTTGATTAAGAAGTTCTACATATGCAACGTTGCTTACATCAACAGGTAAATTAAAACTTGCATCAACAACGTAAATCCTAAACCAGATGGTTTCGCCGTTTACATAGGCCGGCCTGTCAGTTCTTAAAAAGAGCTTTTCTTGCAAAATAGTATTTCTATACAAATCAAAACTGCTTGTTGCATTATTGCCTCCTACCTTGTTTTGACTGTAAGCTAAAGCAGGCAGTAAAGCGATCAGAATTATCAAAAAATTCTTCATCATATTTTATATTGAACCTTAATGGTTAAATTTCTCATTATCATATTCGAAGATTGAAGCAGCACGAATAATTAAAACGGCCAAAATGAAGGTTTCATAAGCGCACCTTTAATTCTGCAATCGCCGCATTCAGGCACTACAGCCGTCGTGTTTGAAACAGTGTAAGTTAGCGGGATGAGTTTGGTAGAATCTCCGTATGATGACTCCGCATCGAAGATCACATTACCAAATCGATCCCGCAAATCGAATTCCTGCACCATACAATCATCTTCTGGTCTCGGCGGAAATGCAGGCAATTCGTTCGCCTTAATAAACAATCGTTTCGTTTGCACGGAATGGAGGTTAAAAAACCCGACCACAAACTCATCTTTGTTCGATACTGAATGCAGATTTCCAATGTTTTGAGTTGGTTGTGCATCAAAAATGGAGCCTATTGTTTCCGTATTTTTCTTCAACTTTTCCAAATAATCAAAGTATTCCTTGCTCACTGCGTGCTGACTTACAAGGATTGAATAAATTAAACTTATTCGTCCACTCGCATTATCGGCAAATTGAATTTCTTGTCCTTCGATTTTATTGTCGGTAAATTTTACTGATGAGCCGAGAATAAGTTTATTTGATTTCTCCGTCCGGAAACAATATTCAATATCCTCTACCCTCTTTATAAATTGTTTGTTTTTGTAAACAAGCTTTGATGGAAACGGCACTTTGAATTGCCAGGTTTCCTCATAATTCCAATAAAAATATCGCGATGCAGTTGGCACATCATGTGTGTTAAGCAAAATGGTAACGCCATTACTTTCGGTTCTGTAGCTTAAATTATCTATTGGCGGTGTTGCAGTAATTGCAACAAAATCAGATTCATATTTCCTGCCATTACTTCTTGTAATTAGCAGTCGGTAGCGTTTACCCGCATTGTAAGTTCTGGCGGGCAAAGTGTATTTGCCCTTACCAGCATTAACAAAATTTACAGATGTGCCGGCCTCTTCCTGAAGCTGAACCTGAGCATTAAGCTCGGGAATAAATGAGGTGGTATCTTTTAAATCCTGAAGTTTCGAAAGCGTAATTACCGATTCCACATTTCCTGTATTGATGAAACCATCCATTATCAAAACATCAGCACTGAGTTTATTTACTGGAGATTGGAATTCTTGCTTACAACTGCATATTACAATTAGCGAGAGAAATATGATTAGTTTGTTTTTCATAACTAAAATCTGATATTATAGTTAACAAATGGCACAGGATTAGCAAAAATCGTTAGCTTATAACCCTTAATCCTGCCATTTTCCTGATTGTAAAAAACCGAATAAGCATTATCTCGACCAGTTACATTATACAATCCGAAATTCCATGAGTTATGTGTTTTTTGCTTTAACTTATAATTGCCGTCAAGGTTGAAAGAAATATCAAGTCTGAAATAATCAGGAACTCTGTACTCATTTCTATCCGAATATAAAACCCGCTCAGAACCCATTGATGTATATTTACCGATAGGCAAAGTTATTGGCCTGCCGGTACTGTAAGTTCCGTTTAAAGAGAAGCTGAATCTTTCAGAAAATCTGTAGTTCCCTACCAAAGTCATGTCGTGAGGCTTGTCGTAATTACTAGGGTAAAACTCACCCTTGTTTATCAATTCGCCACCAACCGGATCATTTGTTTTTAAAAATGTTCGGGAAAAAGTATAACTAAACCAACCATTAAACCTACCCGAATTTTTCTTGATCATAAACTCTGCACCATAGGCTTTACCTTCAGTTTTTAAAACTTCGGTTTCGATGGTTTTATTAAGGATAATTTGTGCACCGCTTTTATAGTCCAGATAATCTTTTATTTTTTTATAATAAACCTCTGCAGAAATTTCGATGGCATTTTTATTTGCATTCTGGTAGATACCAAACGAAATCTGACTGCCTTTTTGCGGCTTAATATTGTTATCACTCAACTTCCAAACATCCGTTGGCGTAACAGTAGTTGTATTAGAAAGCAAATGCATGTATTGCGCCAAAGTATTGTATGATGCCTTAACTGAGAGATTATCCAGAATAGAATAACGGGCAGAGGCTCTTACTTCGGGCATACTATAGGTTTGAACAGATTTTCCTGACCCGTAACTTTCGGTACGAATAAGATTGAATTCATTACGGGGCAAACCATCAGCATAAATATTTACATTTTTAGGCCCTAAATAATTATAGAAAGAATACCTTACGCCCAAATCGAGCGAAAGTTTTTTACTAAGGTCTATTTTATCGCTTAAAAAGACGGCACTTTCCAATGCCTGTTCCGGTTCAATATCAACCGGTGTGTATAAAGATTCGGCGTTCAATGGTTGTAGATTTCCCGGCTTTACTTTATAAAGCTTTGCATCCAAACCGAAATTTAGCTGGTTTTTGGATCCCACCATCTTTGTGAAAATAAGTTTGCCATTAAATTGATCAACTCCATAATCCAGTAAAAAAGATTCGAGAGGTTTTTGATTGCTTTCTACATTGTAAGTATATCCATCATAACCGAACGATAAATTACTGTTGAAATCGTTGTTGAAAACATGCTTCCAGCCGACATTTAAGTTCTTGTTTGTGTATTTATTTATGGTGTCACTATCCAATTTGAAATCATCATGACTCAAGTAAGCAGAAAGATTGAGGCTATTTTTATTATCAATTTTATGCATCAGGCTGAGGTTGGCATCATAGAATGACACACTACTATTCTTAAAACTTGCATTACCAGGTAAAACATTTAATAACCAATCTGAATAGGTTGCTCTGGCTCCGAACACAAAAGTTGTTTTATTTTTAACGATTGGTCCATCAATATTAATTCTCGAAGTGATTAAGCCGATACCTGCCGAACCTCTGATTTTTGCGGTGTCGCCTTCAATTCCGTTAATTTCCAATACGGACGACAATCTACCACCATACTTAGCGGGAATACTACTTTTATACAGCTCTAAATCTTTAATTATCTCTGAGTTAAAGGCGGAGAAAAATCCGAGAAAATGTGTCGGATTATAAATTGTCATGTTGTTAAAGAGAATCAGGTTCTGATCACTTGCACCGCCCCGAACGTTAAAGCCCGCACTTGCTTCGCCTGTTGTTTTCACCCCGGGCAAGGTTAACAAAACCTTAAGTACATCCGGCTCCCCGAAAACGGAAGGAATTTTTTTAATCCTTTTAATATCCATCCGTTCTACGCCCATTGCAACCTGTTCTACATTTCGTTTAGTTGTCGAATTAATTGTAACTTCTCGTAAGGAAACTACTTTTTCGTTAAGGCCGATGTTAATATTCCCCGGGGCATTTACTTCCAACAAAAGCATCTCTTCTTTCAGGCCGGAAGTTGTAACAAAAACATCGTGTTTTCCCGTTAAAATTTTTAGATTGAAATATCCGTTGGCATCGGTTCTTGCGTTTGCAGGGGCATTATCTACCCGGATTACCGCATTTGCAACCGGCATCTTGGTCGAAACCCTGAAAATGTATCCTGATAAAACAACTTCTTTCGGCACAGCGTTTATCGCTTTCCCTATCACCGTATATTTTCTATTCGCTAAAAAGCCGGTATCTATTTTCAAATCATCAAACGAAATATTTTTCGATGCATTTGGCTGATTAACCGATGTATTTAACAAAATCGGGTTACCGCTATAAACGAACACATTTTTCTGCTCATCAATGGTATAACCTAAATCAGTGGGCTTTAAAACAGAGTCAAGCGCTTTGGTTAACGGTATATTATCAAATACTGCTGTTGCCAATTTCGTAAGTTGTGCAGCATTGTAATAGAATTTATAGCCAGATTGCTTTTCAAATTCGTCGATGATTGTTTTCAAAGGCACATCAACCAAATTCGTTGAGATCTTTTTATCGGTATTTTGAGAAAAGCCGATCAGATGAGCAAAACATAAAATAATAACTAGTAGATATTTTGGCATTAATTTAATCCGTTATAATATTTTACAACACTTAAAACTGATGAATCTGAATTTTTTCCGAAGGATAAATCTTGTTCCTTTATATAATTAGCAACATCTTTTCTTTTATCTGAAAATGCCTTAAGCAAATCATTTCTCGATCGGGCGGGATAAATTTGGCCATTTACATTAACGTAGGAAATTGCTGTACGACTAATTTCTTTCTTAAAGCTGCCGGCCAGGTATTTATTAATTACTAAAACATGTTTAGCCAAAAGCTGTGCCTTACCATCGGATAAAAGTTCGTAAAAAGCCTTAGAACTATCTGCAGCTGTTGTTATAAAATGCCTGTTCCCTAAGTCGAAATAGCTTGTTTTTGATTTTATTAGCACAATCCATTCGCCTGTTGGCTTAATGTGAATTATGTTGTCATTTTGCAAATCGTAGGCTAATTCAACATTTTCATATAAATTTCCTGAATAAAAAATATCTCCCCTGTAGGTTGGGTGCTCGCCGAAAAATGTTGTACCGAAATATTCAGTCTGGCTTAAAGATTGTCTGTATATAAACCCCTTGTTTATCGGAAGTTGAGATTCATACTTTTGATTAAAGAAATTGACTGCATTTTCTTTTGCCTTTGAATAAAAAATTGAATCGATTTTTTTTTGAGCGAAAAGATTCGAAAAAATCGATAGTAACATTAAAGAAAAAAGTATTTTTTTGGTCATTAATTGGTTAATCTGATTATACCAAATATAATTATTTAGACTTGGAATGAATAATCATAATATGCTGATGACACCAAATTAAGGTGATTATTGGCGCTTAATACTTGTCTGAAAGAAACCTTATGAATCAAAATTAGACCACAAATGATGCTTTTATAACGCTAACTAAAAGATTAGTGGATAAATAGGTTATCAATTATCTGCTAAATTGAGCGTTGTAATATTTTCGATGCATTTAAATAATCGTTATGAAACAAAAACAAATAGCAGAGCACTTGCTCAACAACTAACTGATTAGCCCTACAAACAAATTTATTTTTGTTATAATTGTTGATTAACCAAACAAAATTTAATGTCTCAAAATAAACGTTTAATAGTCGGCCAAGGCAAAATAAGTGGCTACATTTCTATCTTTTTAGCTGTTTTAGCTTTACTTGGAATTCTCTGTTTTCATTACCCGGAAAAATTAACCACTCCAGAATTTCGCGAAATTTACACCAAAGACAGCATGGAGGGCCTTATGCTTGGTGGTGTTATTGCGTCGTTTTTTTTTGCTGCCCTTAGCATCATTCTAAGTAAGAAATTAAAATATGGTTGGCCAGGGTTTGTGTTAGCAGCCTTGGCAGTAGTTTTGGGGGCCTTGAGCGTTGAAGGAAGAGACGTAGCTAAATCCGGCTGGCATTTCGGTTTGGATTGGATGATTTTGGATTTACTGTTAATGGTTGCCATTTTTGTGCCCTTAGAGTTATTCTTTCCTAAAAATAATGAGCAAACAAAATTCCACGAAGAATGGCGGACTGATTTGACGTATTTCGTGATCAGCCATTTATTTATTCAATTCTTCGGCATCATTACTCAAAAACCTGCCGTTCTTTTTTTCGGCTGGATGGGGCTGGATAAGTTGCACACCTGGGTTCAGGGACTGCCTTTTGTTGTGGCATTATTCTTAGCTTTTTTCACAACAGATTTATTTCAGTATTGGGCACATCGCTTTTTTCACACACGTGTATCGTTGTGGCGCTTTCACTCTATTCATCACTCTACCCAGAACATGGATTGGCTAGCCGGAAGCAGAACTCATTTTATCGATATATTTTTCACCAGAGCAATGACTTTCATTCCCTTGTACATTTTAGGTTTCTCATCTACCGTTTTTAATGCTTACATCATTTTCATTGCCATACATGCTGTTCTAATTCATGCCAATACAAGAATAAACTTCGGACCACTTAAATATATTTTCACTACGCCGCAGTACCACCACTGGCACCACTGTGAAGACCCGGAATACTACGGACACAACTTTGCTTCCATATTTCCTTTTATCGATATGATGTTTGGAACCTACCATTTGCCGGGCAAAGAGTGGCCTGCGGGCACGGGTGTGCACGAGGCGGAATACCCGAAAGGTTTTGTAAAACAAACGATTTATCCATTTACAAAAAGTCCTTTTGATACCGATTTAAAAATGGAAGAAAGAAGTGATCGTTAGCTTTAGATATAGGTGCCGTAACAAATTTTGAACAAAGGACAGATATAAAGTGTTACCTTGTATATCTGTAATCCTTTATGCCACTTAAAACAGAAATCTTAATTATCGGGGGTGGCTTAGCTGGCTTAACTGCATCGCTCCACCTTAATAAATTAGGCTTTGACGTTACCTTAATCGAGAAATCTGCTTATCCTCATCACAAGGTTTGCGGAGAGTACATTTCAAACGAGGTTCTACCTTATTTTAATTGGCTTGGTATTGATATCGAAAATTTCTTCCCACCTCAAATTACCCAGTTACAATTTACCTCCATCTCTGGGAAAGAAATTAATACAGCATTACCTCTTGGTGGTTTTGGATTGAGCCGCTATACGCTTGATTATCACTTGTACAAATTAGCCATCAATAGAGGGGTAAATATCATTGAGAATACGGTATCAAATGTGCTTTACCTTAACGATGAATTTCTGGTGGAAACGACTTCTGGAGAGAATTACAGTGCTGCATACGTAATCGGTGCTTATGGAAAACGTTCGTCAATCGATGTAAAACTAAATCGAAATTTCATCAACAAAAAATCTCCTTATTTAGCAGTTAAAGCACATTACAAATGTGATTTTCCGAACGACACTGTAAGCTTAAATAACTTTGACGGGGGTTATTGTGGCATTTCAAAAGTCGAAAATGATGATGTAAACGTTTGCTATTTGGCAAATTACGAAAGCTTTAAACGCCAAAAAAACATATTGGCTTTTCAAGAAAATGTATTGTATAAAAACAGTAATCTAAAAAGAATTCTTCAAAGTGCAGAGATGCTTTTCGATGCACCGTTAACGATCAGTCAGATATCTTTTGCAGCCAAGGAACCAATATTAAACCACGTTCTGATGATCGGCGATACTGCCGGCTTAATTCATCCACTTTGTGGTAACGGTATGGCAATGGCAATCCATAGCGCTAAAATAGCGAGCGAATTAATTGCAAAGCAAATTGCAAATCACTCGCCAAGAGCCGTTCTGGAAAAAGAATATACGGCAGCATGGCAAAAACTTTTTAAAAATAGATTAAAGTTTGGAAGAATTTTAAGCCACATTTTAAACACCAACAGTTATGAGCATATAGCCATGATATCTTTAAATGCTATGCCATTTATACTGAACAAGATAATTAAACATACACATGGACAACCAATTACAATAAACAACTAATGTCGATAAATACGAAGTTTAGAAGTACTGCGCCAGAATTAATGGATGACTTTGAAATGAAAGGAGACATTCTGCGTGATGCATTAGACAAGATTGCAAGTATTAATAAGTTATTAGGCGGTAATAAAGTTACGCTCGACGGCATAAAAACCTTACTAAAAAACAAACCAAAAACCCAATTGCTGCGTATTACTGATATAGGTTGCGGCAATGGCGACATGTTGCGGACTTTGGCAGATTATGCAGATAAAAATAACTTGAATTTCAGTTTAACCGGAGTGGATGCGAATCAGTTTACCATCGACCACGCCAGAATTTTATCAAAAAACTATTCCAATATCACTTATCAGTGTAGAGATATTTTTGATGATTCGGCCAAGGAAGAACACTGTGACATTTTTATTTGTACACTAACATTACACCATTTTAAAGATGAAGAAATTGTTCACCTTTTAAATCGGTTTAAATCTTCTGCTAAAGTCGGTATTGTGATCAATGATTTGGAAAGAAGCGCTTTAGCTTACCGGCTTTTTCAAGCCTTGTGTTTTGTATTCGGCTTAAATCACATGTCAAGAGAAGATGGTTTAGTCTCAATTCTCCGTGGATTTAAGCGGGAAGATTTAGAAAAATATACAAAAGAATTGAATTTTAATTACAGCTCAATCAAATGGAAGTGGGCTTTTCGATATCAATGGATTATTAAGACAATATGAGCGTAATTGTAAAAGCAGTAGCTAAAGCCTTACCCGATTTTTGGCGAGAAACAGCAGATATTATTCCATTTTTAGATGGCTGGCTAAAAGATCATGATGAACGCTTTGTTAGAAAAGTAAAAAAGATTTTTGAAGGCGCTGCCGTTGATAGGCGTTATTCGTTTATGTCGCCTGAAGAGGTTTTTAGCGATTTAAGTTTCGAAGAGCGGAATAACATTTATGCAAGAGAAGGTATAAGACTTGGAAGTCGATGTTTAAAAAACGCACTTGAAAAGGCAGCTTGGCAACCAGAAGATTTAGATTATATCATCACCGTGAGCTGCACAGGCATTATGATCCCATCTCTTGATGCCTACTTGATCAACAATTTAAAGCTTCGGCAAGATATTGTGCGGCTGCCAGTAACCGAAATGGGTTGCGCCGCAGGTGTTTCAGGAATGATTTATGCCAAAAATTTTTTAAAATCCAATCCCGGCAAACGGGCAGCAGTTGTTGCAGTTGAATCGCCAACATCAACGTTCTTGCTAAACGATTTTTCGATGGCCAACATTGTGAGTGCAGCCATTTTTGGTGATGGCGCCGCTTGTGTATTGTTAAGCTCTGACGAAAATGACGAAGGACCAAAAATTTTAGCTGAAGAAATGTATCATTTTTACGATGCAGAAGATATGATGGGATTTAAACTGACCAATTCAGGGCTTCAAATGGTTCTCGATATTGAAGTTCCGGAAACAATTGCTTCCCATTTCCCACAGATTATCCATCCCTTCTTAGCAAAAAACAATCTTGAAATTAAGGATATCGACCATCTCATATTCCATCCCGGAGGTAAAAAAATAATTCAGGTTGTGGAAGCTTTGTTTAGCGAACTAGGGAAAAACATCAATGAAACCAAGGAAGTATTAAGGCTTTACGGAAATATGAGTAGCGCTACTGTTTTATATGTCCTGGAACGGTATCTTGATAAACAACCTGCACCAGGAGAAAACGGATTAATGTTAAGTTTCGGACCAGGATTTTCTGCGCAACGAATCCTTTTACAATGGTGATATGACCGCGACGGAAATACTTGCAAAAATGCCCTATGGCAAAGATTTCCTTTTCGTTGATGAAATATTAAAATTCGACGAAAATGGAATTACCGGTACCTATTTATTCAAAAGGGATTTGGTCTTTTATGAGAGCCACTTTGAAAATAATCCAGTTACGCCAGGGGTAATATTAACGGAAACGATGGCACAGATTGGCTTGGTTTGTTTTGGAATTAATTTATTAAAAGATCAGGAGGATGATGCTAAACCTGGTTTTGCTATGACTTCTAACTCAATAGAATTTCTGAAACCTGTTTATCCCGGAGACAAAGTTTGGGTAACAAGTGAAAAAATATATTTCAGGTTTAATAAATTAAGCTGCAAGGTTGAGATGAAAAATTCGATCGGTGAAATATTGTGTAAAGGAACTATTGCAGGTATGCTAATTCAACACGGTAATGAGTAACAACAGAGTAGTGATAACAGGTTTAGGTGTTTGTGCCCCGAATGCTACCAAAATCCCCGATTTTGTGCATGCGCTTAAAAACGGCATCTCGGGCATTACACATCAAAGCGATTTAGAAGCCTTGGGATTTTCATGCCAAATAGCAGGAAAACCTGCACTTACGGAACATAGAATTGCGCAATATTTTAGTCCACTCGAATTAAGAAACCTTAACAGTACAGGCATAGTTTATGGTGTAATTGCCGCTTTAGATGCATGGGAAAATGCCGGCTTGAAGCTTGGCGACACCAATGAACCAGATTGGGATAGTGGAACCGTTTTCGGCACTGGCACATCTGGGATAGATAAATTTCGATGGGCTATTAACAAAATCGACGACATGGAAATACGAAAGCTTGGTAGTTCTGTAGTGGTGCAAACGATGGCTAGTGGCGTAAGTGCGTTTATTGCAGGCAAAATTGGCCTGGGCAACCAGGTGAGCACCAATTCATCTGCCTGTGCAACTGGTGTGGAAAGTATATTACTGGCTTATGATCGAATTAAATCGGGTAGAGCAACACGGATGCTTGCGGGAAGCACCAGTGATAGCGGCCCTTACATTTGGGGCGGCTTTGATGCCATGAAAGTTTGCAACTACAAACACAATGCTGAGCCGGAAAAAGGTAGCAGGCCTATGAGCGCAACGGCTAGTGGATTTGTACCTGGAAGTGGTGCTGGTGCACTTTTACTGGAGTCGCTTGAAAGCGCATTATTACGTAACGCACCTATTTACGCTGAAATTTTAGGAGGCGATTTGAACTCTGGCGGCCAACGCGGCCTGGGCACCATGACTGCGCCAAACCCAGTTGCCGTACAAAAATGCATCAAAAAAGCGATCGATAATGCTGGCATTCGGCCTGATGAAATAGAGGTGATAAACGGGCATTTAACTGCTACCACTAAAGATGCGTTGGAGATTGAAAATTGGAAGGCCGCACTAAATATATCGAAAGATAAATTTCCCTATATTAATTCACTTAAAGGTTTGGTTGGCCATTGTATTAGCGCAGCAGGAAGCATAGAAACCTTAGCTTCTGTGCTCCAATTAAGCGAGGGTTTTATCTTTCCAAACGTAAACTGCGAAGATTTGAACCCGGCAATAGCCGAATTAATCAACGAATCGCGAATTCCACAGCAGTTGATCAACAAACAATTTAATTACCTGGCCAAGGCAAGTTTCGGTTTTGGCGATGTAAATGCATGTATCATCCTTAAGAAATACAATTATGAGTAAAGAAGAAATTATTGCAGAACTGAAAAACATCATTACACCATACAGCGAAGAAACCATCGCTTTGCAAAGTATTGACGACGAAACTGATTTTTTAAAAGATCTAAAAATAAATTCTGCCAACCTGGTTGATATTGTGCTTGATATTGAAGATCGGTTTAATATCGAAATAGATAACGATTCTATGGCAAAAATGCTGACAGTTAAAGCTACAGTGGATATTATTGAAAACAAACGTCAGGAAAATGCTGGGTAATGACATTGTAGATCTGAAGTTTGCAAAACTTCACTACAATTGGCGGAGGAAAGGTTACCTCAATAAAATTTTTTCCGCAAGAGAACTGGAACTTATAAATAGTTCCAAAAGCGAACATACAATGGTTTGGTTATTATGGAGCATGAAAGAAGCAGCCTATAAGTGTTATAATCGGTTAACTTCAGAAAGGCTCTTTAATCCACAAGCTTTCGAGTGTGCACTTTTCAGTTCTTGCAATAATAGTGCGAGTGGCGTGGTAAAACGGAATGGCCAATCTTTTTTTACAAAAACCGAAATCAATCAAAATTATGTTCATACACTCGCTTATTCCGGCACGTGGATGCTGGATCATTTGTCTGTCCAACATCTTAAAAACAATGCAGCATATTCAGTTGATTTTACACACTCCACCAACTGTTCACTACAAAAAGACAGAAACCATCTTCCTGAGGTAATAAATAAAAATACACAGCAAAAACACATGGCTTCGATTAGCCACGATGGACAATATTTATGCATTGCTTTTTTAAAAGTTTGACTGAAGTAAAACAGCAATAATCCCCTATTTTCTTTACAGAAGAATAGAATTGCATCCCTCAAAAAGCCTTATCTTTGCTTAAATCATAAAAAATAAAATATGCTTAAAGGATTTTTTAACGTACCCACTCCGGTAAACGAACCTATATTAAATTATGGCCCAGGCAGTAAAGAACGCGTACTTTTAAAGGAAGCGCTTGCCGAGGCTCGTTCACACCAGCAAGACATTCCGATGTACATTGGTGGCAAACAAGTTCACACCGATAAGAAAGGTAAAGTTGTTCCGCCACATGATCATCAACATATTTTAGCTCAGTTCAGCATTGGCGATAAAACACACATTACTCAAGCAATTGATGCCGCATTAGCTGCAAAACAAGATTGGGAAAACCTTTCTTGGGAACATAGAGCAGCAATATTTTTAAAAGCTGCTGATTTAATTGCAGGCAAATACCGCTATAAATTAAACGCCGCGACCATGTTAGGTCAGAGCAAAAACGCCTACCAGGCAGAAATTGATGCCGCTTGTGAGCTAATTGATTTCTTACGTTTCAACGTGAGTTATATGGCTGATATTTACAAACAACAACCTCCGGTTTCGCCTCGTGGCAGCTGGAACAGAGTTGAACAACGCCCACTTGAAGGTTTTGTTTTCGCTTTAACGCCTTTCAACTTCACGGCTATTGCCGCAAATTTACCTGCATCGGCAGCGATGATGGGAAATGTTGTGGTTTGGAAACCTGCCGATACACAAGTTTATGCAGCCAACCTTTTAATGGAGATTTTCCGTGAGGCGGGCCTACCTGATGGCGTTGTGAATTTAGTTTACGCCGATGGACCAGAAACTGGGGAGGTGATTTTTAATCATCCTGATTTTGCTGGTATTCACTTTACTGGTTCTACAAAAGTGTTCCAGGAAATTTGGAAAACGATCGGAACAAATATCCATAAATACAAATCTTATCCTCGTATTGTAGGCGAAACCGGCGGAAAGGATTTTATCCTGGTCCACCCGTCCGCACAAACTGACATTGCCAGCACAGCAATTGTTCGAGGTGCTTTCGAATATCAAGGGCAAAAATGTTCGGCTGCAAGTCGTGTTTACATTGCTGAAAGCCTTTGGCCAGAAATTAAAGAACAAATGCTTCGCGACATTGCATCGTTTAAAATGGGTGGAACCGAAGATTTTACCAACTTCATTAACGCCGTTATTGATGAGCGCTCTTTTGATAAGTTGGCTAAATACATTGATCAAGCTAAAAAAGATACAGGTGTAGAAATTATTGCTGGTGGAAATTACGATAAGAGCAAGGGTTATTTTGTTGAGCCAACCGTTTTAGTGGTAGACGACCCGAAATATACCACCATGTGTGAAGAATTGTTTGGCCCTGTTTTAACGGTTTACGTGTATGCCGACAAAGATTTCGATTCAATTTTGGAAGTAATTGATACGACCTCGCCATATGCGTTAACAGGTGCTTTAATTGCACAAGACCGCTATGCGATTGACAAAGCGAGCCATGCCTTACGCAACTCTGCTGGTAACTTTTACATTAACGATAAATGTACGGGAGCTGTTGTTGGTCAGCAGCCATTTGGCGGCGCCAGAGGCTCGGGAACTAATGACAAAGCCGGTTCGATGATTAATTTATTACGTTGGGTTTCTCCACGTACCATTAAAGAAGTTTTCGAATCTCCAACTGATTATCGTTATCCGTTCTTAGCTGAAGATTAATATTTTTCATGCTGAGCTCGTCGAAGCATCAATATATTTTCAAAACCCTTGAGCAATCAGGGTTTTTTTTGTTTAAAAGAATTTGGAAATCAGGGCAGACGAAAAGTTAACCGTTGCAGCGATGATATGCTATATTTTTTAAAAATTTCTGTCGTGCTGAGGGTTAATTTATTTCATAAGAATCAGGTTAAGAACATTATCGTACAGCCACCTCGTCATTCCCGCGAGGCGGGAATCTTAAAGCGCTATACAGGAATTGGGATTAAGATCCCCAGACAAGCTGAGGATGACGACCGTTTATAGAAGCAGTTCATGGTTTGTGGAGATAACAAGCAGTAGAAAATGTGGTCGTCATTGCGAGGCACGAAGCAATCTCCTTCAATAAAACAAAACCACAATGAGCTTGATCCAAAGGCACTCCTCTGCACCTTCTCCCGATAAAATCAGGATTGCAAAACCGAAAAGCTAAAATCGTCAATGGTAGGAACGAAGCGTCTGTTTCATCGGTTGCAGATAATTCGTTCCTCAGCATGTCGAGTATTGCTGCAACAAAAAATGTCGCTCCAATCTTTTTAATACCAAATGTTTAGGCACTATTTAGGGTTGCATGGTGTAGGCACATACCCTTAAACTTAAACCAGACAGGAGCGGCAGCCCCGAATTTTTTATGAGGGCTATAGCGAATGGCGGGGCTACAGTATCCACAAAGAAAAAAACATTCATTTCCAAATCCATTTTGCTCCTTTTAAAACCATCGTCACTTCTAACTGTTCTATAATACAAAAAACGACACCATGGAAAATCAAGAAGAAAAAAACTCAAATTTGGCAGATAAAAACATCGATAACGCGGCCGAAAAAAGCAATATGCCAGAGCAACAAGTACCGCGACACCGCAGCGATGAGCATAGTGATAAGAACAAAGTAAAAACTGATGCAGGACATTTAGGGAGAGATTTCGGAGGAGGTGATTTCGGATCGGAAGAAGCTCGTGAAGATGCTGAAAAAGGAAATGAGGGACATGCAGGAAATATGCCAAACACAGAGAAAGAAGAAAGCCCCGAATAATTCCGGGGCTTCTTCAAACAAACTAAAAATTTACACCTATGGGGATGTAATTAACCCACCTTAAATGCAGGGGTAACATCATCAAGACAGTTACAAGTAACTTTCATATCTTTAATAATCCCTGTTTTTAAGCTATAAACCCATGCATGTACCGATAGCTCCTGGCCATTTGCCCAGGCAGCTTGTACAATCGACGTATTTGTAATATTTGCAGCGCCTTCTATTGCGTTTAATTCCACCAAACGATCGAACCTTTGATCAGGGTCTTTAATTGTTGCCATCTCACGTTCGTGGGTACGGTAAACATCACGAATATTGCGCAACCAGTTATCAATTATGCCAACTTGTTTATTGCCTAAAGCAGCCTTAACACCACCGCAACCGTAGTGGCCGCAAACAATTACGTGTTTTACCTTTAAAACATTTACCGAATAATCTAAAACCGAAAGCATGTTCATATCAGTATGCACAACAACATTTGCAATGTTACGGTGCACGAAAACATCACCCGGTTTAGTGTTTGTAATTTGATTTGCAGGAACACGACTATCAGAACAGCCAATCCATAGAACCGGCGGACTTTGGCCTTCAGAAAGTTTATCGAAAAAGCTTGGATCGTTATCGATCATATCTTTAACCCAGTCTTTATTTCCCTGCAATAATGTATCGTATGTTATATCTTTTGTTTCAATTGTTTTTGCGCACATAGCTCTTACTTATTAATATCTTCTATTACTTTGTTAGTTAATTTTGGTACAGTATAATGTTTCTGCACATTTTCTAAGGTTACAATAATCCCTTTTGTATAGGCATTATGTTTGTAATTAAAAATGGTTTCCAATACATCAGGATCAATGTATCTGGCGTTTGAACCATCTATTATTACATTTGTTTCTTTCGGAATATTCGTTAAAACGACCTGTATTGCAGCCTTGTTTAAAAATGAAACTTCTTCGGCAAGTTTAATCCTTATGTTTTTCTTATCGCCCTCGTTACTAATTCTATAGAAGAAAGGATTACGCATATTAGTACGCAGAAGGTAAAAAATAGAAACCAACATGCCCACAGCCACACCCTTTAATAAATCGGTAAATAACACCGCAACAATGGTAACAACGAACGGCACAAACTGATCCCAACCTTTATGGTACATATGTTTAAACAAGCCAATTCGTGTCAATTTGTATCCTGTTACCAATAGAATTGCTGCCAAACAAGAAAGCGGAATCATGTTAATTATCTGAGGAATAAAAAGCAACGAAAGCAATAACCAGATCCCGTGAAAGATAGCCGACATTTTTGTCCTGCCACCTGCGTTTACGTTCGCCGAACTGCGGACAATTACAGAAGTCATTGGTAAACCGCCAACCATGCCGCTAGTAATATTGCCTAAACCCTGTGCAATTAGCTCTCTGTTGGTTGGCGAAACTCGCTTAATCGGGTCTATTTTATCAATAGCTTCAATACTCAACAAGGTTTCTAAACTTGCCACAACGGCAATGGTTATCGCAACGATGTAAACATTTTTGTTAGCAAGCTGAGAAAAATCTGGCATGGTAAACAGTCCCAAAAACTCACCGAAACCATTCACAACAGGTATTTTCACCATTTGATCTGCACGAAGCGGGTGGTCTGTTCCTGAAAAAATTATGGTGCCGATAATACCCAGCGCTACTACCAACAGCGGAGCCGGAACCACCGCCAGTTTCGGAAATTTAGGCCAGATAATTAATATCGCTATCGACAAAAGGCTTATAATTACCGCGGCCAGGCTGAAGTGACTTAAGGCTGCCGTTATTGCGGAAAATGTGTTTTCGTGATCTTGCTGGAAAAATCCTTCATCACCGCTGAAATCAGTATCTACACCCAACGCGTGTGGCAACTGTTTTAAGATCAGGATTAGCCCTATAGCTGCCAACATGCCTTCTATTACACTCGAAGGGAAATAGTTACCGATGGTTCCAGCCTTTATTAAACCCAAAATTAATTGGAAAACACCAGCCAATACAACTGCAAGTAAAAAAGTAGGATAGGCACCTAAAGAGGTTATGGCACCCAAAACAATTACAGTTAAACCCGCAGCCGGGCCACTCACACTTAATTGAGAACCACTGAATGATGCGACAACTATACCGCCGATAATACCGGTAATTAACCCGGCAAATAATGGCGCACCTGAGGCAAGCGCAATACCTAAACACAGTGGCAAAGCCACCAAAAACACCACAATACTTGATGGCAAATCTTTTTTTAAATTCTTTTTAAGAATATATTTTTTCACATCCGAACCTGAGAAGGCCGGGTTAAACTTTTGCATAACGATATAATTATCAGGTAAATTTTAACGAATAAAATCGTAGTGCAACAACTAAAAGAATATTATAAAAAGCACCGCGTCATAAATACGCAAAGGGTGATTATCAATACAAATTCAATTGAGAAAAAAATGTTGTTACACTAAAAAACCTGATAAGTTGGGTGGCGGTGTAGGAACCGTAGGATGATATGGATCTACATATCTTTTGAAGTGTTCTATAAAACTGCTCTTCAAAACAAAGTGACTTGAAGAGAACTCATGAGAGAAGATAGGATGATTTAATTCGACAAGTTTAAAATCAGTAAATTTCGAAACGTCTTTGGCGGCATCCTTTCCGCCATCATGCTCTAACTCAATTTGCATGATTACGGCGTTCATGATTTCCTTATCAATACAAGTACAAAAAACCGGCGCACCTGAAATGGCCATCTTCGCACTGAAGATGAGCATAAAAGCTGCAACAATTATGTATTTATATTTTCTTAAAAACATCGAGCTGATTTTAATTCTGTTCTAATGTAACCACAAAAATAAACGGATAATTGGTTTTTCAATACTTTAAGCTGTAAAAAAATTGCAATATCTTACCAATTATTCAACTGCCTACCCCTAATTAACTGATTTGTAGTAAGCTTTCGAAAGTGTTAGTTCTGCTTACTATCGGCTACGGTAGTCCTGCCAGCCGCTAAATCTTTTTGTTTGCGTTTGTTCGTTGTTTGCCATAATGTGATCAAAAGGATATCGCTTCTACCAGGCTTAGTCGTAAAAATTGAAGCTCTTAGCTAAATAACAACAGAACGAACCTTGCATTACCGCTAGTTATTTCTAATTTTAAAATCTCATATCATCAACATGGATAAGAAAATAGCACAACTTCAAGATAAAATAAATCAGGCAAACCTTGGCGGCGGACAAGCACGTATAGATAGTCAGCATAAAAAGGGAAAACTCACCGCAAGAGAACGCATTCATTTCCTGGTAGATGAGGGAAGTTTTGAAGAAATTGGTATGTTGGTTACCCACCGAAGTACAGATTTCGGAATGGAAAACGAAAAATACCCCGGCGATGGCGTAGTAACAGGCTACGGCACAATTAATGGCCGCTTAACCTATATCTTCTCTCAGGATTTTACTGTTTTTGGCGGTTCGCTTTCTGAAACACATGCAGAAAAAATTTGTAAACTAATGGATATGGCCATGAAAAACGGCGCACCGTTAATTGGTTTAAACGACAGTGGCGGAGCTCGTATTCAGGAGGGTGTTGTTTCTTTGGGCGGCTACGCCGATATCTTCTATAAAAACGTTCAGGCATCAGGTGTTATTCCGCAACTTTCGGCTATTATGGGCCCTTGTGCGGGAGGTGCAGTATATTCGCCTGCCATTACCGATTTTATTCTGATGGTAGAAAATACTTCTTACATGTTCGTAACAGGTCCGAATGTGGTTAAAACGGTAACACATGAAGAAGTTACATCAGAAGAACTTGGTGGTGCAAGTACGCATGCCACCAAATCAGGAGTTACGCATTTTGCCTGTGCAAATGAAATTGAGGCCATCACCTATGTAAAAAAACTTTTGAGTTACATGCCTCAAAATTGCGAGGAAATTACGGAACGATTATCTTACGAAGCGGCAGATGAAAGCAGAGCTGAACTAAATACTTTCATGCCTGAAAATGCTTCTCAACCTTACGACATCAGGGAAGTTATTTCTGCAGTTGCAGATGCCGACAGTTTTCTTGAAGTTCATAAAGATTTTGCCGAGAATATTGTTGTGGGTTTTGCCCGTTTGGCGGGCCGAAGCATCGGTATCGTGGCAAATCAACCTGCATATCTGGCTGGAGTTTTAGATAGCAATTCATCAACAAAAGCAGCACGTTTTGTTCGCTTCTGCGACTGCTTCAATATACCCCTACTTGTTTTTGAAGATGTTCCGGGCTTTCTTCCAGGCACCGACCAGGAATGGAACGGCATCATCACCAACGGGGCTAAGTTGTTATATGCTTTTAGTGAGGCGACAGTTCCGCGTATTACCGTAATTACCAGAAAAGCCTACGGCGGCGCTTACGATGTAATGAACAGCAAACACATTGGCGCAGATATGAATTACGCCTGGCCAAGTGCAGAAATCGCGGTAATGGGTGCAAAAGGTGCTGCCGAAATTATTTTCAAAAAGGAAATTACCTCAGCAGAAAATCCTCAGGAAAAATGGTTAGAAAAAGAAAAACTTTACTCAGATATATTTGCAAATCCATATCGTGCGGCCGAACGCGGCTTTGTTGATGAAGTTATAGAGCCATCACAAACCCGTATAAAGTTGATAAAAGCATTCAAGATGTTAGAAAATAAAGTAGTAAACAACCCGCGTAAAAAACATGGTAACATACCTTTGTAAAGATGAAAAGATGATTAACATAAATGAAGGCTAACGCCCTCGTCGGTTCAAATTTTCAGTCCAAAAGCAAACAGCATCCACTACCTATTTCATCTCCCGTAACAACAAAATGTTAAAACGAGCCGACATCCTTTTAATGGCCTTTTGCACAGGCTTAATTGTTGCAAATATTTACTATTGCCAGCCGCTCGTAATTCTTGTTGCTAAAGATTTTAATCTCACAGAAAGCTATGCAGGCAGAATTACCTATTTAACACAAATAGGTTATGCTTTGGGCTTGTTTCTTTTGGTTCCCTTGGGCGATATGTTTGAGCGGAAAAGGCAAATTTTAGTGATAACGGCATTGGCCATTTTAGCACTTGTAGTAGCGGCAGTTTCAAAAACATTTTTCCTGCTGCAAATTGCGTCGGTTTTAATCGGCGCCTGTTCCATTGTGCCACAGCTGATTTTGCCATTGGCTGCAAATTTAAGTTCTGATGAAAATCGCGGCGCAAATATCGGAATGATTATGAGCGGCTTGCTTGTGGGTATTCTGGCATCGAGGGCTGTGAGCGGCAGTATTGGTTTCTGGTTGGGTTGGCGAGCCATGTATTACATTGCTGCAGGAATCTGCGCATTGCTTATTGCACTAATGGCTAAACGTTTTCCGCAAAGCTATCCGGGCTTTAAGGGAACGTACAGAGAATTAATGACTTCAATGTTCAGCTATATCAAAACGCAACCCGTTCTACGCGAAACATCAATCATTAATTTTTTAGCTTTTGCAATTATCAGCGCATTCTGGACGACTATGGTTTTGTTTCTTGCCAATCCGCCGTTCAGCTTTCAAACGCTTCAAATCGGTTTATTCGGCATTGCAGGTGCTGCGGGAGCTTTGGCTGCGCCGCTCGTCGGGAAGTTGAGTGACGGTAATAATCCACGTAAAAACTTAATGATTGGCTTCGTTCTACAAATTGTAAGCATCGTATTATTTTATTTTACAGGCAGCCACCAATATCTGTTTGTAATCGGAATTGTACTTATAGATATTGGTCAGCAAGCCATTCACGTAACTAATCAAACCAGAATTTACACCTTAATTCCTGAAGCCCGAAACAGGTTAAACACTATTTTTATGTCGGTAAGTTTTATTGGCGCAAGTTGTGGTTCGGCGCTTGGCCTTTGGCTATGGGATGCGGGCGGCTGGAATTTATTTTGCTATGGGATGACAGGAATTATCGTTCTAAATATCTTAATTTACAAGTTCTACGGAACGAAGAAATTTTAAATGACAGCACTGATTCAAATAGAGCAAATTTTTCCTTCATTAACCTGGCGGATCCGGCATGAGGCAATGTATCCTGATATGCCTTTCGATTCGGTTAAACTGAAAGATGACTTCGATGGTGTGCATTTCGGCTTATATGCAGAGCATAAATTAACCGGCGTTGTTTCACTCTTTTCACAAGGTGATGTTTACCAATTTAGAAAACTCGCCGTTTTACCCGAAGCACAAAAATTGGGTTATGGCACCAAGCTGATGGAATATATTATAGATTTTTGTAAAATTCAAAAAGCTACCGAGCTTTGGTGCAATGCCCGGGTTAATGCAAAAGAATTTTATTTTAAATTTGGCTTTCGTGAAACCCAAGACACCTTCTTTAAAGATGGCTACCATTTCGTAGTGATGGATAGGGAATTTAAGATTGGAGAACAGAATGATTCAGACTTTAAAGATTAAATAAATAAAAAATTAGTTTATGATAATGCGGCAACTGCCAATTGAAAATCAAAAGCTAAAATCTTAAATAAATATGGCTAAGAAAAAAGAAGACGACAAGAAAAAACATGTTGCAGTTGTAACTAAAAAATCATTACAATTTCTTGAAGAATACATAAACAACCCCGCCCCTACCGGTTATGAATGGGAAGGACAAAAACTTTGGTTAAACTATCTTAAACCTTATATCGACGAGCATTTTGTAGATAATTACGGTACAGCGGTCGGCGTTATTAACCCAAAGGCTGCATATAAAGTGGTAATTGAAGCGCATGCCGATGAAATATCATGGTATGTAAATTACATCACTAATGATGGTTTAATTTATGTAATTCGTAATGGTGGTTCCGACCATCAGATTGCGCCTTCAAAACGTGTAAATATTCATACCGAAAAAGGTTTGGTTAAGGCTGTATTTGGTTGGCCGGCAATTCACACCCGTCATGGCGAGAAAGAACAAGCACCCGAACTAAAAAATATCTTTTTAGATTGTGGCTGTACCTCAAAAGAGGAAGTAGAAAAATTAGGTATCCACGTGGGTTGCGTAATCACTTATGAAGATGAATTTATGGTTCTTAACGACCGTTATTATGTTGGGCGTGCTTTGGATAATCGCGTTGGTGGATTTATGATTGCCGAAGTTGCCCGTTTATTGAAAGAAAACAAGAAAAAACTTCCTTTCGGGTTGTACATTGTTAATTCGGTACAAGAGGAAATTGGATTACGTGGCGCAGAGATGATTGCACAACGCATTAAACCTAACGTGGCCATTGTTACTGATGTAACACATGATACTACTACCCCAATGATTAATAAAAATACTCAAGGTGATTTGGCAGCCGGTAAAGGTCCTGTAGTTTCCTATGCTCCGGCTGTACAAACCAATTTGAATAAATTGTTGATTAAAACTGCTGAGAAAAACGAAATCCCGTTCCAACGTCAGGCATCATCACGTTCTACCGGAACTGATACCGATGCTTTTGCTTACTCAAATGGCGGGGTTCCGTCAGCACTAATTTCTTTGCCTTTGCGCTACATGCACACCACCGTAGAAATGGTTCATAAAGAAGATGTTGACAATGTGATTAGCTTAATTTACGAAAGTTTACTAAATATAAAAGACGGTCAGGATTTCAGGGAGTTTAAATAAGCTTCTGTAATGCTGTTGCCTAACCGTAACCACCTTAAAATCTTTTTTGAGATAAGGTCTAAGTATTTTCTTAGACCTTTTTTTGATTCTAACCCTTCTGGAAGTTATTTAAGATAAATGAAAAAAATAGTTTTAATACGTCATGGTCAAAGTGTTTGGAATTTAGAAAACCGGTTTACCGGGTGGACAGATGTCGACTTATCGGAAAACGGTTATCTGGAGGCAAAAAAAGCGGGTGAGATTTTAAAGAAACATGATTACAATTTCGATATCGCCTTTACATCTCTATTAAAAAGATCAATTAAGACGCTTCATATCATATTGGAAGAGTTGGATCATCTTTGGATTCCCGAGCAGAAAACATGGCATTTAAACGAGCGTTTCTATGGCGCATTACAAGGTTTAAACAAAGACGAAACTGCAGCAAAGTATGGTTTAGAGCAGGTAAATAAATGGAGAAGAGATCCTGATGAGGAACCACCAGCAATAACAACAGATGATGAGCGATACCCGGGAAAGGATCTGCGTTATCAATCGCTAAAACCTGAGGAGTTGCCGCTTACCGAGAACTTGAGTGATACAATCGCCAGAGTGTTACCTTTTTGGAATGAAGCCATTGTTCCGGCAATCAGCCGGAATGAAAAAGTAATAATTTCGGCTCATGGAAATAGCTTAAGAGCTTTGATTAAATATTTGGATAATTTAAGCAATGAAGAAGTAACGGGCTTGGAAATTCCTACAGGAACGCCTTTAGTTTATGAATTAGAAGACAACTTAGAGAAAATACGCCATTATTATCTGGATTAAGATTGAGTTTTTTCGTTCATTATGCATCATTAATTTAAGAACATTATCGTTAGCTTTATTTATCTAATAAAATCATCTTTATATTTTTGTCTTTTTAATTGAAGACTAAAATTCAAAAAATAATATATGAAATACATCAATAAAGTAAAATTCGCTCTTGTTTTAATAGCCATTTTAACTATCTCAATTTCGGCAAAAGTTGAACGCGAGAAAATTAGACCCGATGGAACCTGCGAGCGGGTAATTAAATACTACATCAAAGCCGGCAAAGAAAATAATAAGGAATTTAAGCTGAATGGTGAAATTACAATTAACCCTATTAACTTGATTAATGTTAATTTGGAGATGCCGAATGAGCCAAAATCGAAATTCGATATTATTATTGATTCTTATGATTGTGACTTAAATGCCGATTTAACCAAAGGTTCTGCTTTGTACAAAGGCTACGTTAAACATGAAAACGGCGATGCAACAAATTCAATTATGAAAATCTCAAGAGATGAGAAAGGACAGTTAACAATTTCGAATGCCGACCCTGAGCAAATAAGCGGTTTAGTATTTTATGTAGATAAATGGGAAGTTTTTAATGACTAACTATGGCACAAAACAAAACAACCGAGAACGATAGCAGTGTATCCACATTTCTAAATGCTGCAACTGATGAAACCAGACGAAAGATCAGTTTCGACTTGGTTGCTTTATTTGAAGACACAACCTCTTTCGAAGCTAAAATGTGGGGAAATGCAATAGTCGGCTTCGGAAGCTATCATTATAAGTATGAAAGCGGTAGAGAAGGAGATGCACCTTTAACGGGATTTTCGCCAAGGAAAGATTCCTTTGCTTTGTACTTTTCATCGGGGTTTAAAGACAGAGAGAAACTTTTAGCGAGTTTAGGTAAACATAAAACCGGAAAGGCCTGCGTTTACATCAAAAAGCTTGAAGATATTGATACAAAGATTTTAAAACAGCTGATCACTAATTCGATTGAGGATTTGAAAAGCAAATACTTTTAAACAGTTGTATAACTTGCCAATAAGCACTTACTTAGTTCAATAAACCTGATTGAACGGTTAGCCCGGAGCCCGAATTTTTCTTGAGGGCGAGGACTATGAGTGAAAGCAGGACTGATTTACAAAAGAACTACTGTCTTTGCTTTCCAGATCATACTTCAAGATGTAAATAACAGGTTACGCTGCATTTTTGGCGGTTTATTTTGCAATATTTGAATATCAAATAAACCAAACCGAATCATGCTTAAAAAACTACACTTCTATTTTTTAATAGCCAGCGCAAGCATTTCAATAAATGCTGCTGCGCAAGATGCTGTGAGCTATCAAACACCGCCGAAAGAGATTGCTGATTTGTTACTGGCTAAACCAACGCCCGGTGTTAGCCCGGATGATAAGGCAGAATGGATTTTGTTTAGCGAGCGAAATTCTTACCCCTCGGTTGAAGAGCTTGCCATGCCCGAATATCGTATCGCAGGGTTACGACTAAACCCAAACAATTATTCGCCAAGCAGGATTAATTACATAAATAACTTCAGTTTAAAAAGCATTAAGGCCGATAAAACTTTTCCCGTTACGGGCTTGCCCACGCCTTTATATGCAGGCAATATCAGTTGGAATCCGTCGCAAAATAAAATTGCATTTACAAACACAACCCAAAAAGGTGTAGACTTGTATGTAATTGACATCGCAACAAAAAAGGCGACTAAAACCAATAAATCATTTTTAAATGTTGTTTTAGGCAGTGGTTTAACTTGGTTAAATGACAACACCATAATTTACAGAGCCGTTACCAAACCAGCAAGTTCTGCACCGGTGAAACCTCTGATGCCGAAAGGGCCGACAGTTCAGCAAAACCTGGGTAAGGCAGCACCCAGTCCAACATACCAGGATTTAATAAAATCGCCCTTTGATGAACAACTTTTTGAATTCTACGGAACATCGCAATTGGTTAAAAACACAGCAGGCGTTGAAACACCAATCGGCAAACCTGCAATATATTCGTCAGTAAGCCTTTCGCCTGATAAAACTTATATGTTAATAGAAACCATTCGCAAACCATTTTCATATTTAGTAACTGCCAATGGTTTTCCGTCTACCGTTACGATTACTGATTTGACAGGAAAGGCGGTTAAAGTTTTGGCAGAATTGCCATCGTCTGAAGGGACACCATCAGGTTACGACAACACCCAAAACGTTCCTCGTGGTTTCGATTGGAGAGACGATGAACCTGCAACAATAACATGGTCAAAGCCATTAGATAGTGGTTTAATTAAGAAAAACGTTCCTTTCCATGATGCTGTTTACGCTTTGAGCGCCCCGTTTACGGGTTCTGAAAAGGAGTTATTTAAAACGCAAACCCGTTACCGCGGTGTGCAATGGGGCAATGCAACTTTAGCTTTAGTAACGGAAGGTTTAAGGAGCAAGCAGACCAATAAAGTAAGTATCTATAACCCGACAACAGGCAAAATAGATGAGCTTTATACACGTAATCAAACTGATGCTTACGGAAATCCGGGTGCGCCTGTTACCTCCAAAAACAAGTATGGCCGTTCTGTAATTCACACGGTAGATAACGGCACAAAACTATTAATGAACAATACTGTGGGTTCATCGGAAAAAGGTGACTTACCCTTTATTGCCAAGTTCGATTTGGCGACTAAAAAAAATGAAATTATATGGCGCAGTGCCGAAGGCACATTTGAATACGTAAGTGATGTTATTGACCCTGACAAACTTATTTTGCTTACCAGAAAGGAAAGTCAGAAATTAGTTCCAAACTACTACATTAAAAATCTTGTTCTGCGTATTGCGGACAGGCCGGTAACAGCTTTCGGAAATCCCTATCCGTCGTTAGATGGCGTTGTAAAAGAAAAAATTTCTTACAAGCGTGCTGATGGTGTTGATTTAACCGGAGATTTATACTTGCCAAAAGGCTACAATAAAGAAAAAGATGGTCCGTTGCCGACTATTATCTGGGCCTACCCGCGTGAGTTTAATTCGGCTGCCGATGCGGCTCAAATTCGAGGTTCGAAAGATAGGTTTACGGCAATTGCATGGGGCTCGCCAATTTATTGGGTAACCCGTGGCTATGCGGTTTTAGATAATGCAGAAATGCCGATTGTAGCTAAAGATGGTAAGAAACCGAATGATACGTTCGTTGATCAGCTTAGCTTAAATGCCGAAGCTGCCATTAATAAATTAGCAGATTTAGGTGTTGGCGACCGAAAACGAATGGCGGTTGGCGGCCACAGTTATGGTGCATTTATGACGGCTAACCTTTTAGCACACACTAACTTATTTGCCGCCGGCATTGCAAGAAGTGGTGCGTACAATCGTACCCT
>Ga0308164_10000990_pt1 | contig 37040 bp, 34 predicted proteins | sample PhyTR2_FD_201031 | JGI IMG/M metagenome (GOLD analysis project Ga0308164, IMG submission 201031) | Phyllosphere microbial communities from UC Gill Tract Community Farm, Albany, California, United States - DLSLT.R2 | ecosystem: Host-associated > Plants > Phyllosphere > Unclassified | place: USA... | reverse complement strand
GGCTACGAACCGAGCGGTCACAGGTTCGAATCCTGTCGAGTGCACCATACAAACGAAAAGCCCACATCGAAAGATGTGGGCTTTTTGCTTTCTAGCGTTTTCCTTTAACGCATCCGTGCTCGTCAAATGTCACCTTATTGCTGCGGCCTTTTTTCTGGTTGTACACATAGTGCAATTCGCCGTTGCGGTTGGTGACCTTGTCGGGACGCCCCAGCAGGCTCTCGACATCACGCTGCGTCATGCCTGGAGGGGTACGCTGGTTGATGATCGCAGCCCGGCGCTGTTCGGCGCTCAAGCGGTTGCCGCAGCCATCATCGCGTGTGCCCACCACGACAACTGTCTGGTCTGCCGGCTTTTCACGCGCGGTTTGTGCAGTGCTGGCGGGCGGCAGCACGTCGATACGAGTTCCCGGCGGTGCGTTGAAGGCGCTCTGCAGGCGGGTGCTGTGCCCATCCGGGCATCCCAGGGTGGTAAACGTAATCTTTCCGGATGCATCCTCGCAGCGATGAACGTTGCTGGCGGTTGCAGTCGCAGGCAGGCAGAGCAGGGTGCTCCACAGCAGCAGGTGATTGGCAGGTCGCATGCCCAAGGTCCTCCGTGACGGGTGTCAGCAAAGGCTAACTCCCGCCTTTGCAAGGGGCGAGCGTGTTTTGTTGGCTGAATGTGACGTCGAACCCTGGCTGGCTTACGGAGTTGTGCAGGTTTGCACTGCAAACGGTTGTTCTGAGCTGAATTTTCTCGCGTGCGCTTCGCTCAAAGCGGTGTATCATTGCGCCCGTCAGCTCCGCCGGGGCTTGTGGAACACCTCCATGGACATACCCAGTCGTTACTCGATAATGTTTTTCAACAATCATGAATTAACTGATTGATCTCCCGGCGTGCTCCGCTGCTGGGAGTGGAGTTCGCCTATGACCGAAAGAGAAGTAAAAAAAACGCAGGAAAGCTTGCAGGATCGCCTGGCTCAGGTTGTCGATCTGCTGCAGCGCCAGCGTATTGTTGAAGACCTGACCCACCGTCAGGAAGGTCAGCATCAGGACCGTGTAGAAAACCTGGTTCACCGGCAGAACCTCGTCGAGTTGCAACGCAAGCTCGAAGACCTTCACTCTGCCGACGTCGCCTATATCCTTGAAGCCTTGCCCCTGGAAGACCGCCTGACCGTCTGGCAGTTGGTCAAGGCCGAGCGCGACGGCGACATTCTTCTTGAAGTATCCGATTCCGTTCGTGAAACCCTGATCGCCGACATGGACGATCATGAGTTGCTCGCGGCGGCACGGGACATGGACGCCGACGAACTGGCCGACCTTGCTCCCGAGTTGCCCCGCGACGTCGTTCACGAGCTCATGGAAACACTGGATTCACAACAGCGTGAGCGCGTGCGGTCGGCCCTGTCCTATGACGAGGATCAGGTCGGTGCGCTGATGGACTTCGAGATGGTGACGATCCGTGAGGATGTCAGCCTTGAAGTCGTACTGCGCTACCTGCGCAGGCTCAAAGAGCTGCCCGGTCACACCGATAAACTGTTCGTAGTCGATTCCGAGGGCGTGCTCAAGGGCGTGCTGCCGATCAAGCGTCTGCTGGTCAATGATCCGGAGAAGCAGGTTGGCGAGGTCATGGCCAACGACCCGGTCAGCTTTCACCCGGAAGACGATGCCTACGATGCGGCACAGGCGTTCGAGCGTTACGACCTTATCTCCACGCCGGTCGTGGACAAGAACGGCAAGCTGATCGGCCGTCTGACCATCGATGAAATGGTCGACCTGATCCGTGAGGAAAGCGAAAGCGAAGTCCTCAACATGGCGGGTCTGCGTGAAGAAGAAGACATCTTCGCGTCGGTATGGCGTTCGCTGCGCAACCGTTGGGCCTGGCTGGCAGTCAACCTGGTAACTGCGTTCCTGGCCTCGCGCGTGATCGGCCTGTTCGAAGGCTCCATCGAGAAGCTGGTGGCGCTCGCTGCGCTGATGCCTATCGTGGCCGGTATCGGTGGCAACTCCGGCAATCAGACCATCACTATGATCGTCCGCGCGATGGCGCTGGACCAGGTCAATACCGGTAATACGGCGCGCTTGCTGCGCAAGGAGCTGGCTGTCGGCCTTATCAACGGGCTGCTCTGGGGGGGTGTGATCGGCGTGGTCGCCTACATGCTGTATGGCAGTTGGTCATTAGGTGTGGTCATGACCGCAGCCATGACGCTCAACCTGTTGCTGGCAGCGCTGATGGGCGTTTCCATTCCCATGGCGCTTGCTCGCCTGGGACGAGATCCCGCGATGGGGGCAAGCGTCATGATTACGGCGATGACCGACAGCGGCGGTTTCTTCATCTTCCTTGGACTGGCGACGATCTTTCTGCTCTAAGCCTCGCGACTCTTACAGTCTTTTGAAATAAAAAAACCGCCGTGATCAGGCGGTTTTTTTATGCTTCGGCCAAGTCTTCATCTCGTTGTGTAACGCTATAAGCCGACGACTAATAAAGAAAAAGACTACAAGAAGGCTATAACGAAAAAGGCCAGCTTTCGCTGGCCTTTGTCTGTTAAGTGAAATATCAGGACTCTTCGGAAGCGAGTTCCGTGTCATGAGCAATCAGCGAAACAAGAGCGTTCTGTTGACGATGTGAAAGCTGACGAAAGCGCTGCAGCAGCTCGCGTTCGTGCAAGGACAGCTCAGGACTATCGAGACGCAGGCTTGGTTCATCACCAAGAGCGCCTTCCTGAATCAGGCTTTGTTCGAGACGAGCGATGATTTCCGAGTTCATGCTGCGGTGATGATTCTTGGCTACCTCTTGCACGCGATTACGCATGCCGTCTGGTAGGCGAACGACGAACTTGTCAGCCGTGCGGCTGGAATAAGTAGCCTGTTTCATAGGGCTCATATATTTAACCGGTTAGTTCAGGGGAAGCGGTTCTAGCAAGTGGCCGCAAGATTGTCACAGTCAGACAGTCATTTTGGCCAAATGTTCAACCGGGGTTCCAAGGGGCCGACATAATGCCGCATTCCGTCGAATCCTTGGCGTCAATTCTGTGACAAATATTGACTCAGGTAGAGGCGTATTGCCAGCACCAATTATCAGAAATGCGAGCGAATTTGCAAAGTCTTCGCATTTGTCCCGGGATAAAAGGGCACGCCACCGAGCTTTTTCCTGTCATGGCCATTTGACTCCAAGTATGCGTCTAAATTCAGCGTGAGCGAGGTTAGCCGACAAAGGGTTGGCTGCGGTGCAGGAAGGTTCTTTTGGAGGAGGGGAGATTCTGGATGCGAACGGTCAGACGACCGGGCAAATTTCTGCAGGTAGCTTCGCTGTCAGCGCAGCACTGGGTCGAATTTGAAGCGACGACCGACGAACAACGCAACGACAAACAGACTGGCGAACACACCGGCGGCGATGTTTGCAGCGATACTCATGGCCTGCGCATTAACAGGAAGCAAAAGGTCGGTGACGACAGCCATGATCGCCAGGACCAGAAACGACAACGCGGATTTTGACATGGCTACTCTCTCTTGAAAGGTTCGTTACGGGCGTTATCAGAAAACCCAGCGCTGTTCGGCGCGTGGAAACTGAAGTGACTCATCATCGTCATTGGCCAGCATCGCTGCGCTTGCAACGCGTTCAGTCATGATTGCCAGTTTTGGCGCCTGACTGATCTGGTGGTGGACTGGAGCAGGCATAGCGGCCTGAGCGTCCTTGATACCAGAATCCTGGAAATGAAATGCCACCAGAGCCACCAGAGCTGCCGCATTCAACACTGAGAGAGTCTTGTTCATTTTCCAGTACCTGTGCCCGACCGTTTGGGATGAGATGTGTTCCACAGATATCAATAATGCAGTCTGCATGCCAATCGTAAAATGATAAAAAATCCTTTCTAATCAATGGCTTATTAAATTAAAAAAAGTGCTCTGCAGTGCGTTTTGCAATGATGGCTTTTTGGGGTATTGCAAATTGCATGATCGGTTTATGAGACCGTGGATCCAGGCGACATCGGCTACAGGGTCGAAGGGCAATGACGACATGACAAAAGCGCCACATGCCGCTAAGATGCACGCCGTCCTCGCTGGCACCGATCGGTGTGTCGGCACGCAGTGTCTCAGTAGCTCAATTGGATAGAGCATCCCCCTCCTAAGGGGAAGGTTGCAGGTTCGAACCCCGCCTGGGACACCATACAATCCGTGTGTTTTGCGTTTTCTACGGTATTGCTAGAAACGTCGTGACAGCAGGGTGACAGCAAGAAGTTATTTTTCTGCTTTCTTCTTACCCTTCAATAGAACCTTTCGACGATTGCTTCTAGGGCCCGAATCAAACTCTGATTTGAGGCCTCGCCGTACAGAGGCAACGTTAGGAAATGCGTTTTCAATTAAGTCTGTAGCTTTCACTAGGGTGTCGGCGCACAAATCCAGCATCGTCGATAGATAACCCTTATCCGTATCGTTTTCTAGGCCCGTTCCCCTTCCTCCTGGCACCATTCGAATAAATGAAACGGGTAAGACGTGTGCGTATTGAGACAACAGATCCCAATATGCGTAGAAAGTCTGTTTCTCCCAGCCGGCTCTCACCAACATCTCATCCCTTGTGGGAATGGTCAGATTGTCCCCTGACAGGCAACGCTTCTTTACCGACGCGGCAAGCGCTTGAAACCAAGGGTTGCTATCTAGCTTGCCCTTCAGTTCTTCCGCGTGCTCCTTCAAGCCCCCAGTCTCCGCATCAGCGCCGATATTGGTCAGCATTTTGATCCTCCTCATGCAGTCATTGAGGTACATCACGTTTAATCTCGCCGACCATTCCTCACGACTTTCGGGCGGCTCGATGATGTAGAGAAATAGCAAATATCCTTCAATAATTGCCCGGCTATGACCAGCGGCAACTCCAAAATCCCATTGCTCAAAGTCTGCTCGAACCCATCTTGATCGAGGAACTGCAGAAATCATTGCGATGGCGTGATTACAAAGCCGAGCGAACACGTAAGTGGAGTGACCCACATTGGGTGCCGCCATTTGGATACTAATCGATTGGCTTGCTGCCAAAGCCTCACAGGTTGCCAAATCAAATTTTTTCAGGGAGTCGTTATACTGCTTATTGAGTTCAATTTTTTCTGCTGTGTTAAGCACTTCATCCATGTTTCTGTAATCCTTAGCGGGAAGGGTGCCGTTCGAACCGTCGTTGCTTCGCGTCATCTTGGGAAAGCTCATGCTTCCAGAAGAGCCAAAATCAGTCCTGCAGACCCCAACGCTTTGCTAAACTTTTTCAGATAAGTCCTCGCTAGCGGGATCATCATCCTTCACAAAGAAAGTCATAGCCGTCCTCGACTGTAAGCAGTTCTCGGCCTGTTCGCTGATGAGTGATCGAGCGTAAGGATCAGCCCACATCTGCATCACACCGTCTCGTCGAAATACTTCCAGTGGCAACGGCGTTGTAGCAAAAGGGTTGTGATAGACACGCAGCCCGTCCGTGATACCTTCTGAGGCTTCGTTGCCTCGGGATACAGTACGCTTCATCTCACCATTCGGTAGCGACCAGACAGACGATATGATCGCGTCCGGATTTCCGCACATGGCATCTATTTTTCCCCAAGTGGCCAGATTACTGAATACCACAGCGCTGATGTGGCTGAAGCGCAGGCAATCGAAAAAACCGAGTTCGATTTCAGCACCATTATCTTTCTGTACGCTTCCTAAAGATTTCCCCTCTAACCCGTTAGGAAAGCGTTCCGGATTAGCCAGATATTCCGCTTCATCTACGTAGTAGTCGAATAGGAGGGCCTCAATAGCCCGGTAGGCCTGGAGGTTGAAACCCGGCTGTTCGAACGGTGCTACTGCTAAGACAAATGGACGTCCTTGGACATGCGGATGATGCTGATACTTGTCTTCGAATTTTTGTGATTTGCTGATGAACGCGTTGGCCAATCTGATTATTGCGACCCGGTTGAGCTCATTGAAATCAACGTTTTCAAAGAACTCTGCTGTCATAGGCCTGCCCCATTCCGGGATCGCGTCAATGGAATGGTTGGCAGTGGTCGCTTCCACCGTAAAAGTAAAATCTGCTGATGAAACTAGGAAATCAGGGGCTGGAAAGCTCCATTCGAAAGCGAAGCCATACTCGCGGAACACTGCGTGAAGATAGATTTCCCAAAAACTTGAGTTAAACGTGGTCTGAAACTCCCGTACGAACTTGTTATCTCTGTCTGGAAATCCACCAAGCCAGCGTTGCAGCTCCTCACGCTGGTAAAGCCTACCTGGTCGGCGGTCGGATATGGTACGAAAGTGTGGATGAAGCTTGTCTTGGTCGTACAAAGGCTCCAGCAAGTCCATTTTCAAGCCTCCAGGCATATGCAGCATCAGTAATGATTACATTCTACTTCACGCGTTTGTTCAGGCTACTTTGACCGACGATCACTTCTCACGTCCCTCGCACACCTTTCTCAGTTGAAGAGTGCTCGTAAATCCCACCAACCTGCGCTGAACGAGCTGCCTCCTTGGCTTCTTTGAGCCTCTGCTCAGCATGCATAGCCGTATTGTCGTCCAATACCAGTGGGTAGCCTAAAAGTGAGAGAGCCTCGGCTCGCTCTTCGATGAGCAAGCGTTCAGGATCACGAGTCACTTGGTAGGCTCTTCCTGGCACACGTGGAATTTCAGTCATTGATGGTTCCTTAAGCGCTGGCAGGCATACCCTTGTCCGAGGATACACCTAGCCACGAGCACAAAAGGAATCAGATAACGGAAGTAGCGGACTGAAGCTATCCTAGATTCTGAAAATTCAAACTTGGAGCGCTTCCGCAAGCGGAGCGCGCAGGCGTGCCGGATGTCCGCCCGAAGGGCCGAGACATTGCCTGCCATGGCTTGATTCACGACAGCCCTAGGGCCTCACGCCCTAATCATCAACCAATCTTCAGGGAGGCGAAATGACCGGTGATGAACTGCGCGAACTTGAGAGGAATAGGCAAAGAGCTTTTTGGGCTTTCGTCAACCTCCGCCCTGATGATCCCAACTTATCGGAGCCCCTCATCCTCTTCGATAGCCTCGACGTCCATGAGCGCGAAAACAGACCTTCTCGGATAAGGCACTTAACCTGAGTGAGGTTCGTGAATTCGTCTCGTTGAAGCGTTATAACTCCGGTATCGATATTGTCTTGGGACACCACACAAACAAGCATCACTGACTCTCCTCCGCCGCCGCCTCCTTCCCAGCCCCCTCATTAATCAACACCATGCTCTGCGGTGCAGACAGCGCAACACCCAATTCCCTCAGACGCCCCAAGACCGTAAACAACAGATCACTCCGTGCGCCACCCACCGAGCGTGGGCTGTTCACGTAGCCGCTGGCGCTGATGATCAAACCGGTATTGGTCAGGTCTTTGAAGGTGACTGAAGGCGCTGGCGCATCGAGTATGGCTTCATGCTCGGTGAAGGCCTGCAACAGCAGTTCGCGTATTTGCAGGACGTCTGTTTCCAGGGGCAGCGTAAGGGTGATTCCGACCACGCCCAGCGCATTGCCCATGGTGACGTTACGCACGTTCTGCGTGATGAACTGCGAGTTCGGCACGATCACTGTCGAGCGGTCGCCCATCTGGATTTCGGTCGCGCGGACGTTGATCCGGCGAATATCGCCTTCGACCCCCGCCAGGCTCACCCAGTCGCCGACTTTGACCGGACGCTCGGTCAGCAGAATCAGGCCGGAGATGAAGTTCTGCACAATGGCTTGCAGGCCGAAACCTATCCCCACCGACAGCGCACTGACCACCCAGGTCAGGTTGGTGAGGCTGATGTTGAGCATGGACATCACCACGGCCACCACCAGCACAAAGCCGATGTAACCGATCAGGGTCACCAGCGAGGCCTGCATGCCCGCGTCCATATTGGTTTCGGGCAGCAGGCGTTCTCCAAACCATTCCTTGAGTACACGCACACTCAGCAGGCCGACGACCAGGCAGACCAATGCCACCAGAATGTCGCTGGGGACAATGTTCAGGTTGCCCATGGATTTGGACGTGACATCCAGCTGAGTAAAGCTGGCGAGCAGGTCGCCCGGGCTCGACCCTGAGGGCAGGAACGCCAGCAGGACAGCGGTGAGCAGCAGTAAGGTGCGACCTATGCCGGCCAGTACGGTACTTGCCTGCGCCTGATGGCGAGTGGACAAGCCCAACGCTGAGCCCAGCGCCAGGCCGCCAGGTTGTTTGGGCGACAGGAGGGTTTCGCAGATGTCACCGAAGCAGGCGATCAGCAGGTACGCAGTGGACGCCACTACGCTGACCCAGAGCAGTTTCACTGCCAGAAAGTAAGCCAGCGTCAGGTAGCCGCTCAACAATGCCAGCAAACTCAGGCCGACCCACACCGCAACGATAAACGGAATCAGCCCGGCGAAGCCCGCTGGGCGCTCCAGTTCAAAGCGGCGGCGGGTACGGCGGTAGCGCAACAGGGCGTAGAAGAACACCAGCGAAACCGCCAGTGCCGTCAGGCCATTGACCGCAACCGTCAGTGCCAGGCTGCTGGCAATCACACTGTTGATTCGTTCCTGCGTGCCGATGACCATCAGTGCCAGCGCCAGGGCAGGGGGGAAGCGGCCCAGTGCGGTGGCAATCTGGTCAGGAATTTGCGGCAGGCGCCACGAGGCATGTGCCAGCATCAACAGCGCGCGGCCCAGACCGACGATGAAGGCGCAGAAGGTAATCAGCGTCTGCACCTGATCGAGCAGATTGACCACGTCGTTGCTGAGCACCGCGTTGTGGACGATTCCCCAGCGCAGCAAGGAAGTGGCAATGGTGATGGTGAGAATGGTCGACAGCCCGACAGCCAGGGCCAGAGCACTGCGGCGCAGGCGGCCTTCGGGCAGCCAGCGAATCATCGCCCAGATAAGCAGGCGCTCCAGCAGGCGCCGGACAACCACCCAGATGAACAACGCGCCCAGCACCACGCTGATGAATTGCACACGGTTTTCCGGTGCCATCGCGTTATTGAGCACCTGGCGCACGTCCACCAGAAGCCTGTTCAGGCGTCCCAGGTCGTCATCGGTCGGGCGAATCAGCGTGGACCAGAATGCCGAACTGAGCGGGCTCGCCGTGCGCGTGCTGATCTGAGAATCGAAGAGGCTGCGGCGCAGGTTGAATATCTGCGTGGCCAGATCCCGGGCTGACTGGCTTAGCTCATTGGTCTGCCGTTCATCATTGACCAGCGCGTTTTTCTGCGCGGTCAACGTCTTGCGCTGACTGGTCAGGCTCTGCGCTTCGTCCGGTTGCACCGGCCCGAGAATGTTGAGCTGATCATTCAGGTGTTCGATGTCGACAGCTTGCTGCGCAACCAGATTGTCGGCTTGTTTCTGAACCTGCAAAGCCGCCTGGCGCAGGCTTGAAAGCAGGTCGTCGTTGGCGCTGACCGTCACTTTCTGACGGATCTGATCGAGCTGTTGGTTCAGATCATCCAGGCTTGGGACAACCACGGCAGGCGCTGCGCTGCTGGCACTATCGGCCTGGGGCGCGGGGGCATTCTGGGCCAGGGCCGGCAAGGTCACGCACAGCAAGAGCAAGGCGAGCAACCCGGTACGAAAACGGTTCAGCGAAGCGTGCTGCATTCTTTTTCCTTCTTTCTCTGCGCGATGCGGCCTGGCAAGGCCTGTGGTTCGAGCCTGGGTCTTGTACGTTTTTGAGCAGCATTCACTGGCCGCCCGAGATCGGCGCACAGGATATCAAGGCGCTCACGTTTGAGCGCTGTCAATGCGGGCCAACCCATGCCTGAAGGCTGCATTTTCAGCAGAATCCTGCCCGGTTGCCAGGCTTGCTGATCAGCCGAGCCAAATACTTTCACCTAACAAATGTTAGGTAGGCGTTGACTTGGCGAGGGAGTACCGCTAGTTTATGGCTACCTAACGATAGTTAGGTAGGTTTTCTACCCTACCTCACAGGCCCGACCATGACCTCCAAATTGCGACTTTTCACCTCTCCTTCGGCTTTTCCGAATCCTCAACGCCTGCGTTTGTTCATCCACGAAAAAGGCATTGCCGATCAGTTCGAAGAAACCATTTATGACATGACGCCGGGCGGAGAGCAGCGTGGCTGGCGTCACCTGAATATGAACCCGTGGGGTGAAACACCGACCCTGGAACTGGCAGACGGCAGCTTCATTTCCGAGACAGCCGCTATCGCTCGCTATCTGGATCAGGCTTATCCGGGCCGCAAGATCATGGGCGAGGGAGCTCTGGAGCAGGGCCTCGACAACATGTGGGATAACCGCATCTGGGTGCATATCCTCTATCGGATCGTTACGGCCTTTCACGTGCTGCACACCGGCCTCGGTTTCAAACTTGAACTGACCAAGAACGAAGCATGGGGCGAGCACTGCCGCAAAGAGGCGCTGAGCCATGCGGCATTGGTCAATCGTCATTTGTCCGATGGTCGCGAGTGGCTGCTGGGCGGCGATGCGCCAACGTTCGCGGACATCACGCTTGCAACCGCCATTGCCTTCTCCAAGTTCCCGGTCAACGCCACGCCACTGGATGAGCGTTTCGAGTTCCTGGATCTGTATTGGCAGCGCTGGCAGAAGCGCCCGGCTTTCCAGGCGGCTTATGCTGATCGCAGCAGCGGTATTCCTGAGCTGGACTCGCCGGCCGAATGATTGAGCTGTTGTACGCGCACCTTATCGCCGGGAACGTCAAGCAGGATGTTCCCGGCGATAGCCGTTGCAGCTTGGGAGAAACCGACGATGGCCGTTCAGCAGCCATGCGCTACACCGTCTTTCTACCTAACAAAAGGCAGGTTTTTGAATTAGCATGTGTCGGTCTCCAAAAACGCGTCCGAAGTACAAGGCATTACGATGACCATCAACGCCCGTGAGGCGATCCTGCTTGCTGCGAGAAACATTGCCCAGTCGCAGGGCTACAACGGCCTGAACTTTCGCGATCTGGCCGCCCAGGTCGGAATCAAGCCGGCCAGTATTTACTACCACTTCCCCAGCAAGGCTGACCTGGGTGTCGCTGTTGCCAGGCGATACTGGCAGGACGGTGCCGCTGCACTCGAGACGATCTCCGCAGAAACCCCCGATCCCGGCGAAGCGTTACAGCGTTTCCCGGAAATTTTTCGGCGTTCGCTGGAGGTTGAAAACCGCCTTTGTCTGGGCACTTTCGTCGGCGCTGAAACCGACAACCTGCCGCCGGAGATGACTGAGGAAATGCAGCTGTTTGCCCAGGTCAACATTGCCTGGCTGAGCAAGCTTCTGGTGGCCGCGAACATTTGCACGCCTGCGGACAGCGAGGTGCGGGCGCAGGCTATTTTTTCCGCTGTGGCGGGCGCTCAACTGGTTGCCAGAAGCAGGTCGGACATTTCCCTTTTTGACACGTTGATCGACACCTATCGTGCCTTTGGGCCGCTGCCGAACCAAGTGAGTGTGGAACGGCGCTGACACTCGAATTCGAGAAGCTGCCAACCCGACCCACGCCATTCACTCCGGCAAGCGAAACTGCTTGCGCAAGCTCTTATCGAACGCCCCGGCAGGCGCGAAGCGCCGTAGCAGGCTGATTTGTCGGGCGGTCTTGCCGGCGGTGTATCGATGCCGGGGACGAACATCGCTCGCCGCTTTCAGCACCACCGCTGCGACAACCTCGGGCAGGTCGGCTGTCGGCATGACATCGGCGAGCAATGCACGGACACTGGCTCGCGCCTGATCGTACGCCTGCAACTGCGAGTCAGGCTCGATGCCATTTTGATCGAAGACGGTGCGTACGTAGGCCGGCTCAATGACCGAGACCCGGACGTTGAAGGCACGAATTTCATGATCGAGTGATTCCGAATAGCCTTCCAGGGCATGTTTGACGGCCGAATAATGAGCCGAGTAGGGCGCCGGTATCAGCCCCAGGACCGAGCCGATATTGATAATGCGCCCCTGACCTCGTTGGCGCATTGATGGCAGTACTGCGTTGGTCATGCGCATGACGCCAAACAGATTGACGTCGAACAGTGCCTGCACTTGCGGGATCGAGAACTCCTCGGCGCCGCCCAGCATACCGATGCCGGCATTGTTGACCAGCAGGTCGATACGCCCGGTTTGCGCGAGGACGGTGGCAACGAGCGCGCGGACAGAATCGTCATCCGTGACATCGCAGGTCAGCATGGAGACCTGTGCCTCACTGTCACCGGCTTTGCGGCTGGTACCAAACACGGTGTACCCCGAGCGCGCCAAGGCCTCGGCGGTGGCGCGACCGATGCCCGATGATGCACCCGTGACGATGGCGGTTCTTTCGGAAGAGGTGTTCATTTGATACTCCAATGCTCGACAGGTGCGGGCCTGAAGGGTGGTTGAGCGACGCGTCGAATAGGTGCTTATCTGATCTTCACAACGACCTTGCCTTTGGCGCGGCCCCGACCCAGGTATTCAAGCCCTTCGCGGGCCTGTTCAAACGCAAAGACACTGTCAATCACCGGTTTTATCTGGCCACTTTCGAGCAACCTGGCAATGTCGCCAAGTTGAGCGCCATCCGCGCGGACAAACAGAAACGAGTACGACGCACTCTTCTTTCTGGCCAGGCGCGTGATCCTGCGGCTCATCAACCCGAATACGAAGGCGAAGAAGGCATTCATCCGCCGAGCCTTGGCGAATGCCGTATCCAGCGGGCCGACCAGGGATACGATCCTGCCGCCGGGCTTGATGATGCCGACAGCTCTTTCAAGGTCGTCTCCCCGGGTGGTGCCAAGCACCAGGTCAACGTCGTGTAGCACCTGTTCGAATGCCTGCTCTTTGTAATTCACCACTTCATCTGCGCCCAGGCTACGAACCAGCGCCATATTTCCTGTGCTGGTGGTCGTGGCCACTGTGGCGCCCAGGTGTTTGGCCAGCTGGATGGCGAAGGTGCCGATACCTCCAGACCCGGCCGGTATGAACACCTTCTGGCCCGCTTGAAGAGGGGCGCGATCTTTGAATGCCTGCCACGACGTAAGCCCGACCATCGGGATAGAGGCTGCCTGAACAAAGTCCAGGTTGGCGGGCTTCAATGCGGCAGCGTGTTCCGGTACGGCGGCGAACTCGGCGATGGCGCCCCCACCCAGTTCGAACAGGCTCGCGAATACCGCGTCGCCTGCCTTGAATCGAGTGACTGCGCTGCCCACTTGAATGACCACGCCCGCCAGATCGCTGCCCATGGTGGCCGGTAGTTGCAACTTCACCACAGGCTTGAAGACACCCGTAGTGATGATGTTGTCGATCGGGTTCAATCCGGCCGCGTGAACTTCCACCAACAGTTCGTCAGGTTTGATGGCAGGTATGGGGACGTGGGTAATCGCAATCTCAGGCGACTTGCCGTAATTCTCAAATGTCAGTGCTTTCATGACGCTCTGATTCCAGTGTCGTCGAACAAGGATGTGCATCTGCCGCGGCTTGATCCGCTTCAGGCTTGCGGGCTATAGCGCTCGGCCGCCTGAGCCTGTCGAATGTCCGACATCAGCCCTAGTCGTGCCTCATCCAGCGAGTCCCAACGCCCCGCCACATGCAGCGGTGGAATGGTCACCTGTTCGCGGCGGTCGAAACCCACCAGTGCTGCATCAACCAGCTCTTCGACGTCCATCACCTCTGCAATAGTGTTCAGATCGATCCCCGCACGCTCCCAGATTTCTGTGCGCGTGGCTGCCGGAAGCACCGCCTGGACGTATACGCCCTTGGGCGCCAATTCCACGTTCATTCCCTGGGAAAGGAACAGTACGTAGGCCTTGGTCGCACCGTAGACCGACATGCCGAACTCTGGCGCAAAACCCACCACCGATCCGAGGTTGACGATCGAGCCCGAGCCGGACTGCGCGAAACGCGGGGCCACGGCGGCCGCAAGGCGTGTCAGGGCGACGATATTGAGTGCGACAAGCTTGTCGATGGACTCGGCGCTCTGTTGAACGAACCCTCCGGATTGGGCAATGCCCGCGTTGTTGATCAGCACACCGATGCTGGCGTCCTCACGCAGACGGGTTTCCAGAGCTGTGAGATCGGCAGATTGAGTCAAATCCGCCTGGATGACTTCAACGGCAACGCCGTTTTCTTCACGAAGGCGTGTTGCCAGGGCATCAAGACGTGCCTTGTCACGAGCGACCATCACGAGATTGTGACCGCGACGGGCAAAGCGTTCGGCATATACCGCGCCGATGCCGCTGGAAGCACCGGTAATGAGAACAGTGGATGGCGTTGTCATGGAGGAGGTACTCGTAATGTGCGTTGAGGAAGTCGCACTTATGATTACGATCCAAATCTAAAATGTCAACGTATTGATGTTGATCGACATCAAAAATGCTCGATGCCGATCTTGCTCGGTTTTCGGAAGAGGACGTGCGGAACATCGTCGCAAGACGTGCGGGCAAATGGCATGCACACCGTCGACACCGCTTCTGTGCAAGCGCAGTCACGACGGAGTTTGTTTATCAATCGGGTGGCGGCAGTGCGCCTGTTTTCAGCCTGACGGCATAAGCACGGCGCATGTCATCAATTGCAGTACCGACTCGGCAGAGGGAATAGGGGGGGTATTCGTCTTTCTGTCGATGGTCAGGGAAGCGTAGCCGTGCGCGGTGCTCCAGGCGAGGAAGGTGCGCTGTTCAAGCAGTTCCGGCTCGGGCTCGCTACCGTATTTCGCTATCCAGGCATTGCGTATCGACTGGCGGAGCACTTGCAGCGCACGTTCCCCCGATTTTAGAAGCCTGGGCAACGTGCGGTTTACACCCGCGCCAAACATCAATCGGAAGTGCTCCGGGTAACTTTTGGCGAAACTTACATAACCAATACCGCAACCCAGGAGGGTGTCGTCAAGTTCCTCTTGGACGGCAATGATGACGTCGGCCATGCGCTCATATCCATCGGCCACCACCTCTGCCAGCAGATTTTCCAGAGAGCCGAAATGGTGGGCGGGGGCGGCATGAGAGACATTCGCCCGTCTGGCGCACTCGCGCAGTGACATGCCGCGGACTCCCGCTTCCCCCACGATATCCCAGGCGGCCTGACGCAGGGCGGCAGGCAGATTGCCGTGGTGGTAGGTCCGTGGGGCGTCTGAAGTCGACATGTAAGGCTCCCTATCATGAAACAAAAGTTATATTCCCATCGGTTCAGCCTATCTTGTCAGTGACAAGATAGGCTGTTCTAATGGTGCCAGATCATCTGACGGGCGTGGGGAACACCGATGAGCGACATCATCAAGAGGCTTCGACTATTGACGCTGCGCGGCACGTTCACGCTGACCAGCCGTATTCTACCGGGCATCACTGGAAGATATCTCGCTCGACGTTTTGTGACTCCGCAGGCGTCCGGACGTGCCAAGGCTGCTGAAATTCTGAGTACAGCGACGGATGTGCAAACCGGTAGCCTTGAGCTGGACGGCATCAGAATTGCCACCTATGTCTGGGGCGATCCTTCCAGCCAGCCGTATGTGTTGCTGGCCCACGGCTGGTCAAGTTACGCGATGCGGTTTATCGGATGGGTGCCGTTACTGCGCTCGATGGGCTACGCCGTGGTGGGGTTCGATCAGCCCGCGCATGGGTTGAGCGCGGGCAGCATCAGTCATATGACCCAGTTCGTGGCTGTGCAGCAGCACGTGGGGCGCCATTTCGGAAAGCCTTCGGCGGTGATAGCGCATTCACTCGGCGCTTCATCGATTGTTTTCGCTCAGGAGCAGTCGTGGTGCCCTGATCGTTTTATCCTGATTGCGCCGTTCCTGGCACCTACGGACAGCGTCCTTCAACTGTTCGATTCAGTCGGTGTTGCCCACACAGTATTCAAACCTTTCGAGGGCGTCCTGCATTCGCTGACCGGTCGCCGCTTCGCAGACTACGACGCCAGTTCGCGACTGCCGCTGCTTGATCGTCCCGCCTTGGTCATTCATGACCGCCGTGATCGTGAAACACCGTGGGAAAAGGGCGCTCGTTTTGCAGAGCTATGGCCGGGAGCGCGTCTGTTTACCACTGAAGGGCTTGGCCACAATCGGCTGATTGATCATCCTTCGGTGATTACGGAAGCGATGAAATTTCTGAAACCGGATCATCGTTAACGGCATCCGCAACGGATGGCCTTTCCAACGATTCCACTCTACAGCGTCTACACGCAGCTTCATGAAATCCGTATGTGCCAGCTGGATCTGGCTCGTTTAATTGCAAGATGAATAACGGAAGCCAGATGCGTTTCCGCTCATCACGAGCTGAGCTTCTTTTAAAAGTCCTGACATAGCCGGACAGGCGGGTCAGTGTCTTCAGAAGTGGGAGGCCGCTATGGGTTTTAATAATTTTTCCGATGAATTGGCGGTGCTTGAAATTGTCCGCAGCGCGAACTTCGTCCGCCCTGGAAAGTTGACGTCTGGTCAAATTTATCTCGCGCTGATACGTCTTCAATCAGACGTTCCGGCGGCCGGGGATTTTATGGCCATGATTGATGAACTGGTCAAAGAGGGTCTGCTGGTTTCCGCCGCTGTGCTGGAGCACGACATCTCGTTTCCCTATGTCCAGCACATTGTTCTTGGTGTTACCGAAACAGGTGCGGCCGTACTGGAAGACCGGAGTTTTCAGGCTGACCTTTTTTACATGTGTTCGACGGTGCCGTTCCAGCTACAGCGTCAGGAAAGAACTGACAATCGCAACTGTCAGTCCCCGACTGACGAACCTCACTTGCCCTGCAGTTTATGCCGCGCATAAAGCACTGCCGTTCCACCAGAGGCCGGACGGGCCTGTAGCTCGAACGTTTGTGGATAGCCTTTGATCAAATCGCTCAGTTTCTTGTAGCCATGGGTACGAGGATCGAACTCAGGCCGCAGTTTGGTGATGTTCGTGCCAATGGCGCCCAAGGGTGCCCAGCCGTCTTCATCAGCAATATCGTCCATTATCTTTGCGATGAAGCCCACAGGGGCTTTGGGTTTCTTACTCGGCTCGGTTGCCACTGATTTCACGTTGCTCGGTGTTGCAGCTGCATCCGGCGTAGAGTCTCCGGTGGCCGGGGTAGTGATCTCTTCGCGAAGCAATTCGATGTAGATGAACTTGTCGCAGGCCGCCACGAAGGGTTTGGGTGTCTTTTCTTCGCCAAAGCCATAAACGGTCAGACCTTCCTCACGCAAGCGCGAGGCCAGGCGTGTGAAGTCACTGTCGCTGGACACCAGGCAGAACCCGTCGAAACGACGCGTGTAGAGCAAGTCCATAGCGTCGATTATCAATGAGCTGTCAGTGGCATTTTTGCCTTTGGTGTAGGCGAACTGCTGGATGGGCTGAATGGAGTAGTCGAGCAGAACTTTCTTCCAGCCGCCGAGTTGCGGGCCGGTCCAGTCACCATAGATGCGTTTGACGCTGGCCACGCCATATTTGGCGATCTCTTCGAAAAGGCCTTCTACGATCGCTGCTGGCGCATTGTCGGCATCGATCAGCACCGCCAGGTGCTTTTGAGAACTGTTGGGGTTTTGGACGGCCATGGATCACCCTCATAAGAAAGCATAACCATACCGCCAAAACGAGAGATTGGCGCTATTCCCCGACATCTATGCAAGGCAGGCCGCTGCCGAACAGTTCCCGGCAGCGGCCTTGGCACCTCAGATTCGGAAACTGCCCACCAGTTGCGTCAGCCGGGTGGACTGCTGTTCAAGGTCAGTGCAGGCACGCAGGGTCGCGTTCAGGTTCTCTACGCCTTGCTGGTTCAGCGTATTGATCTCGGTGATGTCCACGTTGATCGCTTCAACGACGGCGGTCTGCTCTTCGGTGGCAGTCGCCACCGACTGGTTCATGCCGTCGATTTCGCCGATACGCTCGGTGACGTTCTCCAGACTTGTCACGGCCTTGTTGGCAATCTCGACCGTTTCAACGCTTTCGCGCTGGCTGTCGTTCATGATCGACACGGCTTCACGAGCACCGGATTGCAGTTGCTCGATCATCTCTTGCACCTGGCTCGCTGATTCCTGGGTTCGGTGCGCCAGGCTGCGGACTTCATCGGCAACCACGGCAAAACCTCTGCCGGCCTCACCCGCACGCGCGGCCTCGATGGCAGCATTGAGGGCCAATAGATTGGTCTGTTGCGAGATGCCGGTAATCACGTCCAGGATCTGGCCGATGTTGGCTGTTTTGGTATTCAGCGTTTCGATCTGCTCGCTTGCGCTGCTGATGCGCTTGGAAAGACGGCTCATGGCCGAGATGTTCTGCCCGACCACATCCTGCCCGTCCGACGCCAGTGTCCGTGCATCGCTGGAGTGACCCGATGCGCGCGCGGCATTCTGGGCGATCTCCTGCGTTGCGGCGCCCAGTTCATTGATGGCTGCGGCGACGCTGTTGGTGCGGTGGGACTGTTGATCGGAGTTGAGCATCGACGAGTTGGATGCATTCAGTACCCGCTGGGCAACTTCATTGAGCTGCACGGTGGAGGAGGCGACTTCACGCATCGAGTCATGGATTCGTTCTACAAAGAGGTTGAAACCATTGCCCAGATGCCCGAACTCGTCCTGGCTCTCGATGATCAGGCGCTTGGTCAGATCACCTTCGCCGGCAGCGATATCGTGCATGGCGCGACCCATCAGGTTGAGTGGGCGCAGCAGGACACTCAGGAGCATGCCCAGCAGCAGGATGATCAGCACCACCGCAATCACAGTGGCCACGATGGCCGAGTTTCTGAACTCGCCCAGTGCCGCGTAGGCGATGTCTTTATCCATCGCTACACCGACGTACCAATTGACCGAGGGCAGGCCGGCCACGTGAGCGAAGGTCAGGATCTGAGTCTTGCCGGCATGCTCGCTTTCACTCAGGTCTTGCGACAGCCTGGGCGTGTTCGCCGGGTAGACCTCGGCCAGCGTCTTCATCACCAGTGAGGTGTCCGGATGAACCAGGATGCGGCCATTCGCGTCGACCAGAAACGCGTATCCGTCGCCATGCAGCCGCAGCGAACTGATCATCTTCACCAGTATTTCCAGGCTCAGGTCGCCGCCAATCACACCGGCCACGCCAGACTCACCCTTGATCGGTGTGGCAAGGGTCACGATCAAGCCCTTGGTCACGGCGTCCAGATACGGCTCGGTGAGGATGGTTTTGCCGGCGCGAACGGCATCGACATACCACGGCCGGGTTCTGGGGTCGTAATCGGCCGGCATGTCATCAGGCGGCTGGGTGACGAAGGAGCCATCACTTCTGCCCTGGTAAATGCTCATGAAGGTGGCGATCAGCGTGGGTTGGCCGAGCACCCTATTCTGCTCTTCCTGGGACTGAGGCGAAGAGGCGTTTTCCGCCAGGTTCTCTACCAGAAGAATTCGCCCTGAAAGCCAGTTACGGATATTGCCAGCGGTGCTTTCGCCCGTCTGGTTAAGGTTCTCCTTGAGCTGAACGCGCAACGCATTGCGCTGCAGATAATCGTTATAGAAGGTGAACAGGGTGAAGGCGGCGATCACCACAAGGGACGCCGCCAAGAGGATTTTATGGCTGAATTTTAACGATTTTCTCATGCCGGTATGAGCCTTTAGGTATTACTCGGAAATGATGTACTGCGCACGCAACGGCGTGTTATCGGCTGGCAGGCTGATTAATGAATGCCGACCGTCATATAAATAGACGGTGCACAAAACGACAGGATTCATTTCGGAAAGCGACGCAGCGTTTTTCATGATGTTTTGATAACGTCACGAAAACAAAAATGAAGTGCATGGAACGCATTCAGCGCGTGTTTTCAATGTATACCTTTCTGCAACGTCTCACGCTTCCTGAGCTCTGCGGTTTTTATGGGGATAAAAGACATGGACCGTTCACCAGGCGGTACAGCTACGTCGGCAAGAGTGGTGTTCAATTGGCGTGAATCAAGCGAGGTTTCAAGTGATCGCCAGGCGTAAATTCAGCGACGCAATGCAAGGAAAAAACCTTCGCTTTCTGCAAGAGGAAACCCTCGGGTCCAGGCGGCAAACGCGTGCCGGTTTTCTTCTGCTGGAGCATTTTTCGTTACCTGCTTTCACCCAGGTGCTGGACGCCATTGTCACGGCCAATCTGCTGCGACGAGATCTATTTTCGACCATCACGCTTGGTCTTGGCGAAGGCGAGGTGGTCAGTGATCTTGGGCTGGTGATTCGCCCGGACGAGCTGTTTGGGCGTGACAGCCTTGCAGGACTGGACCTGTTGGTCATCTGCGGAGGCTATCGCACCGAGTTGAAGGCAAGCGATAACCTGATCCGCTTATTGCGCGACGCTGCTGCTCAGGGTGTAACCCTGGCAGGATTATGGAATGGTGCCTGGTTCCTGGGGCGGGCCGGCTTGCTGGATGGCTACCGATGCGCGATTCACCCGGAGCATCGACCCGCTCTTGCGGAAATTGCCAGCGTGGGCCAGGTCACCAGTGAAGCGCATGTCGCAGACCGGGACCGACTGACCGCATCAAGTCCGACAGGCGCTTATCATATGGCGTTGGAGTGGATCAAAGGTCTGCATGGCAAGGCGCTGGTAGAAGGTATCGAAGACATCCTGTCATTCGAAGAGTCCAGATACCGGCGTATCAAAACCTCGCCGTTACTGTCCGTGAGCGCTCCTTTGCGCGAAGTGATCCGGCTCATGGAGTCCAATCTAGAGGAGCCTCTGGAAATGGAAGAGCTGGCCGTTTATGGGGGGCGTTCGCGACGTCAGCTTGAGCGATTGTTCAAAGAGCAATTAGGCACTACACCGCAGCGCTATTATCTGGAACTTCGCATCACCGAAGCTCGGCGGTTGCTACAGCACACCGAGTTGTCTCAAACCGAAGTGCTGGTGGCGTGCGGATTTGTATCGCCGAGCCATTTCAGCAAGTGTTACAGCTCCTACTTCGGCTACCGCCCCTCTGCGGAGAAAAGGCGTGTCAAATAAACAAGTGAGCGAGCAGCACAATGGTGTCGATCATCACGTGTTATGGCATGAACGTGCTTACTCACTGCTTGTCTGTTTTTCCGACGGCTCGTGCTCTGCATACCACTGTGCATAAGGTGTGTTTTTTACCTTGCGCCGATTGAAATCCTCGGCGCCATCGGTCCACCAGACTTCACCGCGCTCGCCCAGTGCAACTTTGGCCTTGTCGACACTGGCACGAGCCGCCTTCAGGGCTGCGGGGTCTTCGGATGCCTTGGCGGCTTTGACTGCACGACGCGCAGCCATCAGCTCATCCACCAGATGCTGGCGGACGTCGTCGCTCAAAGAGGGATTGGAGCATCGCCAGAGTTGCCCCTTGACCACAAAATACCGACCATCCGGCGTGGTCGGATTCACCCTACGAATATCCGCGGGCGACCGCGTCAGCGCCGATCAGGCCTGTCACCCGTCCGGCCAGCGCGTCCAGCCCGAACGGCTTGGTCAGCACTTGCGTGCAAGGTCGCAGGTGGCAATCGTCCAGCACCGACGTCTTGGCGTAACCGGTGATGAACAGGGTCGGCAGGCCTGGTCGACAGTCACCGGCCGCATCGGCCATTTCCCGGCCATTCATGCCGCCTGGCAAACCTATGTCACTGATCAGCAGGTCGATGCGTGTGTCCGACTGCAGGATCTGCAAGCCTGATTGTGCGTCTGCCGCTTCCAGGCAGTTGTAGCCCAGACCGCTGATGACTTCGGCGACGAGCATCCTCACCGAGGGTTCGTCGTCCACGATCAGAACGGTTTCGCCGGTGTGATGCGGCGGTTCTTCGATAACTTCCGGCTCGACGGGGCGGGGAGCGTTTTCAGCGGTGTGGCGGGGCAGGTGCATGACCACGCTGGTGCCCTGGCCTTCGATCGACTCGACGCGAATCTGCCCCCCGGACTGGCGCACAAAGCCATACACCATCGACAGCCCGAGACCGGTGCCGGCACCTATGGCCTTGGTGGTGAAGAACGGTTCAAAGGCTTTGGCGGCGATGTCCGGGCTCATGCCGATGCCCGTGTCGGTCACGCGGATGCTCAGGTGCTCGCCGGCTGGAATACCGTGGTCCGGGTCGGTGCACTCTTCAAGGGACGCATTGGCGGTCTCGATGATAATGCGCCCGCCGTTGGGCATCGCGTCACGCGCATTCAGGCACAGGTTCAGCAGCGAGCTTTCCAGCTGGGCATGATCGATCAGCGCGGGCCACAGGTCATTCTGCGCAACGACCTTTATGTCTATCTCCGGGCCGACGGTACGGGCGATCAGCTCTTCCATGTCATGAATCAGCCCGTTGACGTCGGTGGCTCTCGGCGACAGTGTCTGGCGTCGAGAGAACGCCAGCAGGCGGTGAGTCAGCGACGCCGCGCGGCGTACCGCGCCCTGGGCGACCGACACGTAACGGTCTACGTCACCGACGCGGCCCTGGGCCAAGCGTTTGGTGATCAGTTCCAGGCTGCCGGAAATGCCGGCCAGCAGATTGTTGAAGTCATGGGCGATGCCCCCCGTCAGTTGCCCGACGGCATCCATCTTCTGCGAGTGGCGCAGGGCATCTTCGATTTGCTCGCGTTCGAAAACCGCCTGTTCGATGCGCTGTTCAAGTGTCTGGTTGAGCTCTCTGACCGCCTCTTCGGCTTTTTTTCTGGCGGTGACATCGATGGATGAGCCGATCAGACCGATCACCTCGCCGTTTTCATCGAGCAGGGGCGCTTTGGTCGAGAGCCATATTGCTGCAGAGCCATCAGCCAGGTTGACCTGTTCTTCGATCTGTTCGCTGACGTTGTTCTGCATGATCCGGCGGTCGGTTTCCATGAGGATTCGCGCCTGTTGCTGGTCATCCAGGAAATCGAGGTCCGTCTTGCCAATGAAAAACTCCGGCGGCTTGCCGATCAGGTCAGCGGTACCACGATTGGCAACGAGCATGCGGCCCTCGAGATCCTTGGCGTAGACAACGCCGGGAACGGCAGCGGTGAATATTCTCAACAACTCGTTGAGCCGGTCGCGCTCGTCTTCGGCAGTGCGACGGCTGTCTATATCGAGCAACACGCCCGGACTGCGAACAGGTTTGCCGCGACTGTCGCGCTCGATTCTTCCGCTGGCTTCGATCCAGCGATAAATGCCGTCTTCATGCAGAACCCGGTATTCGCATCGATAGGTTTCGCTGCTCTGCAGCGCTTCCTCGATCGACTTGTCGACTCTGGCCGAATCGTCAGGATGAATAGAGGCAATCACCAGTTCCAGTGGCAAGCCTTTGGCGCACAACTTCGGGCACAAGCCGAAGGTCCGGGCAAAACGCTCATCGCCAGTCAGTTGATCGGCAATGATGTCCCACACCCAAGTGCCGACAACTGCCCCAGAATCGAGGGTTAGTTGCAGCCGCTCGGCCGCTTCCTGCGCCGAGGATAGGGGGGGCTGGGGGGCGAATGGCTTGCCGCCATAAACATCATTGCTCATCACTATCGACCCACTTGAACGCCTGGTTCACAAAGACTCAGTCATAGGGCAGCGCAGCGGCCTGAAAGTTGTACAAAATTTATTCTATTTTGTGCCTGATGCCTGACAAAGCGATCAGTGACACTCGATCATTTCATGATTCAGGTAGGGGTGATATTAAAATAATATCATTTGAGGCGCGCGCAAGCTTCAGCGGAGCAGGCAGGGCAACGCTTCCAGGTCATGCCGGGGCTGGCGAATCACCTGAAAGCGCTGGTTTCATTCAAGTACTTAGCGTCTTGCCAACACCTCAATGCTGTCCGACAGGCGCAGGCAGGTTGGCAGCCTGCACCGGTGACCAGCGAGTCAGCGCATAAAACACTGCGCCGCCCAGGATGCAGCCGGTAAACCAGGCGAAGTTGGCAATCGGCTTGAACCACTCGACAAAGGTGAAGCACAGACCGACCAGTGCGGTGAGCAGCAAGGCCTTGACCGCGATCCAGTTCACGCCGTTGGTGTACCAGTAGCGCCCGCTCGGCGTGTCATTGAACAGGGCGTCGACATCGATCTGCTGCTTCTTGATCAGGTAGTAATCCACCAGCAGGATGCCGAACAGCGGGCCGATGCAGGCCGCCAGCACGTCCAGGGTGTAGTGAATCACTTCCGGGTTGTTGAACAGGTTCCAGGGTGTGATGAAGATCGACGCCACCGCAGCGATCATGCCGCCTGCACGCCAGCTGATGCGGCTGGGCGCCACGTTGGCGAAGTCGAAGGCGGGGGAAACGAAGTTGGCGACGATGTTGATGCCGACCGTCGCGGTCACAAAAGTAAAGGCACCGAGCAGCACGGCCGTGGTGTTGTCGATGCGCGCGACGGTCGCGATCGGGTCGTGGATCATCTCACCGAAAATCGGCAACGTGCCTGAAACAATCACCACCGTTACCAGTGAGAACGCCAGAAAATTCACCGGCAAACCCCAGAAATTGCCGCGGCGCACGTCGGCCATGCTGCGGCAATAGCGGCTGAAATCACCGAAGTTTAGCGTCGGCCCAGAGAAATACGAGACTACCAGAGCAATGGCCATGACCACTTGGCCGAACGCCGCCCAGCCGGACAACTCCTTTTCCGCCAGGGTAAAACTGATGTTGTCCCAGCCGGCGCGCCAGACAATCCAGCCTGCCAGGGCGAACATCACCGCGTAAACGGCCGGGCCGGCCCAGTCGATGAAGCGCCTGATCGATTCCATACCTGTCCAGAACACCGCGGCTTGCACCACCCACAACGCGAGAAAGCCGAACCAGCCGAGCCAGGACAGACCGAGAAACGTCACGCTTTGATACGCGGCCAGTTCCGGGAAGAAACGCAGCACCACGATCACCAGTGCGCTGGACGCCAGGTAAGTTTGAATGCCGTACCACGCCACGGCGATGAGCCCGCGAATGATGGCGGGAATGTTGGCTCCGAAGACGCCGAAGGCCAGGCGGCAGATGACCGGGTAGGGCACGGCGGCTTGCTGACTGGGTTTGGCGACCAGATTGGCAATCACCTGAATGATGCAGATCCCCACCAGCAGCGCGATCAGCACCTGCCAACTGGCCAGGCCCAAGGCGAACAGACTGGCAGCGAAAACGTAGCCGCCAACGCTGTGCACGTCGCTCATCCAGAACGCCAGAATGTTGTACCAGGTCCACTTCTGCGGCACCGGCCCCAGATCGTGGTTGTGCAGGCGCGGGCTGTACCCGGCCGGGTGTTGATCTGTCATTGCGTGACTCCCTCGGTGTGTCGTGACGGGATCGGAGTACGATCGATGATTTTTTTGTATACGATCGTGTACGCAAAACATGTGCCATACGATTTCTCGTTGGTAGGGAATGGCTGCGAGTCTTGTTTTAGGGCGTATCTACTCAGGCGGGCGGGTAAATCAGGAAAGTCCGAGCAGGTGCTTTAAGTGCACGTAAACAGGGCGCTTTTGCTCATTTACGGTGCGATTAATTCGTTTTCAGTTGAGTGGCTATCTGGCCTGTTAATAAAATTGCGCTACTCATCATGTTCCGCATCAGGCACTATTCTTGTATACGATCTGTAATGCAAATGTGATGTGAAGCCATGATCCGACCTGACAGTGCCCCGTTGTTTCTCACGCCTGCCGCTGATGAAAAGGGCCGTGACGAACAGATTTACCAGCATGTACTGGAAGCCATCGTCGAACACCGGCTCGCTCCGGGAACACGCCTGCCCGAGGACGCCCTGGCCGAAGTGTTCGAGATCAGCCGCACCGGCATTCGCAAGGTCTTGCAGCGTCTGGCGCTGGAGCGACTGGTTACCCTACGGCCCAAGCGCGGTGCAGAGGTTGCGCAACCTTCGGCACAGGAGGCACAGGATGTATTGGGTGCCAGGCAACTGATTGAGCCCGCGCTGATGGCCGATATCGCCACGCGATTCGGCGGCCGGCGTCTGGAGGCACTGCGCGCGCTTTGTGATCATGAGCATGAGGCGCAACACGCCGGGCGTCACAGCGAAGCGATTCAACTGTCGGCGCGCTTTCATGTGCAGTTAAGTGCGCTGGCTGGCAATCAGGTGTTGACTGAACAGGTCGCGCAGCTCACCACGCGGTCGTCGTTGATTGTGGCGGTCTACGGCTCGCGACGCAGTGTCGGTTGTGATTGTGGCCAACATGTCGACTTGCTGGCCTTGCTCGAAAGCGGGCAGGGCGAACAGGCGCGCGAGTGGATGGCCGAGCATTTGCGCCGCATCCGTGCCAGCCTGAATGTAGATGCGCCGCTCAGCGAGACAGTGGATTTTCATAGCATTTTCAAACGGCGCTGAAGGAGTCCCGGTGCGTATTCAAGTGATCAACCCCAATACCAGCGAAGCCATGACCCACAAGATCGGCCTGGCCGCGCAAGCCGTGGCGCGCCCCGGCACGCAGATCATCGCCTGCAGTCCGGCGGATGGCCCGGTGTCCATCGAAGGTCATTTCGATGAGGCGATAGCGACGCTGGGCGTGTTGGAAGAAGTGCGCAAGGGACGCGAGCAACAGGTCGACGCGCACATCATTGCCTGTTTCGGCGACCCTGGCCTGCTGGCGGCACGCGAGTACGCCAGCGCCCCGGTGATCGGCATCGCCGAAGCGGCCTTTCATATGGCCAGCCTGATTTCTACCCGTTTTGCCGTGGTCACCACGCTGACCCGCACGCGGATCATTGCCGAGCATCTGTTGCAGCGTTATGGCTTCAGTGAGTTGTGCACATCGGTGCGCTGTATCAATCTGCCAGTGCTGGCGCTGGAGGAAAGCGGGCCGGAGCTCATCGAATGCATGGCCGAACAGGCCCGGCGCGCCCGTGACGAAGAAGGGGCGGGAGCCATTGTGTTGGGTTGCGGCGGCATGGCGGATCTGGGCAGGCAGTTGAGCGAAGCGATCGGCCTGCCGGTCATCGACGGCGTGGCAGCGGCGGTGAAACTGGCCGAATCACTGGTGGATCTGGGCCTGACCACCAGCAAACACGGCGACCTGGCCGACCCGATCGGCAAACCGTTCAAAGGCCGGTTCGCCTACCTGAGCCGGTGATGGCTTTTGCCCGCAGGGCGCAGGAGCGAACGTGTTCGCGAAGGGGGCGGCATGAACGATGAACATACACCGTCTGCAATACCGTTCGCGAACAAGTTCGCTCCTACGGCCTACGGCCAGAGTCAAAAGCGAACGTGCGCATAACGATGAGCGCTCTGCGTGGTAGTGACATTTTCAAGCTTCTGCCCGCAGGGCGTAGGAGCGAACTTGTTCGCGAAGGGGGCAGTGTGAACGATGAACATACATCGTCTGAAATACCGTTCTCGAACACGTTCGCTCCTGCGGCCTTAGGCCAGAATCAAAGGCGAACCCGTACCTTACATAGCCGGCACGCCACCCCCGACCAGGGCTTCGGTCGTGTCATCCGGCACCACAATGGTGTTGTTGCCAGGCGTCAGGATGACCTTGCGGCAATCCTCTTCCTTCTTGTCGAACAGCTTGTAGCCCTTCGCCGCATCTTCCAGTGACATTCGGTGCGTGATGATGGCTTCGGGTTCCAGGCGGCCGGCCTCGATATGCTCCAGTAATTCAGGCATGAAGCGATGCACGTGGGTCTGACCCATTTTGAAGGTCAGGCCCTTGTCGAACGCATCGCCGAACATGAAGCCGTGGATGAACCCGGCATAAACCCCTGGCACACTGACCACGCCACCACGGCGTACCGCCGCGATGCACTGACGCAACGCCTTGCCGCTGCTGCCTTCCAGTTTCAGCGTGGCGAGAATGGTTTCAGTAGTGCTGCCCTTGGCCTCGAAGCCCACCGCGTCCACTACGCCATCCACACCGCGCATGCCGGCGGTCTGGCGAATGATCGTATCGGCTGGGTCATCGTCGTCATCAAAATTGATTGGGATCACGCCGTAGGTTTTCTGCGCATAAGCCAGACGATACGGGTGGTGATCGACCATGAAGATCTTCTCGGCACCGAGCATTTTTGCGCACGCTGCGCTCATCAGGCCGACCGGGCCAGCGCCGTAAATGGCAACCGTCGAGCCCTGGCCAATCCCGGCGTTGAGTACAGCCTGCCAGGCGGTGGGAAGAATATCGGAGAGGAACAGAACCTTCTCGTCAGCCAGTGTGCCTGGCACCTTGAACGGACCGACGTTGGCCTTGGGCACTCGCACATATTCAGCCTGGCCGCCCGGGACGCCGCCATACAGATGGCTGAAGCCGAACAGCGCCGCTCCTGGTGGAATCGACTTTTTGTTGAGAATCGCGCCACGTCCGGTGTTGGTGGTTTCGCAGGCCGCGAACTGGTCGAGGTTGCAGAAAAAGCAGCTGCCGCAGGCGATGACAAACGGGATCACCACGCGATCGCCTTTGGCCACAGCCGTGACCGCCGAGCCGGTTTCTTCCACGACGCCCATGAACTCGTGACCAAAAATGTCGCCGTGTTCAACCGTAGGGATTTTGCCGCGATACAAGTGCAGGTCGGAACCGCAGATAGCGGTCGCCGTGACGCGCAGAATGATGTCATCCGCTTGCTCGATCACAGGGTCCGGCACTGTATCGACCTTCACACTGTTCGCGCCGTGGTAAGTCAAAGCTCTCATGGTTAATCCTCAGTGATAGCAGAAAAATTCCGATCCGTTACTGAAGATGAACCATGAGGTTTTTGTTGGTTCAGCGCGATTACTTGACGTGGGGACTAACGGTACGTCAGTTGCGGAATGCTGTCATATCCTGCAACAGCATGCCCATCAGGCGATTGGCGCCGACACTCAATTGACGGCCCAATCGGCTGATCAGGTGAGTCTGCGGGCTGCTGAACACCTCATGCTGCAAGGGCAGGGCACGCAATCTTCCGGCCTTTATTTCTTCCTCCACGACAAAGGTCGGCAGCAACGTCACGCCACCCTGCATGGCGAAATGCTTGAGCATGGCGAAGGTGCTGCAGGTCAGCGTCGGCTGCACGGTGATGCCCAACTGGTGCTCGGCTTGCAGCAGAATCTGGCGGATGCCGTAAGACACGGCAGGCAGGGCGACACGGTAGTCTTCAAGTGCCCGCAGCTGTATCGGGCCAGGTTCTTCGGCCAGTGGATGATCTGGCGCGGTGATCACACAGACCGGTTGACGCTGATGCGCATGCGAGCGGATTTTCGGGTCGGCAGCCGGGTTGAAGACCAGACCGATGTGCGCTTCATCCTCGACCACCTGGCGAATCACTTCGTTGCTGCCACAGACGTTCACGATCAGTTCGATCCTGGGGTACAGCTCGGAAAACCGGGCCAGCGGCTGCGCGAGACTTTCCAGAAAACCCTCCCCGGAGACCAGCGTCACCGAGCCGCTGTGCAAGCCTTTCAAGGCCTGAATCGAATCCAGCAAAACCTCCTGCTGCGTCAATCGCTGGCGGTAGTAGGCCAGCACCTTGTCGCCCGCCTCGGTCGGTTTGACGCCGCGTCGATGACGCTCCAGCAGGGGAGAGCCCAGCTCCTGTTCCAGTTGTGCGATCTGGCGGCTCACCGCCGAAGGCGCAACGTTGAGGAAGTCGGCGGCAGCCCGGACGCTGCCCAATCGTACGGCTTCGAAAAAATACAGGATGCGTCGATCTTGAACGAGGCTCATGGGCTTCCAGTGTTGCGCTAAAGGCAACATAAATTCGATTTTTGGATTATTGCTGAGAGGGGAGAGCGCTGTCCATACTCGAATCATCAGCGCATTGCAGGCCGAAAGGGCTCGCAGCGTCATCCTCTAATTCGTACAAAATCTTTGATCGGGATGCAGACATGACTTTGAAAGCAGGTGTGATCGGATTGGGCAACATGGGCGGCGGCATGGCTGCCACGCTGGCGGGCAAGGGCTTTGATGTCAGCGGCTTCGACCTGTCGCAGGCCGCGCTGGCCCAAGCCGAAAGCAAGGGCGTCAAGCCGGTTGCCGACCGTACGCAACTGATTCAAGGCGTGGACATTCTGATCCTCTCGCTGCCCAAGGCCGAGCACGTGGAATCGGTGTGCCTCGGCGCGGGCGGCATCAACGAGGTGGGGCGCAAGGGCCTTATCGTTGTCGATACCACGACGTCGACGCCGGAAATGAGCCGCAAGGTCGCCGCCGAACTGGCGAAGAACGGCATCGCGTTCATCGACGCGCCGGTGTCTGGCGGCCCGAAAGGCGCTGCCACCGGCACCATGTCGATGGTGATCGGTGCCGAGGACGCTGACCTGGCGCGCGCCATGCCGGTCCTGGAAGGCATGAGCGGGACACGCGTGCACGTCGGGCAATGTGGCGCAGGCAACGTCGCCAAGATCGCCAACAACATGCTCGCCGCCTGTCACCTGATCAGCACTGCCGAAGCCGTGGCGATGGCCGCGCGCGCAGGGGTCGATCCGGAAAAACTTCTGCAGGGCCTGAATGCCGGTTCCGGACGCAGCGGTGCCACGCAAGTGATGTTCCCGACCTGGGTACTCAACAAGGCGTATGACTCCGGTTTCACCATGGGCCTGATGCGCAAGGACGTCGGCCTGGCCAGCGATCTGGCGGACAGCCTCGACATGGACCTGCCGCTGTCGCGCGTCGTCGCCCAGTTGTGGCAGGCCAGCAGTGAAACCCTGGCGGACAACGAAGACTTCTGCGCCATCGTGCAACGCACCGATGGCGAACTTTACGGTCATGGAGAATAAGCGATGAGCACTGCAAAAATCCTCGAACTGATGCGTCCTTACTGGGGCGATCGCAGTGTCATCGCCAGCTACGTCGGCGGCCAGTTCATCGAAGGTCACGGCGCGCCCGTCGAAGTGCGCAATGCCCATGACGACAGCCTGCTGCTGAGTTTTCCGGACGCCGACGAGTCGTTGGTCGAAGTGGCCGACAAGGCCGCCAGGGCTGCTCAACAACAATGGTGGGCACTGACCGCTCAGGCACGTGGCCGCGCCATGTATCAGGTGGGCAATCTGATTCGTGACGAGCTGGAAAATCTCGCGCAGATCGAATCCCTGACCGCCAACAAGCCGATCCGCGATGCCCGTGTCGAAGTGCTCAAAGTGGCCGAGATGTTCGAGTATTACGCCGGCTGGGCGGACAAGCTGCACGGCGAGATCATCCCGGTGCCGACCACGCACCTGAATTACGTGACCTACGAACCGCTGGGCACGGTGTTGCAGATCACCCCCTGGAATGCGCCGATCTTCACCTGTGGCTGGCAGATCGCCCCGGCAATTGCAGCGGGCAACGCGGTCATTCTCAAGCCGTCGGAACTGACCCCACTCAGCTCGCTGATGGTCGGCGTGCTGATCGAACGTGCCGGCGTGCCGAAAGGGCTGGTCAATGTGATTGCCGGTTTCGGTCATTCCATCGGCCAGGCGTTCATTGCCAAGGCTGACATTCGCAAGGTGGTGTTCGTCGGCTCACCCGCTACTGGCCGGCATATCGCCGTGGCGGCAGCGCAGCGTTGCATTCCTGCGGTGCTGGAACTGGGCGGCAAGTCGGCCAACATTGTGTTCGACGATGCCGACCTGGAAGTCGCCTTGCGCGGTGCCCAGGCTGCGATCTTTTCCGGTGCCGGGCAGAGCTGTGTTTCCGGTTCGCGGCTGCTGGTGCAGGAGTCGATCTTCGAGAAGTTCACCAATGCCCTGGCGGTGGCTGCGACGCAGTTCAAGGTCGGTGATCCGAGCGACCCTGAAACCCAGATCGGCCCGATCAACAACGCCAAGCAATACAATCACGTGAAAAACATGGTCGAGCAAGCGCTCAAAGACGGCGCGAAGCTGGTGGGCGAGCATGCTGATCCGATCCCGGAAAAGCCCGGTTACTACATCAACCCGACCGTTCTGGCAGGCTCAAACGAGCTCTATTGCGCGCAGGAAGAAATCTTCGGCCCGGTGGTGGTGGCGATTCCATTCAAGGACGAAGAGGATGCGATCCGCATCGCCAACGACAGCCGTTTCGGCCTGGCCGGTGGTGTCTGGACCCGCGATGTCGGCCGCGCTCACCGCGTTGCCAGACAAGTGCGTGCCGGGACCTTCTGGGTCAACGGTTACAAGACTATTCACGTCAGTTCGCCGTTCGGCGGCTATGGTGAGAGTGGTTATGGCCGGTCTTCCGGTCTGGATGCCCTGCGCGAGTACAGTGAAGTGAAAAGCGTCTGGGTCGAAACCGCCGCCAAGCCAGCCGCCAGCTTTGGCTATGGCGCGAGTCTGGAGTAAGCACATGTCCATTTCAAAGACGTTGATTGACGAAGCCACCGTGTGGCGCCGCACCCTCCACGCCGCGCCGGAACTGGGGTTCCAGGAGCTGAAAACCTCTGACAAGGTGGCTGAGTTGCTGAGCGGTTTCGGCATCGAGATCCACCGAGGTCTGGGCGGCACTGGCGTGGTTGGCACCCTGCGTAATGGTGACGGGCCGACCATCGGCCTGCGTGCCGACATGGATGCCTTGCCGATTCAGGAGCTGGGCGACAGCGTTCACAAGTCGACCCACAAGGGCTGCATGCACGCCTGCGGTCACGATGGCCACACCGCGATCCTGCTGGCCACCGCCAGGCATCTGGCCGAGACTCGGCGCTTTCGCGGCACGGTGCATTTCGTCTTCCAGCCTGCCGAGGAGAACCTCGGCGGCGCACAGCGAATGATCGAAGACGGGCTGTTCGAGCGCTTTCCGATGGAAGCCATCTACGGCCTGCACAACTGGCCGGGCGTGCCGGCGGGCAAGGTGGTGATCAATCCGGGGCCGATGATGGCGTCGCTCGACACCTTTGAAATCACCCTGACCGGCAAAGGCAGCCATGCGGCCATGCCGGACAAGGGCAACGATCCGATCGTGGCCGCTGCCGAACTGGTCCTGGGCCTGCAAACCATCGTCTCCCGGCGCCTGTCGCCGCTTGATTCGGCGGTGGTCAGCATCACTCAGTTCAATGCCGGCGAGGCGATCAACGTGATCCCGGAAACCGCCACACTGCGGGGCACCGTGCGTTGCCTGCAAACCCCTGTGCGGGAAAAGGTCCAGCGCCTGATCGGCGAGTTCGTCGAGCGTTTGCCGACGGCCTTCGGCGTGCGCGGCGAGCTGGTCTACAACGTCGGCTACCCGGTGACCGAGAACCACGTCGAAGCGGCAGCCACGATCCGTCGTGCAGCAGTCGCTGCAGTGGGCGAGGCCAACGTGCAGTGGGGCTGCAACCCGTCGATGGCCTCCGAAGACTTCGCCTTCATGCTGCATGCCTGTCCGGGTGCTTATATCTGGATGGGCGTCGACGGCGAGAAGCCGTCGGCGGCGTTGCACAACCCGTACTACGACTTCAACGACCAGGTCATCGAACCCGGTGTCGCGGTGTGGACCTCGCTGGTGGAGCAGTGTTTGCCGGTGGCTTGAATGGCTCGCGCGCTTACGCCAGCCTTTGATTCTGGCCGTAGGCCATAGAGCTAACCGGTTCGCGAAAAGGACGGTACATCCGCAGGAAATGTACCGTCCCTGACGCTCTCGAATACGTCGCGACGCCGATGAGTGCCTGTCAGCACTCGATCAGGTTGACCGCCAGGCCGCCGCGTGAGGTTTCCTTGTATTTGTCGTGCATGTCGGCGCCGGTGTCGCGCATCGTGCGGATGGCGTGGTCCAGCGAGATGTGGTGCTCGCCGTCGCCGCGCAGGGCCATCTGGGCGGCATTGATGGCCTTCACGGCAGCAATCGCATTGCGCTCAATGCAGGGGATCTGCACCAGCCCGCCGACCGGATCGCAGGTCAGCCCCAGATTATGCTCCAGGCCAATCTCGGCAGCGTTCTCTACCTGCTCGGGCGTCGCGCCGAGGATCTCTGCCAGGCCCGCAGCGGCCATCGCGCAGGCCGATCCTACCTCACCCTGACAACCGACCTCGGCACCGGAAATCGAAGCGTTTTTCTTGCACAGAATGCCGACCGCAGCGGCGCTCAGGAAAAAGCGCACCACGTCATCGTCATTGGCCGTGGGTTTGAATTTCATGAAGTAATGCAGCACGGCGGGCACGATGCCAGCCGCGCCGTTGGTGGGCGCCGTCACCATGCGCCCGCCTGCGGCGTTTTCTTCGTTGACCGCGAGGGCGAACAGGTTGACCCATTCCATGGCGCTCAGCGTCGAGCCGATCACGTTGGGGTTGTCCAGGTTCTGCAGGTTCTGATGCAGGCGGTAGGCACGTCGCCGCACGTTCAGGCCACCGGGCAGGATGCCGGTTTCCACCAGACCCTTGTCGACGCAGGCGCGCATCGCGGTCCAGATCACCATGATTTTCTCGCGGATTTCTTCCTCGCTGCGCCAGACCTTTTCGTTGGCCATCATCAGTTCGGAAATGCTCATGCCGTGGGTCTTGCATAGCTTGAGCAACTGCGCGCCGCTGAAAAAATCATAGGGCAGGACGGTTGTGTCGTTGTCCAGCACGCCGCTGGCGGCCTGTTCGGCGTCGATCACAAAACCGCCGCCCACCGAATAATAGGTCTGCTCGTGGAGTTCGCCGTTCTTGCCGTAGGCACACAGGGTCATGCCGTTGGGATGGTAGGGGAGGCTTTCATCGAGCAGGCACATGTCCCGTTCCCAGACGAAGGTGATGGCTTGTTCGCCCGCCAGCATCAGCTGGTTATCGGCACGCAGCGCGTCGATGCGTTGGTTGACCTGGCTAGGGTCGATCTGGTCCGGCCACTCACCCATCAGGCCCATGACCGTTGCGCGATCGCTGCCGTGACCGATGCCCGTGGCTGACAGAGAACCGTACAATCGCACCTCGATCCGTTCTACGCTGTGCAACCGGTTGTGGTTGCGCAGCTCGGTCACGAACAGCGCACCGGCGCGCATAGGGCCGACGGTGTGGGAACTGGACGGCCCGATGCCGATTTTGAACATGTCGAAGACGCTGATAGCCATCACGAAGGTCCTTCAGGTGAGATGATGCACGGGAATTTGGTATTCCCCTTTTTCTGTTACTCATCTTTGGCTTCGGCTGTCGAAACGACAAACGATTGTTGCTATGCAACGCTTTAGCGGAACTCTTCAATGAGCAGAATCTTCAACGCACAGATGCACGCCTGGCTACAGGTGTTCGCCTGCGCGGCCCGTCACCTGTCCTTCACCCGCTGCGCGGAAGAATTGCACGTCACCCCCGGCGCGATCAGTCAGCAGATGCGCCAGCTCGAGGAGCGCCTGGGCTTTGCGCTGTTTCACCGGGTCGGGCGCGGGCTTGAGCTGACCGCGGAAGGTCAGCGTCTGGCGGTGGTCGCCAACGAAGTGCAGAGCCGTATCAGCGAAGAACTGCGCCTGCTGTATTCCGGGCGTATCGGCGGGGTGTTCAAGCTGCGCTGCATTCCATCATTCCTGAGCAAATGGCTGATGCCGCGCCTGCCACGCTTGCAGGCAGCGTTTCCGGACATCCAGTTGCGGATCATTGCCGAGGACAGCAGCGGGTCGTTGCGTGATGACGATTTCGATCTGGCCATCGACCTGAACGACGGCAGCTATCCGGGGTTGTCGACTACGCCCTTGCTGGAGGAAGAGCTGTTTGCGGTCTGCTCGCCTGACCTGCTAGTGGGCAAGCCGCCGCTGGATACGCCGAGTCAGCTGGTGCACTTTCCGTTGCTGCACGACATCACCGCCTGGCGCGGCAGCTATGAATATGCGGAGTGGGAGTTCTACCTGACGGCCATCGGTGCCGATGGCATCGATGTGCGTCGCGGCCACACGTTCAACCGTAATCACCTGACCATCGACGCCGCGCGCATGGGCATGGGCGTGGCCATTGCCCGCAAGGCGCTGATTACCGATGAGCTGGAGCAGGGCTTGCTGATCGTGCCCTTCGGCCATCCGATCAAGGCCAGAAAGAAATACGTGCTGGCCTATCGCGAAGGGGCGCTGAGCACCCCGTCACGTCGCGCAGTGCATGACTGGCTGGTGAACGAGGCGCTGGGCTGACTCGCGCCGAATCAGGCAGTGTGGATCAATGGAACAGCTCGGCGATCAATACCGCACCGATGAACGTACCGAAGTTGGCGAGGAACGACACCAGTACAATCCTCCAGCCCAAACGGCGGAAGGCCGGGAGGTCCTTGGCAATCGACAGACCGGCGAAGGTCAGCATCGGAGTAATGACCGCCAGCAGGTTGATCGAGCTGGTGATCCGCGCAATCTCGGCGGCCCAGGGGCAAGCTGGCGAGGTCAGGAACATTGCCACCAGCGACACCATGCACACCGCAGGGATCTTGCGGCGAAGCAGGTTGCAAAACACCTCACCCACGAAGGCACAGAAAATCATGATGCCCATGCCGGTGAAGGCATCGCCTGACAGTGTCTTGTAGCCGACATAGTTGGCAATCAGCGCCAGTGCACCCGCCGCCAGCCACGCACTGATCTTGCCCGACCAGCCCAGTTCCGGCACCTCCAGCGACACGTCGCTGTGGCGCAGGCCTTCCTCGCTCATCGATGCCTTGGTGGTGCGGCCGATCAGCGGCTCGAGCACACGATAGCCCCAGACCGCCAGTGGCAGGGAGATGAACAGGGTGAAGTAGGTGCCGATGGTGGTGGTGATCAGGTTCGAGGCTGCCGCCAGGGTCATGACTTCCTTGGCGACTTCCGGTGTCTGTTGCGCGGCAATCGCCCCGGCAGCGGCGGCCATCATGCTGCCCGAGCCGATGCCTGAGCCCATCGCCAGCGAGTTGGGATGGAAGATCCCCAGGCTGGCGATAAACCCGGCGACGATGGCAATGAACAGCGCGCCGAACAGGGTGCCCGTCAGGTACTCGGCCAATACGCCGCGACCTTCCGGAGAGTCCATGCCATAGCGCTCGCCGATGATTGCCAGGCTCGGCTCACGGCCGACCGAGAAGGTCGCACCAATGGCTTCGCGCTTGATACCGAGCATCAGTGCGACCGGCAGACCGAGCATCACGGTGCCGACGAAGTGGCCGAACTCCTGAAACATCAGCGCCCACCCGGAGGCGAACACCACCGGCAGCGAGCCGCCGACCACCAGGCCGAGCTTGGCAATGAAAAGCAGCAGGGCAGGTTGCAGGATGGAGGCCGAGCGCAGTTGCGTGCCGTGATCGATGCCAATGGTGCCTGGCATACGGCGGCTGGCAAGGCCGATCGTCGCGCCCAGCAGCAGCGCCCACACCATCGGCAACAACACCACCTTGCCGGGGCCCAGCGGGATACTGACGGCACCGATCATTTCGGCAATGGTGAGGATAACGGCGGCCCAGACATACAGTTTCACCGTCGATGAAACGGCCTGATTGTCACCCGACACTGCAGCGTGTGAGTTTTGCATGATGATCCCCTTGCCTGCTGAATGGCCTTTTTCAGGCCTTATCAATCGT
>Ga0308164_10000988_pt1 | contig 37046 bp, 30 predicted proteins | sample PhyTR2_FD_201031 | JGI IMG/M metagenome (GOLD analysis project Ga0308164, IMG submission 201031) | Phyllosphere microbial communities from UC Gill Tract Community Farm, Albany, California, United States - DLSLT.R2 | ecosystem: Host-associated > Plants > Phyllosphere > Unclassified | place: USA... | reverse complement strand
TTGCAGGAAATCATGAATCAGGTGCTGGCCGAGGTCGGGATATCCTTTCAATATCCATATCAATATCAAACTAGGGCCCGGTCCACGACGTGGTTCGCGCACGAGCGCGGCTTCGGCCTGCGTCGCTTTGCGACGGGGCGTGAGGTCTACATCGTCCAGACCCGCATGGCAGGTCGCCTTCGCACCGTCACGATCGCACCTACTACGATCATCACGCAGCGTCAGGCGCTGACCGTCGCGCGCCGCGTGATCGCCTATGCGCAGGTCGGTCACGATCCGGCGACCGATCGCAAACGCACCCGCTCGGCACCACGCTTTGATAACTTCCTCGATGAGTATTGGCGGCGCTGGTCACCTCAATGGAAAACCTCCACCCTCGCCACACACGGAGCTTACCGGCGGCTCTATCTCGACGACGGATTCCCCGGCATCTTCATTGACGAACTGAACGAGGCCCACGTCACTAAGTGGTTCGCCTCACTTAACAACGAGACCGGACCAGGGGCCGCCAACCACTGTCTGACGATACTCGCCAATATGCTCACCAAGGCGGAAAGCTGGGGCTACCGCCTAGAGAACACCAATCCCTGCCGGCCTGTCCGGCCCAATCGAAAGCGCCGATGCGAGCGGTTTCTGTTGCACGCGGAATTGGCGCGGTTGGGCAAAGTTCTGGCGGAGGATCGAACCGGCGAGGACAGGCTTAAGGCGGTGGTGGCGTCGGCGGTTACTCTCTTGTTGTTGACGGGGTGTCGTTCGGGCGAGGTGGCCGGCTTGCAATGGTCGGACATCAAGGGCACCCGGCTGAAGCTGCGCGATAGCAAGACGGGGCCGCGCACCGTTTGGTTGGGTGATCAGGCCCGGGCGGTGATCGCCGCGGTACCCCGTGAGCGGGGCGTGGCGTGGCTGTTTTGGAACCCGGTGCTGTGCAAGCCGGTACTGCGCATTGGCAATCACTGGCCGTCGATCCGTGACAGAGCCGCGCTACCGGATGTTCGAGTTCATGACCTTCGGCACACGTTCGCGAGTCATGCGGCGATGAGTAGGGAAACGCTGCCGATGATTGGCCGCCTGCTTGGACACCGGAATACGCAATCGACGTCGCGCTATGCGCACCTTGATGACAATCATGCTCTCGGTGCAGCGGAACAGATCGGAGCAGCTATCGAGCGGATGATCGGCTGATCCTACCAGATGCTGAAGTCTGATTGTATCGCCACACTTGGAGGGCAAACGTTTGGCGAACGCTGCGCTACAAGTCTGATCTGCTATAAAATAGCTGATGATGTGAGAAAACACCAGCATCACATCTGAGCGATTGCTGTAGGAACATCGTCTAAACGACAGGCCTTCGATGCTGGACTTTGCCTCAACAGCTGTTTCGCAATGAGCGAACAGCTTCGGCGGTAAGTGTATAGACTGCCTCTTATCGAGCTGCGCGGTTCTGATGATCTACGCGCCAACCTTGATAATGCCGACGGACCAAGCCGGCACGGATCCATTAGGATACAGCGCGACTGACGTTGCAGCGCCCGGCCGCCCGCACTCGCAACTGTGCCGCAAGGCCAATGGCGTCAGCGGCCGCCTTAGATTCCTCGGGGAATCCCTCCTGCCCTTCCAGCTCGACCCGAACCCCCGTACCGCTCGCTTGAGGACTTCGAGTGCCAACTTACTCGCTGTTCTGCTTGTACAGGATCCACATCTTCAGAAACCTGAGCTCTGGCAAACCAAGGGCGGGTCAGTTCGAATTTGCAGTTCCATTCAAAGCTCGAACAGTTATGAGTGGGCCAAAGACGCGACCGATCCATAGGGCCGGCGGGCGCGCTTGGGGGAGATCTGAGTGAACGATCTGATCAATCAGCCGGATGCACCGCGACTGATCTACGGGCTGCGCGACACAGGCTATAGTTTCAACACAGCGGCAGCGGATGTCATCGACAACTCCATCGCGGCCAACGCAACGGAAGTGAATGTCCGGATCGAGCTCGCCGAAGACGGCAGGAAACTTGTCTGCTTCGGCGACGACGGTGATGGAATGGACGAAGCCGCACTTTTTTCCGCCATGCGCTATGGTGCGCCGGCTCGCGCCAATTTGGCCAGCCTCGGCAAATTCGGCCTTGGTCTGAAAACCGCTTCGAGCTCGGTCTGCCTGAAGTTCGCGGTAATCTCACGCCAGACGAAAAATGGCGACACAGCGAAGCTCGCTTGGGACCTGGAGCATGTCGAGGATACGAACCGTTGGGAAATGCTGCGCGAAGAGGTCAGCGCGGACGAACACGATCTGTTTGACGAGTTGTGTGGTGACAAAGGAACCCTCGTCATCTGGTCAAAATGCGACCGCCTCCTTTCCAAGGAATATGACGATCCCGGCGGCGCGCGTGAACAGGCGGCGATCCGGCGTCTTGGCGAGCGCTTAATTGAACATGTAGCTCTGATCTATCATCGCTTCTTGGATAAGAGTGATGACCGGGCTCGTACGGTTGCGATCACGGTGAATGGTGTACCGGTGGTTGCATGGAATCCGTTCTATCCTTCGAAGGCTGAGCAGGTCCTTTCGCCGGAGCAGCAGCAACTTGAAATCGTGCTCGACGATGACACGGTCGAGATTGCGACGATCAAAGCGTGGATACTGCCTCACCGCCGGGAGCTCAATAAAGACGAGCAGAAGATCGCAAACATCACAAACCGCGGTCAGGGCTTCTATATTCACCGTGAGGGACGGGTCATCCAGCAGGGTGGTTGGCTTGGCGTCTTCGGGGCCGTCGAACCGCATACCTCGCTTCTCCGCGTCGAGTTTGATTTCACCCACAAGCTCGACGAAGCTTTCAAGGTCGACGTAAAAAAGTCGAAAATACTGTTCGATCCCGCCCTGGAGGAAGCGCTCAAGACGCTACTCCAGCCCACCTATCGCGAAGCTGGAAATCGCTACCGCAGAAAAGAGCGGAAGACGGCTGTCGAGCGCGGCATTGACCATGGCAGTGCAAATAAAGTTATTGACGGTACCCCTTCGACACAGAAGCCGGATGTTGAGTCGGTTGATGCCGGTCAGAAGACGGTTACCCTCAACAATAACCGCGGGCCCAGCATCAAGCTGAAGGTCCACGTCGACACCAACGTCAATCCATCCAGTATTCACGTCGAAGCGGTTGACACGATCACCTCAGGTGACCTGTGGGAACCGGCGATGCGGAGCGATACAGAGACCGGTTTTGTCCCCGGCGTCCGGATTAACAAGCATCACGACTTCTATCTCAAGATCTATCAACGCGCTGCGGCCAGTGGGTACGCCGTCGAAGGCATGGACCTCCTGTTGTGGGCTTTTGCCGTCGCTGAAAACAACAACAGCAACCAAGAGCTGGAGCCGATCTTTGAGGATATCCGGAACGAGATATCGACAAACCTCAAGAAGCTTCTCCGCGAGGTTCCACTTCCTGACGACAGCGAGGTAGCCGAGGGCACGGGCGAAGAGGACTGAGATGCTTGCCGCAAAACAGGAGCTGATCCTTCGCGAGGTCGAGGAGGGAACGGGCGCAGAAATCAGCCTTGAGGAAGACAGAAGCGGTTTGCAGGCTGGCATCCGTCTTTGGTTTTCAGACCTCCCGCGGCCGAACGGCCCGATAGTCACCCTCCGCCCAAAGGGCCTCAACCGCTTCGAGGCAAAGCTAAGCTTCGGCAATTTTGCTTCTGCAACCATCGCCCAGATGCAGAAGGCGGAGGCTGAGGAGGTTCAGCTTGCACGTGCCCTCGTAACGTCTGTAGCCCGCAATGCGGATGTGTCGATCAGCGGCGGGCAAAGTCTCGATGACTGGATGATCACGGACGGCGGCTTCATGATCACTGCGGAGAAGCGCGGCATCAACGCGCGGTTTGACGACGAGACACTGGTCGGCACTTGCCGCGAACTTGTCATTCCGATTCTCGCGGCTCTAGCCGAGCTATATGGCTACGATCCCGTCACCGAACCCGAACAGCCCGGCGGAGAAATCGAAGGCTCGGTGACACTTGCAGTGGTGAAGAGACGTGAGCGCAACCCGCGCAATCGGCTTTTATGCCTTCGTGTACACGGCACCTCGTGCAAGGTCTGCGCCACGGATCTGAGCGCGAGATATGGTGAAGCAGGTGCGATAGTGGAGGTTCATCATTTACAGCCTCTGGCTCTTTTGGGGCAGCCGCGCGCATATGATCCTGCAACCGATCTAATTCCGCTCTGCCCGAACTGCCATCGGGCGGTACATACGCGGCGTCCGGTGCCATGGACACCGGATGAGTTACGCGGGATGCTGACGTTTGACTGAGTTGACTGACCTACCCTTTGATTTTCGTGCGCTGGTCGAAAGCTCGCCCGGAGGCCGCTCGATATCCTCACGCTTGGTTCAACCGGAAATCCGGCTGGAAAAACGTGGAACCGGGTTCGTCGCGTCGCTTATCGGCACGCGGACTGTCCGTGGCCAAAAGTCGGAATGGGCCGCTCCCGGCCCGGAGTACAACTGGGTCGCCGATGGCGAGACTATCAGGCCGCTGCCACACGATACGCCCAAGATTTTCCGGGACATGCTCGGAAAAGCCAATCCCGGCGCCCTGTCATTCAGGGATGTGATTGCGCTGCTTCGCATAGAGAGCCCGGACATTCCCGTCTTTGCGACTGACGAGGTGTTTCAGCCGGCACGGAACGCAGCGGCAGAACTGGTTCCCGGTTCCGGCATCCCGGGCCTTCATGCCGAGCTTTTTCCTTACCAGGCGCAGGGCGTGGATTGGATGCTCCGGACCGTACAGCACGCAGGCGGACTGATACTGGCCGATGAAATGGGCCTCGGCAAAACAATTCAGATCATCGCGCTTCTTCTGAGCGAAAAGCCTGAAGTCGATGCCCCTGCCTTGATCATCTGTCCGACCAGTCTGATTGCGAACTGGCGCAAGGAAATCCTGATATTCGGTCCGGAGCTGTCGGTACTCATCCACCGCGGTGCTCACCGGACGGGGATAACGGCCGGTTTGAAGCGCGCACAGATTGTCCTCGCAACCTACGATACCGTCGTGAACGACATCGCGATTTTTGCGGGCATGACCTGGAGCTGGCTGATCTGCGACGAAGCACAGGCGCTGAAGAACCCGGATTCCGGCCGGCGGAAGGCAATAGCTCGTATTCCCCGAAGACGAACGATTCCGATGACCGGCACCCCGGTAGAGACATCGCTGCTCGATCTGTGGTCGCTCGCCGACATCGCAATTCCGGACTTGTTGGGTAGCCGGGACGGCTTCGAGGCCGACTTTCCGGACAGCGAGGATTCGGCACGAGACCTGGCTCGGCTGACCGATCCGGTTGTTCTCTGCCGCAAAGTGCGTGACGTCGCAGACGACCTCCCGGATCGCATGGATATTGATGTTCCGCTTGAGCTCGGTGACGAGCTTTCGAGCCTTTATGATCAGGTCCTGACGGATACGCTTACAAAATATCCGGTCGCGGGCGCCTTGGTTGCTACCGGACAGCTTCAGCTCTTTTGCGCACACCCTTGGCTGCAGGGCCGTGAAGGACGCGGGGAAGATGACGACGCAGAGATATCCCGGCGTGCCGGGCTGCCGCTTGTGACACCCAAGATCGAGCGAACCGTCGCTATCCTCGATGAGGCATTCCGAACGGGTAAGAAGGTACTGCTGTTCGCCATTTTCAACCGGTGCGGCGATATAATCCGGGAAGCCGCGGCCGGACGGCTACCGGATGCCATGTGGGACTCTATAAACGGGTCTACACCCTCACAGGACCGCCAAAAGATCGTCGACGCGTTCACAGCGCACGTGGGCCCGGGATGTCTCGTCCTCAACCCGAAGGCTGCGGGTTCGGGTCTGAATATTACCGCAGCAACGATCGTCATTCATTATACCCAGACATGGAATCCCGCGCTTGAGGCGCAGGCTGGCGCGCGCGCGCACCGGCGCGGCCAGACCGAACCCGTCCGCATTTACCGCCTTTTCTACGAAGACACGGTAGAGCGAGTAATGATCGACCGGTCCGCATGGCGTCGCGAGCTTGGGAACGAGGCGGTGCCGGTTTCGACGCGGGATGCGGAGGATCTGCGCCGTGCGCTAGCGCTCAGGCCGGCAGGTGACAGAAAATGACAACACAGAGCTATGAGAAACCGTTAACTGCGAACGACACCGGCGAGACAGGGGGACACCAGGCAGGCGTCCATATCCCCAAGTCCCAGACAGATCTCCTTGGACTGCTGCCGCGACTTGATCCAACTCTGAAGAACCCCGACGCCTGGTTAGAGATGACTGACGACGCCGGCATCGGCTGGCGTTTTCGGTACGTTTACTACAACAACAAGTTGCACGATGAAGGCGGCACTCGCGACGAGTATCGCATAACGCACATGACGGGCTTCTTTCGCGCCGCAGGCGCGACTGCAGGGGACACACTGGTCCTGACCGGGACTCCCGGGCTTCACGGCTATACCATCGCGATCCGGAAGATGGGCGATGAACCGGGCAAGCCGGTACGGGTTCGTCTGCGCGGTTGGCATCGCGTGCACTGATGGCAACAAGCATGGACGCCGGGGCTCACAGCATTGAAGGAGCAACTGGTCAGGGCCGGGAAGTCCCGATCGAGGCACTTCCGATTGGCGTGCTGCATCTTGGCATCAAGACCGCGACGCTCAGAGCTGCAGGCTTCCGGACCATCGGAGACATTCGCGAAGCTGATTCGAGCGCGCTCGCCAGAATTCCCCTCGTCGGCTGGATAACCGTGAATCAGCTTGTTCATAACCGTTCAGCACTGGCCGCAGCGTCCAGAACAGGCGCCGAAACCGACTGGGTCACCTACTGCGATGCGATTGGCGTTCCTCTCCTTCCGACGGACACATCAATCAATACCGGCGACGAATTTCTGCGTGCGTTGCCCATGTTTTTCGAAGCCGTTGCAGCAAATCTCTCGGATGACGTTTTCGCGTTGATCCTGCGCGAGAGAATTTGCCAAGCGCCGGGGCAGCAATTGAAGCTGGAGGAAATCGCCGCGCAAACCTCGCCAAGACTCAGCCGTGAACGCATACGGCAAAAAGAAAAGAAGCTACTTACGCAGCTGACGGGCGGCCTTCTAAGCGACAGCTATGAAGGCCTCGATATACATTTTCACCCGAGATTTTCCCGCTGGTGGAGGATCGCGTCGGACGCATTAGCTGGCACTGACGATATCGAGGTTCCGGCCTTCATCGACATCCTCTGCGAAGTCTGGGGCGTTTCGCACAGCGCGGTCATGGCGCAGCTTCCTGTCATTCTTGCCATCGTCACTGGCGAGCCGCAGATGTCCGGGGGTTTCCGGTCGGCTACCAGGATCAACCCTCGGCTTTTCGGTCCGCTGAGCGAAGAAGTCCGGAAACTGTCTGTCACGCGGCTTCGCATCGGCAAGTGTGCTGCGGAGCTGGAACGAAGGGGGCTATTTTCCCTGGGGCCAGTCGTCGATCAGCTTCGGTCGGATGGCCTCGTTTCTGTCGGTGCGAAAGTATCGAGTCAGGTGACACAACATCTGGATCTGCTTGCGGGATGCTTTTTGCCGGATGGTCGGGTGGACTGGATCGCCTATCGCGAAGCGGCCGGTCTTTCTCTGCTGCCATTATCCTCACCGGTTAGTGCTGCCGAGTTCGTAAATGGCCTGTGTCCAGCGTTGGAGTCGTTGCTGCGGCTTCATCACGTTACCAAACGCGCTCCGGAGATTTTCTCTCGACGCACCAGCCGCGACGCCGCGGACCGGATGACGCTGCAGCGCGTTGCCGACGAACTGCAGACGCATCTGCCAACGATCAAGAAAGAAGAAAGTCTGCTGCTGGAATGGCTGTATGACGTCATAATCGATCATGATTTCAGAAGCCTGCAGGTTTGGCTCGATGAAACTTGGCTGGACTACTGGTCAGAAGCCCAAACGACCTTCGATGCCGCAGAGGATTATGCGGGCTTTGCTGAAAATCTCGCGTGGCGGTGGCGCTTAACCGGAAGGGATATCCGGCAAGCCGCTCCTATGCTCTGGGCTGTTCTCGACGGCTACCCCGATGACAGGCGGTCGGGCTACAAGCCGCCGGTCACCGTTCTTGCTCAACCAGCGCTCGCGGGTAGAATTCACCTGAAGGGATTCCGGCGTCTTCACTGACGAGTGCCAGCAGCTGTGACCCGCGATCCCAAGCGTGAGCGCCGCGCTCATCAGCCACGTGGCAAGCGAACCAAATATCTCTTCTTCTTTTCGCCGCAACGTTGCCCCGAGCGCACAATCCCACACAATGCCGGTGCACCATCCGACATCAGCCGGCTGGCCTGTCGCAGGTGCATCACTGTCGCGGTTCGTCCCAAGCTTGTGCTTCCGGAACTCTCGACGAGTCCGAGGCAAACGGAACAGATGACACGCGTGTCCACCGGAAGCCGCCATGTATGTGGATCGGCTCGGAAAAGACCCTCATCCCGTTGGCCCAGAACTGTCCGATTGGCAGATGTCACTGGCAAGACGCATCTCGCCGGCACCATTATCTCCGTCATGCTGTTCGAGGAAGACTGAAGTTCCAGTTCAAGTCTTTCCAGGCACGCCGAAGGCGTCCGGTGCAAATGCCGGCATCGATCCGACGGCGCTGGCCAGAGCGGCCGGCGCCAGCTGCCGGTTCAGCCCTTCGACCTTCTCCTCCGCCCATGCGATGAACATGGGATAGCGGCCCTTGTCCCCTTCGACGGGCAGTTCGAGGGTCGCCAGGAAACGCGCCAGACGATCACGTTCCTCGTGCAGTGCAACGCGCTCGGTCAGCCACGCCATACGCGCGACCTCGAACTCTGCCAGACGACCCAGCCTTGCCCGTTCCAGGCGTGCAAGCTCATCGAGACGGGCGCGCTCGGCAGCTTGCGCGCGGGCTACGACCCGCCCGGCTCCGATCGCGACAAACGACGTCAGGATATCGTCAACACGATCCTCGATGCGGGCCTGACCGCGATCGGCAAAACGGTGCCGGGCGACGCCATATGCGCCCCATCGATCGATTTCGAGACTCATCTCGCCAGCAGGTGTGAAATCGTGCGACGGTATCTGCGGCCGGCTCGACCAGTCGCGCCAGTCGCCACGGTGGCGCGCGTCCCACCTCTCCTGCCGCTGCTGCTCTTCCGCAGTTGCAATGTGCACCGAGCGGCGAATGGTCTGGTTCACGGAAAAGCTCACAGTCTCGCCGTCAACGGTTAGGCCAAGCCCTTCACGGCCGCGTGCCAAGGACCATCCGCGATGCAAGGCGTGGCGCACAAGTTGATTGAGGAAGATACCTACACGCTCGAGGGTATCGGGATGCGCCCGGATTCGGAAAAGCTCGGGATCAGTACATCTGGTCGCGCCGTTCAGATCAGGCGTGGCCTTGCGGGCTACCGTCAGCGAGCGTTTCACAAGAGGATGTAGAGTGTCGGGAACGGTGACTGCCGTCACAACCGGCTGCGCCGCGACGGCTGCCAGTACATCGGGGTGAACATCCCGGTTTTCGACGACATGGATCACGATCTGTCCGGGAGCATCCCTGCCCGAAGGTGGCAGCGGCTTGCGAGACGCCGGCTTCCCCGCATTCACCAGACCGCGATAGCGTGCATCCGGCAGCGGGATGTCATGCTTCAGACACTGCTTGCGCAACGCGACATCCGAAATGCCGAGATCGGGTGCAACCTTTGACAGGGCACGTTCCCACACCATGTCATACAGCTGCTGACGGGACAGTGTCCGGTGCATGAAACCTTCCAAGCCATGTGCCCCTGTCCGACGCTGCCACGGGACCGCGCCGACCGGATCGTGATGATACAGCCTAACGATATCATCCGGATGCCTGAGCGGTTGTCCACAAGAAACATAGCGGGAACGCTTGAGCGGCGGGACTCTTCATGCCATTGCGACAAAAATCGACCCGGTTTTCCCCGGGCTTGTCGAAGGATGCAAGTGCATGAGTGATCCGGCTGATGGTTTTGGAGCGATGTTCCGCCGGTCCGGCATGTCCCTCGACGAGGCACAGGAGGCATTGGGCATCTCATCTGTGCAGATTCGCCGGTATCTGAAGGGCACATCTGCGGTCCCGAAGCTGGTCGCCGACAAGGTCAGCGAGGTAGCAAGGGCGCGGACGCCGGTTCGCGGCCCGGGGCTGTTCCGCTTCATCGACCTGTTCGCCGGTATCGGCGGGCTCAGGATCGGATTCGAAGCCATCGGTGGCCGCTGCGTGTTTACCAGCGAATGGGACCGGTGGTCGACCGAGACCTATTGCCACAACTTCGCCGACGGCGAGGACCACGTCATGGCCGGTGACATCAGACCCTGGAGCGCCAGACCCGACAGCATCCCGCAATTTGACGTGCTGCTGGCAGGCTTTCCGTGTCAGCCCTTCTCGCTCGCGGGTGTGTCGAAAAAGAATTCGTTGGGTCGCAAGCACGGGTTCGATGACGAGAAGCAGGGAAACCTGTTTTTCGATATCGCAAAAATCCTCGAACATCACCGGCCGGCCGCTTTCCTGCTCGAAAACGTCAAGCACCTGAAGCGGCACGATGGCGGACGTACCTTCGAGGTCATCCGCTCGACGCTGGAGCAGCTCGGTTATGATATCGACACCCGCACTATCAGCTCCGAGCCGTGGGTGCCTCAGAAACGCGAACGGATCTTTATTGCGGGGTTCCGCAAGGACCTTGCCAGCAGTTTCAGTTTTGCCGACTTCGATCGTATGATTCCGCCCGAAGCCGACTGGCCGAAGCTGGGCTCGATCCTCCAGTCGCACAACAAGATCGATGCGAAATATACGCTGACGCCGAACCTGTGGCAGTATCTTCAGGACTACCGCAAGAAGCACGAGAGGGCAGGCAACGGCTTTGGCTTCAGCCTGTTCGGGCCGACGGGCGTCACGCGTACGCTGTCGGCCCGCTACCACAAGGATGGCTCCGAGGTTCTCATCGAGCAGAAGGGCACGCGGCCGCGCCGGCTGACGCCTGTAGAATGCGCGCGCCTGATGGGTTTCGAGCACGGGAACCGCGAATGGAAGATCAGGGTCTCCGACACCCAGGCCTATCGCCAGTTCGGCAATGCCGTCGTTGTGCCAGTTATCGAGACAATCGCGAAGTACATGAAGGATGACCTGCTCGCCGCCGTCATAGACGACCGGGCACAGAAGAGGCAGCGCAGGGTTGCCTGACATCGTCACGCCCGAGGTCCGCAGTCGGATGATGGCGGGGATAGGGTCGGCGAACACGAAGCCCGAACTGATCATCCGTCGGGGCCTTCATGCGCTCGGCTATCGCTTCAGACTGCACCAGCGGGATTTGCCCGGCCGCCCCGACGTGGTTTTTGCACGACGCCGGGCGGTGATCTTCGTCAATGGCTGCTTCTGGCACGGGCACGATTGCCATCTCTTCCGCTGGCCAAGATCGCGCGTTGACTTCTGGCGAGACAAGATCAGTGGCAACATACGCAGAGATCGGGCAACGCGCGAGGCGCTGGCGGAGGCGGGCTGGCGGGTAGCTGAAGTCTGGGAGTGCCAGCTCAAGGGTCGCGAGCGCCGGCCGCTTGAGGAAGTGGTGGGCGAGTGCGCAGCCTTTCTCGATAGTGAGGCGCCATACTGCTCGGTCGGTTCGGCAGCTACTGTGCCGATCGATGGGGAAATCTGACTAGGATCGAACGCAATAAGTAAGCGTATCCGTGCAGGGATGCGCCGCTGGTGTGTCCGGGGGGGGCGGGTGGCAACATGGCGGGAGAGTGCTCTGAACGGCCTTACCGCCTGACGTGGTACGAGATAAGCCCGCCATCTGGCATCGCGCTTCAACTGGAGGCGTTTATCCTTAGCACCGAGACCGGAACGACTTAGACTCAGCCATTGCAGGCCCTGTCATCCTCCGTGACTACGGACGCACCTTCATCTATGTAGCATCGGCAAGGTCGGTGCTAAGTTGTGGTTTTGGCCGCCGCGAGACGTGTTTAGGATACAGATGCAAAAGTTCTTCGCAGCGGCTCTGGCGCAAGAGCGTCTACGAAAATCTACAGTGACCGCGTCAATTGGGGACAATTTGGCGCTAAACAGAGCGGTTGAGATACTCTTTATGCTTTCAACCTGCAAAAACGGATGCGCCGGTGGCGACCACATTTTGGAAGGTTTGCTTGGTCGAATTGTAAATCAAGTGGTTGTTGGCATCATGGCAGATGCGGCTGGGTTCCACGACGAAGCACTCAGCCTACTTAGAAGTGTTGGCGAGATCACCAATCTGCTCGCGCTATTTCGTTTAGATGCCAAAGCTTTTGCGCAATGGCTCAGCGCATCGGAGCCGGACCGGCGCCGAACATTTTCTCCGGTGAAGGTTCGCTTGGCAATCGATAAGCACCGAGCCGTTACGGTTCCTATGGATCAGGAATTGTATAACCGTCTTTGTGAACGTTACGTGCACGTTACCCCTTCCACCTCCCCGAACTCTCACGGACCCGATGGGCTAAGTCACGTTGGCGGGTATGCGCAGGAGCTTGGTTCAGACGAATTTAACCAAACGCTTACGTACATCGTGCTTCAAGGCGCTATGCTTGGTGCTTCACTGCTTCAGAAAAAAGACCTTCAGCAAGAACTTGCTGACCTTCTTACTATCTAAGTCAAGTCTATTAGATTTCCGACTTATAGCTGTCGATGCCTCAAGCTAAACCGTCCCGGATCGTAAAGCGCGGAGCAAGAAAGATCGTTAATCGCCGGCGGCTTGTCAGTCTCCATATGGATGGCGATAACCAGCAGAGATCCGCGTCAAGGTAGGCAACTCCGCGCAGACATCGGTAAAAAGGAGGGTGACGATGGGGCGACCCAAGCATTACAGCGCCGAGATCGCTACCCGCTGCCAGCGGCTGATTGAAAGCCTGTCGACACGGGTCGAAGGTGATGACGATCTCGCAAAGGAATTCCGTGGTCCGCTTCGCACCACATTCCTTCTGGCAATGGCCACGCCGATGATCGTCCTGCCAATGGAGCGGCTCTACAAACCCATCATCGCACGTCGCCCTGGTGTTGCCGACGACACCGAACTCGACGAGGCCGTCGCGGGCCGTGTCCTCGAGACATTCGACGGAAGGCGCTTTGGGGAAACCAGCTTCTTTATCCCAGACCGATGGTCGTTCGTTGATGCCCGACCCATCTTTCCAGTCGCTGTTTCTTGGCCTTCGGACGCCTTCAATGAACTTAACGAACCCGAAGCGATGCGCGCCGCCGAACAGGCTCCCGCCAAGGATGTGATGGAATGCCTTAGAAACGCATTGTCGCACGGTGGCGTTGCCTACTTGGATAAGCACGGCCGACAGGAGGAGGACGCTACAAATATGCTCGGGTTTGCCTCTTACCCGACGGGTAGGCGTACAGAGGAGTTGCGGCTGCTCCGGATCTCGGTTGATGGTTTCCAAGAGTTCCTAGGTCTATGGGCGCGGTGGCTAAGCGATAATGGCGTTGAAACTGTATTGTCCGACGGAGGTCCCGGCTGGCTCGAGACGGTTTAGGCTGGATGACCGAACAGCCAAGGGCGGCAGCGTGACGACCGGTAGGCAGCGAGTCAGGGCAGGCTGTTTCTCCTCTACGAGCAAGAGGGCATCCGACCCGTTGCCTTTCGCTAAGTTATGTTTCGCTTCCCACTGCGGTCATGCTTAAACTTCGGCGACGACCGGCGTGAGGCGGTTGGAATGTCGGTTGAAGGCCGTGATCTCCGCAACCGGAAACATCACGTCGCTCTTGTAGATTTCGGTGCGAAGGTAGGCCCTTTCGGCCTCGATGTCTGCCTCGGCCACGTCGATCCACCAGGCACGCGGCGTGCCGTCCTCGCCGCCGTTCCAGCGATATCCGCGCCTCTTTAGTTCGTTCTTGGACTCGAAGGGCGAATGCTCCGCCCAGCACCGCAGCGTCCTGCCTCTAGCCGAAGCGAGCAAGGCCGATAGTGCCAAGCTACCACTTACCGGCAGCGGGCGCGAGAGAAGTTCGATCGTCGCGTGACAGTCGTGGACGGCCCTGTGCTTGTCGTAGTAGAAGCCACTGCTCATCGCGAGATAGGCGAGCTTGGCGCTTTTAAAGCCCTCGTCGGACCAGCGCACCTCGTTAAGCGAGCATGCCCAAGGATTATCCGTGAGCGAAGAGCAGAAGCGTTCGAGGAAGCGGCGGTCAAACGCTGCGTTGTGGGCAATGATAAGGCTGTTGCCCGCGAAAGCGGAGACCTGTGTTGGGTCGATAGACCTTCCCGCGACCATTGCGTCGTCGATGCCTGTCAGCTTGGTCACATCGGTGGGAATCGGCGCGGCAGGCTGGCGCAGGCCGTCAAACGGCGTACCCACGCCAACGATCTCTCCCTCGAGCGTGTAAAAGAACGGGACCATCGCCAGTTCGATGATCTCGTCCCTTTCGCAATCAAGACCGGTCGTCTCGACGTCAACTAGGACCGCGCGACGAGTGCCGGCGGGCACCACGCGCACTGGTTCGGGCGGACGAAGGCGCCGAAGAACTTTATAGTCACCGTTCGCCTCGAGCGCCGCGATTAGTTCGTTCGGGTGCACGCTATTCATCGCCGACCACCGGCGCGACCGCGCCCAAGCGCAGCGTTGTGGGGCGTCCGGCCTCGTGAAACCAAAGGTCCACGATTTTCGCGTCGTCGCTCGCCGGCAGCGGATAGGCCCGTCGCACCTTGAAGGTGGTCGGCAGGTTGACTGAATTGCCGAAGACGAGCGCATGTTGCTTGGGAAGAGATGGGAGCCTGCGCAGTACGCTGTCGGAAATGAAAGGCGTCATCTGCCGTATCTGGGACAGGTCGTCCGGATTTTGAATCCTGTGCACGACGAAATTCGAGCACTGCGACAGCACAGTCTTCGAAAGCTCGCTCGGCCGCTGTGACGCCACGAGGAGGAACAGCCCATACTTTCGTCCCTCCTTCGATATGCGCTCGAAGATACGACTTGCGTCGACCGCATGGCGCGACGGCGTCGAAGCGACATAGCGATGAGCCTCCTCGAGCAGGAGGTGGACCGGAAAGCGGTTGCGGGGCTCCGCCTGACGCAGGAGGCGGAAGATCATTCGCGCAATCACCGCGCTGACAAGCTCAACGACCTCGTCCTCGACCGAGTTCATGTCAAGGATGACAATCTGCGCCTTCTTGGTGAAGCGTCCACCCTCGATCGCCTTCAACCCTAGCAGCGTCGACAGGAATGTTTCGCGGCTGCCCCCCGCGCCGGCGTCATGCCTCAGGAACCGGTAGTCGCCCCGATCCTCGAGCGCCTTGTAGCGAGTGACCATCTGTGAGCAGTAGTCGCGAATTTGACGATTTCCGTGCGCCTCCTCGTAGAGAAGTGCGAGGTCGATCGCGTCGCCTAGCGCCGCAAAATCGAAGGGTGTTCCATTGTAATCGGGTAGCTTCAGATCGGGAATAATGAAGCCGACGTTCTGACCGCCGCCCGCCAGATATTGATAGGCTGCATCGATCCCCAGCATGTTGCCGAAGTTCACACCGATCTTGTTCGCCATTACGGCTGAATTGATCTGAGGCGTCTGGAAGCGCTGAAGGATGCCGCGGATCCGGGTCTGCTTCGCGCCAGGCGGCGTTTCGTCGCTGAGGATCAGCGTGATACACGTGGCTAGGATGTGGTTTCGAACTTCGTTGAGCTGACCTGCATTCGCGCCGCCGAACAGCGTCGCCAAGCCCAGCGCCATGCGGAGAATGGGAACCTGCGTGCGCTCGCTGGCCTGCAGCAAGAGTTCCCATTCCGATAGATCGAGATACCAGTGCGGAAGACGGAAGCAGCCAGCGTCCCCTGATCCGTCCAGAAGGAGGCGGCTAACGCCGATGTCTGCCGTCTGCGACAGGCTGGCGAACGCCCTTGCGTATTCGCCATTCACGTCGAACACGACGAACGAGGCACCGCGCGCATGGTGCTCGTCGGGCTTCTGGAACAGCGCCTGCAGAACAGATGCGACAGTACACGACTTACCACTGCCGGTGTTGCCCAAGACGGCGACGTGCCCGCCGAAGAAGTCGTCGATCCTGACCTTGACCTCGTAATTCTCGAACACAACTGAATGGCCAATACCGAGGTTGCGGAACCGCGTGGCACCTGGCGGGACACATTCGGCAAGGTCGTGCCCTATTCCAGGTACAGGTGCGCCTTCGGTGTCAAAGATGCGGTCCAGTTCGCCGTCCAAGGCGTAGAGCGCGTCCGCGTAGAGCGACGGGAAGACCGACACGCCGAACCGGAACTTCCCATCGCTGTTGGCTGGAAGCATGCCTACCGGGACCACGTCGAGGTATTTGGCCGAATTTGCCTTGTCCAGCTGACCATCGCTGCCGCTCGCGACATCTCGCTCGCGCAAACCGACGACCTCAGCCACGACGTACTCCGACTGAGTAGGGATCATAAGGAACGAGCCGAGGCGCGCGACATAATGCAGGTCGTCGAAGCCGACGACGGTGACGTTGTCGGTGCCGCCCAGCATCTCGATCACGAACCTGTCGGCGGCGACGGAGGTCACCTTGCCAATCGCTCTGCGTCTATCATCAGAGCTCATCATTGACCTCGGAAGGCTTGCGACCGAATGTCTCAAGTACGAGCCTTACGGCGTCATCGATGCGCTCGGCGGGCCGCTGCGGCAGGAACCGCTCCACGATGGTGTCGAAATAATGGGCGCGGGAACCGTCGATCGGCCCGTCGCCACCGATGATCCATATGCGGGGGTCGTTGAGGGCGATCAGCTTGGCGATCTCCCCTTTCGAATCAGGGTCCGCGAACACAATCAACCGGAACGTCGGGATCGTCAGCGCCTGGTAGATTATGTTATTGAGATGCTCGTCGCCGAAAGCGAAGCCCGCCGTGATTAGCACGCTCTGCTCACGTACGACGCGCGATTGGAACTCGCGGAAGAGGTCGGCATAGGGCGATCCGAGGCTCGAATTTTGCTTTGCCGGAGTCGGATAAATCATGACCTTACTCGGGACGTCCGCCGGCATCATTTCCCTGATTGGGAAGAGGCCATGATCGTCTTCCGTCCAGCTGATCGAGCCGTGCAGCTTGCAGAGATAGACGAACCCGTCGACCGCCGTCCACTTGCGGTTGGAGAGGTCGAGTTGCTCCGCCAGTGCGTAGCGGAAGGTTGCCGGATTGAACCGGCGCTCGACCACGCCTGAGAACCCGTTTGCATAAGGCAGGCCGAGGCGGTCCATTGCGCGCTCGTTGAAGAGATCGTAATTGGTCGTGAACACCCACGGCCTAGGCAGCGACCGGTCGCGCATGACGAGCTTGCGGTAGAAGGATTCATATAAGGCGAGTACCGAGCCGTCGCCGTGCGCGAAGACTCCGTCGGTGCACTTTTCCCACAGGAAATCCTGGACCTTGGCTATCAGACGTTCGACCTTAGTCAGCCGTTCCTTATGAACCGGCTTGTCGCTACGCGCGAACACGAAGCGGAGGCTGTAGAGCAGTTCCATCAGACGTTCGAGATTGCTCGCATATTCGGTACCAACCAAGTTCGCGCCGAGGCCGGCAAGAAATTCCACATCTTCGGCAACCAAGGCCCACTTCGGCGGATCCAGCGCTTCTAAGTCGTCTTCCAGTTCGAGCGTAGGGTGGCCGCAGAACGTCTTCGCCAAAGGGCCCATCGTCGGGATACCGCGCTCACTGCCGTCGACGTATAACGACGAGCAGCCCGCACCGAGAAGGAACGCGACATTGCGCGCGTTCAGCGCCTCGCCCACCGCCTTGCGCACCTGCTCCTCTGCCTTGCCCCATTCAAGTGGAGCGGTCGGTACGTCCGAGGCGCGCAGAAAGCGGAACGTGCGGGGCGGCGGTGGGGCCGGCGGCGCGTGCGCTATCATTGGCGGCGGGACAGGAGGTGGTGGCGGCACCTGACCGACGGGTGGTGCCAGGGGTGGTGCAGGTGGAACATCAGTTGGCATTTGCGAAATCCGCCTGCAGACCTGTCATTATCACAATTGAAAGGAACATCGTCGAGTTTTCCCCGGTGCCTGCAAACTACGCTTCGGCAAGATTGTATCCGCTTTATAGTACCGCCTACATGTCTCGCACGTATCTCGAAAGTCGTGTTTGCGCACGTGGCGATATTGGCGCTGGCCCTCGCGCTGCACGAGGCGTTCGATATCTTACGGCAGGCGGGATGTGGCCGGATGATCGCTGTCTCTCGGCAACCACTAATGTGCTGGCTATGGCGACGATCGGAACTGCGGCGACGGCTAGCTGCCGATCACCTTGACCTTGAACGAAAAGCCGCTTGCGCCGGTTTTGACGCTCCAAAACGATCGAGGCGTAAATCCAGCTTGAATGGCGTTCGCGCGCGCTTCCCGGGTTTCCGAACCAACTATCAGAGTCGATTGTGAGGTGCCCGAGAACCGTTAAGCCGCTCTCAATCCTAATAGGCTTTGACGCCCCTGCCCCACCGTTGATCGAACGAACGCTAACCGCAGACCGCCGCTGCGTCGTCGACCCGCCATAAGCGGCTCAGCCACTGGTAGCGCTCGGTCCGGTTCGAAGCGACATTCCCTTCTTCCCGCCCCCAAGATCAATTGCTTCGGCTTCCCAACCCGGAGCAAACCGAGCGCGTTTCAGGCGGTGACATCTCCATTAAGGCTCGTGTCTTTCTCGAGTCCGAGCAGTGCCTGAAGCTGCTTTTCGGCAGCGTCATTTTGGCTTCTGCCACTCGGCCGTCTCACCCCCATCGATAGTGACTTGAGGAAGCGTTTGGTAACCGTCCACGGCACCCCAGCGACATCGAAGCCAATCTCTACTTCGGGGGTGACATTCTCGCCGTACGGCCGGTACGAGCGTGTCAGCTAGTTGCCCGATCGGTGCAGTACAAAAAAGGCCGCCCGGATTGTCACGAGCGGGGGCGACTTGCCTGTTTCGTTGGGCTCGACCACAATGTTGAGGCCTTCGGTGAGCCCGTTGATCGTGACCGGCTCGCGGAACCTGCGGAAGTTAGTGGCGGTGATGCGTCGCAGCTTGAGGCTTACGCAGCGGCCCTATCGTATGTTCGACGAACAGGCGATCAATCGCGCGCTTGGCCAGCGCCGCATCACCCTCCCCTGCTCTCACTTTCGCGTAGATCTTCCAAGAGCGCATTGGCAGTTTACCCCCCCTGATGGCTATTTGCCCCCCAAATCGGACCAAACCAAGAACATCGAGTTATGTCATCGGAAGATGCTCAGCACTTCAGCGCGCTGTCTCGCGCGCTAAATTACTGCCGGAAAGGGATAATGAGGTGCTCTTCAATGTATAAGGGTGGGCCCGGATCAAGGCGAAGTTCATGCGGATTTGACAGCACACCTTACGCACACTGCGGATACCTTCCGGTCAGCGGTCATTCTATGACGATAAAAGTGAACGAACGTCCTGTTACTCCGATCGCAATCCGAAAGCGGACCAGCCGCTTTACCACCATGAAGCCCGCACGACGAGGACTAGCACCCCGATCTCACGCGTACCTAACTCATGACATTTGTGGCAATATGTCACGAGTGTACTCCCCCGGCCCGAACGACCCACAAGCGGTCATTCACGTACCCCTCCCCGCCTCCCAACTTCGGTCATTCGTTCATATGGTTGGACGGTATCCTTCGGCTGCTGGATCAGCCACTTTGCTTTAAATGAAGAGGTAAGCGGTCGGTCTTTTTCCAGTGAGAAGGCGGCGATAGCCCGCCCGTAGCAATTGCCGTCCTACCTAAGAATTTGCTCTCGATAACAACGCGACGCGACATTCGGCGTACGTCAATTCGGGCACGGGCTATGGCCGCGAGCGGCATGTCGGTCGCGAGCTTGACCCACTGCATCTGTATATCGGTCTGCCGGCATTGGTGCTGCGAACACCGTCGATGTTCGGGGGTGTTCGATCTGAGGCGCCGATGCCAGCCATAGATCAGCCCGCCAATGAAGTTCGCCCAAATACTCAAAACGCCGTAAATTCACATTAGGGCCACATAAGTCGCCACATTATGTGGTCACGCAGTCGGCTTTCCACGAGTAGAAGGAGACATCGAACGATTGGAGACTGACCATGATTAATCTTGCTATGACCCGACATGCGACCCGCCGAGCACAGCAGCGTTCCATCAAGCGTAGCGAGATCGAGCAACTCTTTCTCCTTGCGGATATGTCGAGCCAAGTTGATCGGCATCTTGGCGCACTGCGCTTGTCACGTGGTGCGCTAGAGGAAGCCGTAGCCGACGGTATGCCCCCCGCCCAAGCTGATCGGTTGGCTGGCCGAACACTTGTGCTGGCCGACGATGGTGCCATCGTAACACTGGCTCATCTTTATGGTTCAAAGTCTGGCGCGTATCGCCGACGGGATCGGCGCCCCTACTGGAAGAGTGCAAAAGCATGATTTTAGACAGCAATGTGGTGCCGTTTCCCGTTCCTGATCGGTCTGACCGTCGGATTAGCGGCTCGATGGAAGCGGCTACGCTGCTCAGGCGCCGTTTCCGCGACGGGGGCCGGGCGCAGCGCGAGACGTTCTCTCACCTTGCCAGACATACCTTTCGGCTCGTCGAAGAGCTGAAGCGGGAGTTTGGTGATCGCTCGGGCAAGATGAATCGCGCGTTTGGGGATCTGCTAAAGCAGAAAAAGCGCTTCATTCTGGCAGAGCACGAGGAGCCTGGCATCCTCTGCCAGAACCCGGGGAATTGGGAGCGCGTCCTTCGCGGCCTGGCTATGGAGCTCGACCGAGATCCGGACAGGGCGTTTCTTGACGCAATCAAGGGGACGCCGCTCATGCCTAACCCGGGCGGTATTGGTTTCGGCCGAGAACGATGGTTCGGAAGCTTCGGCGAACTAATGCGGATGCTAGTAAGCCGTCTGGCGGCGTCAACCGACTACCCGGCGATAGTGACCTATCTCGCTGACAGCGGCCTCCTGGTCGAGGACGGACGCCTGCAGGTGTGCGAAACGCAGCAAGATACCATCGGCGTCGAAGAGTATGGTCTCTACACGCCGGCCGCGCTCGCCGGAGTGCCGCACGTGCATGGCCTTAACTTCAGGAGCCGTATCGATCACGTCTACGAAGCGGCCGACGGCTCCCTAGCCGAATTGATGACGGCGGTTGGTCTGGAACCTTCCTCTGCAGTAGACAAGCAATCGGCGACACTTCGCGGTGGCACCCGAACGGCGCTGGCGTTTGTCATCGACGCACAAACAAATGCACCGACCTTAGCGTTCGCGGAGTGGGAAGTATTCGAAGTGGTGTTCGATCATCAGACCGACCAAGAGAAGGCATTCCCGATCTACAAGACGTATGAGGAGATCGGGTGCGGTGAAAGCCCGGCCGGAATGTTGCGGCCGAACTCCATCCGGTTCAATCTTTTCGGAACGCCTGCGTTCGACGCCATCGCGGCTTCGCAGATCGTATTTCCCGAAATTTGGCTCGACCGGCTAGACTTTCAGGTCTGGGATCCAGGGGGATACGTCGATACTGTGGAGGAGTATCCCACCGAGGCCCCCTCGCGGACCGTCGCTGCGGTGGTGGAACGTAATCTCACCTACGCATCCCCAGACAATGTAGATCGTCGAATCGACACGTTGCTTCTGGCGCAGTTGGACGAGCTGCGGAGCCAAGTCGATGCGCACCGTCGCCTGACCGTGCCACCGGCACGCCTCGCAAGGCAGGCGTTGCGAGACGAGTGGGAGGCCGCGGCCGCCGGCGAAGACCGATAGGCGGTTGTTCAAACTCAAAGGCAGTCCCAGACCGCCTTAAAACAATTTAGGAGATGAACATGACACTACCCGACCTGACTACTAGTTCGGAAACCGAGCTCATGAAGGAACTTGATGGACAATTCCGGGAACGGTCCGGTCTTACCGAACGTCGACACTATAGCATATTTTACAGCCGCATCCCGTCATCGCCGCTAATGATCCTTGGCATCAATCCCGGTGGCAACCCGACAACATGGACCATGCCTATGGGGGCGGACGAATTCTGCTCAGCGTGGCAGCACGACTATGTTGATGAACGATACGAGATCCAGGCCGTCATGCAACCGTTGCTTCGGAAGGTGCTCGGGGTCAACGACGCGATACTTCGCAGAATTCCGAAGACGAACATGGTCTTTCGTCGTTCTCAAGGAGTGAGCAAGTTCAAGGAGCAGCAGTCGGGCATGACAATGGACGCAGCCTTGCAGGAGGCGGCGCCGACTTTGGAGAAGATCGTTCGCCGCGTATCGCCGAAGGCCATCATCTTCGAAGGGCTTGAGGCGCTTTCCATGTTTAATAGGACATTCGGCACGGGTGACTTGGGCTCTTCTCTCGTCGATCCTGTCACCACCCCGAACGGTCGGCATCGCGCCCTCATCTACTCGGTTCACGAACTGCGCACCTCGATACTTCCAGAGCCCATCTTAGCCTGTGCGTTGGCACACCCGTCAAAGTATGCACGACGCGTCGAGTTCCGAACCGCGGAGACGGATATGACCACTCGGCTAGCTCCGATCGGTGCGATCCTGCGGGAAATGGGCCCTCCTACAAGAAAATAGCATTGCACCATATCAGGTAGCATTTGATTTACCCAAGACTAGCTCTGACTCACAATTGAGACCGTAAACGCGCAAACCATTTGCACCTTTCAGACGATCAACTATCGTCGATGTGGAGGGGACGACGTTGGTTTTCCAAATTCTAAGTTTATCGGGTGGCGGTTTTCTCGGCCTCTACACTGCCTCCGTCCTAGCAGAGATCGAGGAGCGCACGGGGCGGCCGCTCGCAGATTCGTTCGATCTGATTGCGGGCACGTCCGTCGGCGGCATCATCGGCCTTGGCCTGTCGGCGGGGCGCAGCGCGACCGAGATCAAGCAGGCGTTTTTGGACGACGGCGACAAAATCTTTTCGCCGAAGCGGCCGGCCTCCAACGTCTTGAGCATGGGTGCACGGATCTTGTCGGGCCTTCCAAAATCTCGATACAATCCAGCGCCTCTCCGTCGCATCATTGAGCGCATAGTGGGGACCGAAACGCGGATGTCGGATCTTAGGCGGCCAACGGTCGTCCCCGCCGTAAACCTGACCAAGGGCGGGCCCAAGATATTCAAGACCGGGCATCATCCACGCTTCATCATCGACTGGCAGCTGAAGGTGGTTGACATCGCCCTAGCCACTTCGGCGGCACCGACATATTTCCCGATCCACCAGATTGGTGCGGAGATGTTCGCCGATGGCGGGATGTTCGCCAACTCGCCTGATTTGATCGCGCTGCATGAGGCCGAGACGTTCCTTGACGTGAAGCGGGCGGATGTCAGGGTGCTCAGCGTCGGCACCACAACAACGGCCTTCGCCTTCTCCGCCTCCGCCGGTCGCACGCTAGGGTCGTGCGGGTGGATCAAGAACGAGCGCCTTCCGAGCGTTATGATCGGATCGCAGCAGGCACTGACCGATGACATGATGCGCCACGTCATCGGTGACAGGTACGTGCGGATCGACCGCGCCCAGCCACCGGACCAGCAGGCGGAGCTGGCGCTCGATTGCGCAAGCCCCATCGCTAAGCGCGATCTGCAATCTGCGGCGGCCAGTTCTATCGCCGACGTCTCATCGAATCAGATGTTGCGTAACATGCTCGATCACTGCGCACCGGAATTCACTTTCACCAACGCGACCCTCTAGGATCCCGATGTCCCAGTCAGCGAAGCTGTTCTACCAAGCCGGTAGCGAATCCGAGACCCTTCATCGGCGGATCACTCCCACGGCCGACCAGTTCACCGCGCAGAAGGATCGTTGGAACGACCTCGCCCAATTTCTCATCAAGCGCCTTACTGAGAATACCGGATACTCCATCCGAACATGGCTTCAAGGATCCTACAAGTTTCGTACGCAGATCCGGCCTTGGGTAATTGGGGCTGAGTTCGACATCGACCTCGGCATCTATTTCGAATGGAAGGGCGTGCCGGAGGATGGCGATCACAGTCCGGAGGAGCTGAAGGCGTTCGTTCAGAATGCGCTCGTCGATTATCAGGACGATGAGGACAACGAGGCCACTGGTGTTGCCGAGCCGAAGGAGCGCTGCTGCCGGATCGCCTTCGCGCCAGACTTCCACATCGACGCGCCGTGCTACCATCTCGACAACCATCGCGATGCCCGCACGCTTGCGACGGCGACCAAGGGCTGGGAGGTGAGCGATCCGAAGCAGATCTACGAATGGTTCAAAAACTGTCAGGCGGACGTGCCGCGCAAGAAACTGCGTCGACTGATCCGCTACCTGAAGATGTGGGCGGCACTGCGGATCGACGAGGTACAGCGTCCATCATCCATATTGCTGACTGTGCTGAGCGCAGAAGCGTTCGACAACGTCAATCTGAACGCGGTCGTGGATGACGACGATATTTTGGAAGTGGCGGCTACGCTGATCGCTGATCGTCTTGATCACGACCCAACCGTCTTAAATCCCGTTAATCCCGACGAAGATGTAAACCGGTTGGAGATTAAAGCCATCGTCCAGCTGGTGGCAAAGCTGCGCGACCTAGCTTCGATCGGCGAGCGGGCGCGTTTCGCCGCCGATATATCCGCAGCGGCGGAAATCTGGAGCGACGCCTTTGACCAGTTCTTCCCGATGCCGGAAGATACTGAGGAAGGTACGCAGGCGCTTGCGAATAGCCAGGCGATCGCCGTCTTCGCATTTACTCCCGACATCATCGTCACGGCAACGCCGCGCGAGAATCGAAACGTCAAGCCAATCGAGGGTCTCAACGAGATCCGGCCGGTGCCCAAGGACTGCGACCTCAACTTCACGATCGCAAGACCGGACCTGCTACCCGCTGGATGCACGCTGAAATGGACGGTACGCAACCACGGTCGGGAAGCCGCAATGGAGAACGATATGGGGCATGTCGCGGGGACCGGAACGTCAGTTGAACGTCACACCGCCTATAACGGCGACCACGCAATGGATCTGACAATCTATCTTGGGGGCCACCCGGTTGGACGACGCCGAATAAGCGTGAAAGTTCGTGGCCCGGCAATCCCGCCGCGCAACCCGCCCAAGCGCCGATACGGTCGGTGATCCTTAAAGATTCTATGCAACATTGGTACAACGCATAAGGTCGAACGCTATCTTTCGACAGGCGCGTTAAGTGTTCCTTGGATCGCGCTGATACTATAGCTTAGCGATTGCCGAAAGGCGGCGGTGCGCGGCCAGGCCCATTCTCAGACACTCAGCCGTGTTTCAGCGCTCCCCGGAACTGGACGTTCGTCAATCGCGGCCACGCGTGACCGCTGCGCACCTCAAAGTCGGTCGTACGGGGCCTTGGCCGATAATCCTCAGAAGCCGCGATTCATTCGTCCTGCTTTGCAAGTCCCGCGAATTTCCATGCTCGAAGGCTCGAAGGCTCGAAGGCTCGAAGTCACGTCGAGCGGCGACACTAGCGCCAGATCAAGTGGCCCCAATCGCGATCGGAGAACTACTCCCTTTCGCATGACCGGCCATAACGGCAAGGGCGAAGTCGCTCCCGGGAACGTCCCGTACGCTTGTAGCGCCTCCGCTCGCCGCGTTGGCCGGATGGAAATGATGGGGACGCCACCCCAAATAAGCGTCGGACTGCTGCTATCTCAAACAGGCATTCGAAGACATGTACGGCGATACCGAGCGGGAAAAGGAAGAGCGCATTGCGACGGTCCGCGAAGCGCTGGCAGGCGCGGTGGAACTTAGCGATGCCGACAAAACGGCACTGATCCAATCGAACTTCATGGAGTTCCCGCGCGTCATCACCGCGCATCGCGGCCATAAGGCGAGCGGCAAGCTGGAATCGCTGACGGTCGCCCGCGCCCAGTTCGACATGGCTTGCGCGACGATCCTCGAGATTCTCGACGAGTTTCACGTCTTCTCGGACGGCCCGGGGTTTCACAGCCCGGACAACCGCGCCCCGTTCAACCGGATCATCGACCGGATGCGCAAGGAGCTTTTCACCTTCTCGGACCTAGCGCACAGCGTCCAGGATCATGCCCGGCGCGTCGACAAGGTCTGGTCCTCGCCCGACTATGCCGCGAAGCTGGCCGAGCATTTCGGGTCCGACCGGCTCCACAATTTCGTGATCGCGTTGCGCAATGCGCTGCATCATCTTCATGTCTTCGATGCCGAATGGGCGCTGCGGTGGAACGATGCGGGCGATAAGAGCGCGCATTTCAGTCTCAAGAAATTCGAACTGCTCAACGATCATGACGATTGGGGCTCGGCCAAGCCATGGCTTGAAGCCGCCCCAGCGGAGATCGACGTGCGCGCGCTCGTGACCGATTATCGGGCGCGACACGCTGCCTTCTATGACTGGTATTTGGGCTGGTGCGCGGCGAACATGCCGGCCGAGGTCGCCGAATATCGCGCGGTGAAGCTCGGCCATCGCCAGCATCTGCTGCGGATGGAGTGGAACTTCTTCCTTCGGGAGTTTCTCAAGCGGGGCGTCGATCCGATGGCATACCTTGCCCGATTCCTGACTAGCGAGCAGGTTGCCGAGGCGCAGCAATTGCCGCCCAAATCGCAGGCGCTGGCCGACTTCGTGATCGAATGTGTTGACGAGACCGGCGGCTGCACGCCCGAGCTGCGCGAGATGGCGTACAAGCTCTTCGATGTCCCGGGCGCGACCTGGGAGCCACCCAAGCCGGTCTTCGTCAACGCCAAGCTGGTGCCGCCTCCTGTGGCCGACGCGGCAGCGGACACGCAAGGGTTGCTATCTTGACGCGGCCGAACCGTCAGGGCCGAGGTTCGAACGGTAGCGTGCCGCCGATCGCCGCAAGCTCGTCGAGCAGGCAGTCGGTATCTTCGATCAGGCGCTGGCGTTCGGGATCGAACTCGCCCTTCGAGCCGTAGCCACCGACACGGGCGGCGTTGGCCTCAATGGCGGCGATATCGTCAAGGCGGCGATGGATCTGGCCGAGCCGATTGTTAATCTGGGCCTCACGGGCGGGGTTGGTATTGGTCATTGGATTACCTCTGGCCGCCGAGTGGATGTTGGGGCCAGTCTATTTATCTTCGGCGATGAGCCTCCCCCTTCGTATCGCAAAAATAATCGGCGTCAGGCGTCGCCGGGATCCGCGGCGAAGTCGTCGTCGGTCGCGCCGAGGTGATCCTTGGCGAACGCGATCGCGGCAGCCGCGCTGTCGAACGGCCGCGAGTTTTCCGGACTAGCGTAGGTGATCGCTGCGACGGCTTCGTGGCCCTCGGCGGCCTTGCGCTCGTAGAGCAGATCGTACTTCCCATCGGAGGCGGAATGACCCAAAAGGCGACACTTAGGTCCTCCACAGGCCAACCAATTTTTGCCGTTCGTTCAGTCTGGGTGCTTGGTTGCGGGACCTTCCTTAAATGATGGGTATTGAGACTGGTCACGTCGAAGATTGCGTTTGCTGAGCGCGATTTGGAAGGTCTGCGCTTTCACGATCGCGCCGGTTGTCGCGGCGATGTCGGCAGACGTCGAATTGAGCATTGTGACGATGTCCTCGCAGGCCGGCGTGGAGCCGTCCGGCATCGCCCCCTTCGCCTTCTTCCCGAGATCGACCAGCAGGTAGATGCCATGCCGACCGCGCGGAGTGAGGAGATACTGGTCCACCAGCTGCGAACGAAACTTGTCGATCAGTTCGTCATATTTCCAACCGTGCACGAGCTTGATCTCGATGACGACGATCGCGTTGCCGGTGCCGCGCAGCTCGATGCGGAGGTCGGTTCGGGTCGCGCTGGACGTCTCGGCTTCCTGCACGATCGAGAACCAGGGGCGGCGCCGGTTGTCCAGAGCATGGCCCAGCCAGGCCCTGAAGTCCGATTCGAGGATGGTTGTCGGGAACAGACCCCTGCGGTCGAATTCCGCGGTCGCGAGCTCCTTCTCTAGGTCGGCGACCATCGCGCTGACTCGCACAAAGAGTTCGTCGCCGGATGCTGGGGCTTCAGCGAGATCGCTTCCCATTCCCATGATCGTGGCAGGCAACCACGGGCGCGGCTTGACCGCCTGCTGACCGTAGCGGTGGCGCCACCGATCGGCCCATTCGGACGATACAGGGACGACATGCGCATTGAGCAGCCGCTCGAGCGCATCGCGTTCCGCCGTGTCGAAGTCGGCACTCAGCAGTTCGCCGATGCTGCTGCGCAGATGCTGGAGATTGTCGCGCTCACCGACCGAATGCGGCCCTTCCTTCACGGGAGGATCGTCGCCGGGCGAGATGTGCGAGTAAGCAAGGTCTGCGAAACGGTAGCGGATGTCGAGCGATGCGGGCGCGGCATTGGGCTCCCGGTCGGACAGCCGGGCGTAGATGCCGAGCCCGTCGGCGACGATCGACGCATCGAGCGCCATCCAGCGGAGCAGGGTGAGGAGACCGGCTTCGTCCCTCTCCGCCCAAAAGGGTAGCCAGTTGAGCGCGCGTCCGACCGAACCCTCGTGCCAGGCCTCGCGCGCATGGCGCGACGCGAAGGCGGGAAGCAGTGCCTCGATTTCCGGATCGGCGCGCAGGATCCGGAAGACCCGGTCGATGTCGATGCCATCGATTACGCGCAATGGCGCCATGGCGCCGAACAGCGGTGCCGATAAAGGCGCCCGGACCTCCTCGTCCAGGTGCGGGACGGTCGACAGGGACCGGCTGTATGATCCCGGCTCGCTGGCTGTCGCCGAGGCGATCTCGTCGGCCAGAAGCGGCGTGACCAGATCCCTCCACGCCCCCGGGTGGGCGAGCGCCAGCCCGGTCGCCCAGTCCGGCCAGTCGGTCGCGAACAGGAGCGCAGCCCGCATCGCGGCCGTGGGATCGACGCCTGGCATCGACCGGTCCGCGTTCCATGCGTAGCGATAGCCGGCCTGCGCGAGGATATCGGTTCCCAGAATTCGACGCCCGCGATCGACGGGTCGGTAGGTTCGCGCGTATGCTTGGGCGCCGTCGGTCACGATCGCGCCGAGCCGTTTGCCGTAGCGCTTGACGAGATCGGATTCCGAAGGGGGATCGTAGCGCTCTTCTAGGACGAGGCGGGTGAGCAGCGCGGTCGCGGTTCCTCGGCGAAGCGACGCCCAGCCGAGCCATATGTCACGGCGCAGGCGGATGCTGGCGGACACGCGCGCCACTAATGCGCGGACCCCTGCGTCCGGATCGTGTCTCCCCCAGGATCGGCGTGCCCGGTATCGGCGCCACGGCGCTAGCAGCGGGTCGGTCGTTACCTGCCTGACGACGGACCAGTCGCGCTTGCCATCCTTCATCGCCGCCCACGCGATGGTCAGCCGTGCCTTGATCCGCCCCGCCTTGCCGTAGCGATCGGCAAGAAAGACGGCGGAATGGGCATAGTCGCTTCGTATCTCGCCATCGCTCTGATGAAAGCGTTCCAGGAACCATCGCAGATCCTCCCGATCCGCGCCCGCGCGATGGACCGACCAGTCGATGTGTTCGAAATAGGCGAAGGCGGTATGCTTCCGCCTCTCGTTGGTCGCCAGCTGTTCATAGAGCGCATGGCGGAATTCGGCGTTCGACGTCAGCGTCGCGGGAACGGGCGAACCGCGGCGCGACATCGTGAACGACGCACCCAGGTTGTTCGCGTGCCGGACGCGATCGTAGATGTGCAGATCGCGCTCGATGTCGAACTGGGTCGCATCCGCGAGGTAGCGGGCGGTGACCTCGAGCAGTCCGCGCAACAGGACGGTCGCCCGACGGTGCATCCTAGGCATGGCGTGACCGAATGGACGGTAATCCGGATCAGGCACATCGAAGCAGAGCCGGTCCAGGCCCACCAGCCAGTCGGCGAGATCGGCCGATGGCGCGCTTGCGGCCAGCCAGCGGGCGATCGATTTCGCTTCGTGGCTGTAATCCTTGCCATGGATCTGACCCAGCAGCGTGAGCGCGTCGGCGACGCCGATCACGGTTGGATATGCGGCCGTGACCAGATCGAGCAGGAAGTGGTCGTTGCGGCTCCTGCCGAAGACCTCGTCCTCCGGGACGGTGGGGCCGCCGGTGGAGACGAGGTGCTTCGCCACCGTGCGTAGATCATTGTCCCCGCCGCAGGCGAGCAGTGCCCTCATTGCGAACATCCGGTCGCCCGAACCGCGCGAGAAGTCACTGAGGGTCGACACCAGTGCCGGTGCGGCGGATGCATAGCGGCCCGCCTCGATCATCTGCATGAGATGGTCGAACAGGTCGCCAGCGGGCGGATCCGCGAGATGCCTGACGATGGCATCTTGGAGTTCGGGCTGCGCGAACCGGCGCAACTCGCCGACCTCGAACATGAACTCGCCGTGGAACCGACCCGGACCAAGCTGGAAATGTCGCTCCAGCGCGGTGATCCGGTCCTCCAGCGCCAGACTTCTCGGATCGCCGCCCTCGATGATCCAATGCGGCGCCGCCTGGATCACGCGCCGGAGTGTGGTCGGATCGTATGAGGCGAGCCAGGCGAGCATGCTGCCGTAGACGTTCGGCACCCGCGGTTCACCGAAGGCGATCTTGATGAAGCGATCCGTGACCGTCTGTGCCGACGCGCCCTCGTCGATGCGGTCGCGCAGCCACTGCGCGGCCAGCATGTCCCGGGCCTCGCGGCGATAGAAGCGGACCCGTGCCTGTCCGGCCGGAACGAACAGCGGGCAGGCCAGCAGTTGTCGGATGCCGTCCGGCGACAGACCCGCATGGCCGCTCGCCAGCAGTTCCTGAGGATCGACGCAGTCCTTCCTCGCCGCCCCTACCGCGATGTCCATCGTCTGCGCGACGATCGAGGCGAAGGCGAGGAACTGGGAGGCCTTGATTCCTGTGCTGAATTCCAGCTGCGACCGCCGTGTCTCGCCGCCCTGCTCGGCCAGCCGACGGCGCACCGACGTATCGAGCAGTCGGCCACGCGACGAGAACCGTGCCGCGAGGTCGGGCGTGCCTTTGAACTCGAGATACGTGTCGAGATACAGGATCGCGTCGAGCGGCGTGACGATGTCGGCGATCGCCTCGCTCTCGGTCAGCACGGCGATCGCCTCGTCGCCGCCACGATCTTCGGCCAGCAGGCGTATGCGTGCGGAGTCCAAGGGCGCGAAAGTGGCGTTTAACACGGAGATAGGCTCGGGCTCGGCCCGCGCCGCGCCCATCGCGTTGGCCAACTCTTCCAACGCCTTCTGCTCGACGTCGTCGAACCATTCCGAGCTCCGGCAAGACACGAAGATCGAGATGCGGCCGAAGTGCGGTTCGAGCGCGAAGCGCAGCGCGCGCAACGCGTCCCGCAGTGGACGGGCGGCTCGCGCCTGTGGGAGCTTCGCCTCGTCGACCGCGTCCAGGAAGAATTCCGCCGGGCGGTCGGACTTCACCCATTCCTTGAAGAGTGCCCTGCAACCAGGCGTCTCGTGCGCGTCCTGCACCGCGCCCGAGCAGAGCCGTTCGACCCGGAAGAAGAATGCGTCCCGATTTGCGCTGCGGACTTCATCCACCTGCCGCATGAACTCGATGGTCTTGCCGGATCCCGCCTGGGCCAGAAGGGCCACGACGCGGGAGCGCTCGCGCAGCCATTCCCAATTCCGCGGCTTGTCCGCCAGCGCTTCCGCCCAGTATTCGACAGTGTCGGCTGACGTCGCCCGCTCGAACCGACGATCCAGCGGAACGGTGTCGTTCGGCGCGAGGGCCATCACGACGCCCACGATGGACGACGGGCCGTCATTATGCAGAAGCCATCCGCGCCGCGGCCGTCACGAAGAAGTGCGCGCGCCTGCTAGTCATTGCCGTGTCCTGCATTCCAATAGTGTTCATTCCAACATACTGCGGTGCCCGACCACGTTGGTCCACCGTCAACTCAGCCGTTCTCGTGCGGTCCTGAATCGACTCCGTCGGGATGAGAGGCGGTGCGCTGCGGATCAGATGGCCTCGTGGGCCTGAGCCTCGACCAGCGACGGCGTCGGCAGAAGGAACCACGGCGACCTGTCGGGGAGGAGCAGGCTGGCCAGCAGGGCCGTCATCGCCACTTCCGGTCGAGCCGGAGCCGGAGAGTCCGGCCACGCCGCTTCCAGCTCGGCGATCGTCCAGAAGTCGTGGCCGATCACGAACACGGCGTTCGTGCCGCCCATGATGTAATCCTGGCCGAACTGCCGGTAGTCGTCGGCGAGGTAGGCGTTCAGCGGCAGGTGGTCGAGCTCGCTTAGTGAGCTGTCGAACTCGCCGGACAAGTCGAACAGTCTGGATAGCCGCAACAACGCGATGACCAGTTCGGTCGGTTGCGCGACCATCTCGACCGGGAGCTGCTTCGGCTGGTTTCCCCGCGTGACCAGGTAGGCCAGGATCTTCGACCCATCGAGATCGCACCGCGCGACCCGTCCCTCGCAGGCGACCGCCGATGCGAACATGTGTCCCAGAACGCGTTCGGCGAAATCGGTCAACCCCGCTGCCGCGCACGCCGTCATCGCCGATATGACGTAGGGCGCCTGGCAGTCGCTCATCGCCACGAGCGAGAGTGAATAGGTGTCGAAGATGCGATCGAGCAGCGAGGCGAGCCTGCCTGCCGCCGGACCGGTGTCCTGACCCATGGCGTGATGGGTGTGGACCGTGAATCCCGCCCACCCGACCAGTTTCGACAGTCGGATCGGCATATGGTAGAGATCGCCTAGGCCGCCTGTGACAAGCGCGTATCGATAGGCATCCACGGCATCGACGACGTCGCCGGTGGCCAGTTCGACCAGGCCGGCTATCTCGATGCACTGGGCGGAGAGACTTTGGACGACCGCGTGGTCGTCGCTGAACGGCAGCAGGGCGACTGCGCACGCCGCCCTGACCTCGATCTCGCGGAACCGGTCGCTGGATGCCCGAGCGCGCGCGGCGAACGTCTCCGATACGCGCTGGACGAGGTTGAGGAGGACGGCAGGTTCGTCCTTGAGCGCGTCCGTCAACGGCGCGAGCCGGTCGAGGAACTGGCGCGGTTCCCACTGCGTCGGAACCGCGACGTAGGGTTCCCACAGTCGCGGCAACCCCGCGCGGATCGCGGCGGCGGTGTCGGCGTCCGGCCACCCGGCCAACACGCTGCGCAAGGGGGCGTCGCCGGTGCCGGCGTGCGGATTCTTGCAGAAGCTGGACGGGCCGTAGAGGTTGAGTCCCCAGACCACCGGGGTCTGTGCGCCGGTAGTCCCGACGCGTTCGGATACCGCGCGACCGATCTCGACGAGGTCGAGTGCGGGATTGCCGTCCTGCAGGAACACGTCGCCCCGGATGCAGTCGATGAGCGCCGCGGTGCCGATCCCGTGGCCGCCGGTCTCGACCGCGGTCTCGTTGGATGCCGCGGTTGCCAGCAGGGTGACGCCGGGCGTGCCGAACTCGCCCATCACCTCCGATTTGAGGATCACGTTCAGATCCGAGATGAGGCCGCCGGACTGGCATGCGTCGATGACCAGATACGTCTGCTTCGGCGCCGCTTCCGCGATCATCCGGAACAGGTCGGCTAGCGACAGAGCGGTGGCGGAGAGGGCGTTCGCTCGCGTGTCCCGCATCGCCATGTAGAAGCTGCCACTGCTGGCCGCGCCATGGCCCGCGAAGGTGATGGTCAGCGTATCTATCGCCTCGCCATCGAAGAGCATGGTCGCGAGCGCTGCGCGAACGTCGTGCAGCGTCGGCGACAGGAGCAGGCGCGACCGCACCGCGTCGTAGTCGCCGATGCTTGGCTCGATCAGCAGTCCGAAGAGGGCGTCGGCATCCGCCTCCGCGCAGGCCAGGCTATTGAGATGGTCATAGGTATTGCAACCGATCGCCAGCAGGGCGCGCCCGCTCATCCGGCAGTCCGCTTGAACTTCGCCTTGCGCGCGGCTTCGCGGTCGAGCGCGTCCTTGATCTTCCCCGCCTTGACGCGCTCGATCTCGGCGTTGAGCTCGGGCGGCACCTTGCTCATCTCCTCGGGCAGCCGGGCGTAGAGTTCGGGTCCGACGTGCATCTGGGGCATGCTGACCTGTCCATCTCGATCGACCCCGAGTTCGAGCTTGCGGAACATCTCCAGCATCGAATGAGCGAACGATCCTGCGGTCTTGGCGTCGACGACGTTGCCGACCCTCTGCGCTGCCGCCCCGACCGCACCATACATGTTCTGCGCGAACTGCTTGTCCATCTCCTCGCTGATGGGGAAGATGGTCCGCCCGATCAGGCCGAGATCGTTTTCGGAGATGTCCTTGAACGGGATCGTCCATTCCGCGGAGATGGAGTGCATCGTGGTTTCGGGTTCCGGATCGCGCGCCGAATGCACCCAGTTACTCCCGTGGTTCATGCGCAGCACGTTATGCTCGCTGACGAAGCTCCGGCGCGTTTTTTCCTGCAGTCTGCCCATAAGGATCGTGACTGATCTGTCGAACGCTTCATCGTCGCCCGGACGCTCGAAGCATCTGATGCGAGGGTCAGCATCGTCTCGCCTTAGCTCAGGCTGCTCGCTGGTATTGGCCATACAAAACTTTAACACAGGTCGCGGATCGGCCAATCATTATCTCTCTGGCAGTGTGCGTCACGGCAGCGGCAGGTGTTCGTCGATCATCCCTACGACGACGCGGCCGCCGCTCTCCGGGACGGGACCGTGGAAGTGTATCCTGTTTCGGTGGGGTTCTAGCTTCGCTCGCGGCGCGGCTGATGGCCGCGTTAGCGCGCTCTCCGAGGTCGCCACGCACGCGATACGAATGGCAAGTTTCGGGCGACTTGAATGGCAGCAATCGGGCGCCTCGGTGCGTCGATGTTCATGAACGAGCGTCCGCTCACGCCATCCGAGCGCCTAAAAGCGGCCGGGCCGTAATCCACCAGTTTTACCGAAATGCGGACGCCCTAAAGACTGTGTTCTAGTCGTCGACTAGTGCCCATCCAACAAATAAAGCCCGGCTGGCGCTCTTGCAGGCGTCGGCCGGCCAGTTTTGACATTTAGGCTTTACCGTGTTAGTTATATAACACAGTCGTAGTAGCTATTCACCACATCGGAGATCTAAGATGCCTCAGCCGGCAAAGGTGCTGGGGGTCGCTGACGTGCGCCTGTTGCTGCGCCACGTCGGCACTCACCGGCATGCCCAACGCAACCAAGCAATGATTTTACTGAGCTTTAAGGCCGGTTTACGCGCCTGCGAAATCGCCGGCCTCACCTGGTCCATGGTCGTGTCTGCCAACGGGCGACTTTCGGACATCATCCATATCTCGGGCGGCATTGCAAAGAATGGCAGCCCGCGCCGCATTCCTTTACATCCAGACCTGAGGGTCACGCTGGCGCGGCTTCGACGAGCGCACGGGCAACCACGCGATGGTCCGGTTATCAGATCAGAGCGCGGCGCACACATGACTCCACGCAGCGTCGTGAACTGGTTTGCAACGACGTACGCCGAAATAGGGTTTGACGGTTGCTCCTCACATTCCGGTCGGCGAACGTTCATAACCCGCTCGGCACGACTTCTGGCAAAGACCGGCGGCTCGCTTCGCGACATTCAGGAACTTGTTGGTCATCGCGACCTAGCGACGACCCAGCGGTACATTGAAGGCGACCGCGACGCACAGCGAAAGCTGATCAGCCTCATCTAACACGCCTTATTTTCATCATCGAATTTGGAGAAGCGACCATGTCTGGAAGCGAACGGAATACGTGTGTCCACACGAAATGCGATATTGAGGCCCGGCGCCGACGGATCCGCGAACTGAATGACGGGTTACGGCGCTATGCACGCGCAGGGATCATTTGCATCACCGCAGGCGTGCAGGCGCTAGGCGAAGCCGGTGTTGAGGCAGTGCTTACAGCGGTACGCGATTTCGACGACTTTACCGCCGACAACGATCCCTACAACGAGCACGATCTTGGCGCTTTGACGGTCGATGGCGACCGTATGCTTTGGAAGATCGACTACTACGACCGCGACCGCCGTTACGGATCGCCCGATCCTGCCGACCCCGGCGTCACAACGCGGGTTCTGACGATCATGCTGGCATCGGAATACTAGGGTGTTTTGCCTTCCCTCCAGCATGTTAGCCGCCTCCGTTTGCTTACACGCCGCGTGGCCACGGCCATTCAGGCGAACTTTATTCACCCTCGGGATAGCATAGCATGCGCTTCTACAAACAAGGACCACACGACGGTTTATGTGGCTTCGTCGCGGTCCTCAACGCCTTCCGCATTTTGGAGCATGGGGCTGATCACGAATTTGCTTGCGACAACGACCACGAATTTTTTGATGAAGCCGTGGAGGCGCTCGCCCGTGTGCCCGGCGTCGACATACGTATACTAAGGGGCAATCCGGCCGTCGGCGGCATCGATCAATTCCAGGTACGCGACCTTGCCATGGTGTTTGCAGAGCGCATTGCGTTTCCCATCGCCGTAACCCTTGCAAACGCCAAGACGTCGTTCGCATCGCGATATCGCAAACTGCTCGCAACGACCGACAGCTTTGCCGTCATCGTTCCATACCGCGATCACAGTCACTGGATAACGATCGCGCCCAAGGATCGGACATTCTACTATCTTATCGATGATGGGGAGGTCCACCCGATCGCGTTACGCGGCGGCAATGGACCCAAGTTAGCCAACGACGTGGCAATCGTCCTAACCGCGGTATAATGCGGCCCAAGGCAGCGATCACACGGCCTCGGCGAAGAATGCCGATGTAGGCATAGCAATCGTTTGTCTCGCCAGGCCGCCACAAGCGATCCGCTCGTTGCAGATAGAATGCCGCCGACAAACCTGCCTGGAGCTACTCGACATGATGCGACGCCTCAGTCGCAAACACCGACCCGCTATGGTCTTAGAAAGATGTCATCAGCGCACAGGTTATCCCAGAGCCAGATGGATGCCCTTGTTCGATCTGCGCGGGTGGCTCCATAACCATCAAGGCGAGAAAGGACCCCGAATATGATGCTCGATATCACTGAACGCATCTGCAGTGCCTACCCACTCAAGCGTCACCCCCAAATTCCGCTGGCAAACGCCGACGTCCGCCGAAAGCCAAACCGCAAGTGGGCAACGCAGTGGGCAAAAATCCATCATTTTCAAATTTATTCAATGAAAACAACGGAGGCTGGCGGAGACGGAGGGATTCGAACCCTCGGTACCAGTAAACCCGGTACGGCGGTTTAGCAAACCGCTGGTTTCAGCCACTCACCCACGTCTCCGGCTGCAGCAGATGCGGGGCTATAGCGAGGGTGG
>Ga0308164_10000984_pt1 | contig 37151 bp, 46 predicted proteins | sample PhyTR2_FD_201031 | JGI IMG/M metagenome (GOLD analysis project Ga0308164, IMG submission 201031) | Phyllosphere microbial communities from UC Gill Tract Community Farm, Albany, California, United States - DLSLT.R2 | ecosystem: Host-associated > Plants > Phyllosphere > Unclassified | place: USA... | reverse complement strand
AAAAGGACTGGGATTTACTGGAGACGGCGGAGTACATCGAGCGGCACGGTATCAAACTGCCAGAGTCACTATCCAAACGCCTTGAGAACGAGCTCAAGAACGCCGAACCGCCAGTTGATGAGCGCGACGCGGTCACTGAGGACGAACTGGACCGGGATGCGCGTAAGTTCCGTGAACAGCAGGCCACCAGCGCGGCGTTTGTTGAGTCGCGCCGTGCGGAAGTGGCAGCGCTGGTGGATGGCGGCGGATTCGGTGACGTCCAGGCAGACGGAGAGAGCCGCGCCGGCGAAACAGCGGGCGAGGGTAATCTCAACGGCAACTTTGACTACATGGCCACGGCGGAGCTGTACGGAGACGATGATGATATCCCGCCTGAAATAGACGTCATATCGGGCGAGGATGAGGCCTGATGAGCGGTAAGAAGCGCATAAAGAGCGTCACCACGGACCCGCGCTGGCGGGATATGGTTATCCGCTACCGTTATAACTGGGCGCTGGCCGTCGTTGAGCTGTTTGGCATGATCCCCACCTGGCAGCAGGAAGAGATCATGAACTCCGTACAGGAGACGGGCAGCCAGACTACCGTGACGTCCGGACACGGTACCGGTAAGTCATCCCTGACGGCCATGATGCTGCTTGTCTACATGATCATGTATCCGGACGCCCGCGTAATCATCGTGGCCAACAAAATCGGGCAGGTTAAGACCGGCGTATTCAAGTACGTCAAAACCTACTGGGCGAACGCTGCCAGACGTCACCCGTGGCTTCAAAACTACTTCACCCTGACCGACACTATGTTTTATGAGAAGTCGCGTAAGGGTATCTGGGAAGTGCTGTGTAAGGGCTATCGCCTGGGTAACGAGGAAGCGCTTGCCGGTGAGCACGCCGCACACATTCTGCTGATCCTTGATGAGGCGTCGGGTATCTCTGACAAAGCGATCGCAATCATGCGTGGTGCGCTGACAGAAGACGATAACCGCATGCTGATGATGTCACAGCCTACTCGCCCTAGTGGTTACTTCTATGACTCGCACCATTCATTAGCCAAAAACCCGGATAATCCTAACGGCTTCTGGAATGCCATAGTGCTTAACTCCGAGGAAGCGCCACACGTTACCCTGAAATTCATCCGGGAGAAGCTGGTGGAGTACGGAGGGCGTGATTCACTGGAATACATGGTGAAGGTGCTGGGCCGCTTCCCGCGCAACGTTAGCGGCTATCTGCTGGGGCGTGACGAGTGCGATCGCGCAGCACGCCGCAAAGTGTTTCTGGAGAAGGGCTGGGGCTGGGTTGCTACCGCTGACGTCGGTAACGGGCGCGATAAGTCGATACTCAACATCTGTAAGGTATCCGGGTACGGTGATGCGCGCCGCGTCGTGTCGTTTAAGCTGGTGGAAATGCCAGGCACAATGGACCCGATTACCTTCGGTGACTACATCGCCAATGAATGCACGCAGGAGCGCTATCCGGGCATTACCATTGCGGTCGATGGTGACGGCGTGGGTTCGGGTACGCTTAAGCAGCTGGAGCGCAGGGGCGTTAACGCTATCAGCATCCGCTGGGGCCAGCCGCCATTCAGTAAGAAGGTGAGGGAGCGATTCAAGAACCAGCGCGCCTGGTCGAACATCATGGCCGCTGATGCGATCCGGTCGGGCAGGATGCGCATAGATATCTCACAGCACACGGCAGAGCAGGCCTCAAAGATTCCGTACTTTATGGATGAAATGGGGCGGATCATGATGGTGCCTAAGCCACAGATGCGTCAGAAACTTAACATCAAGTCGCCTGACCGCTGGGATACTTACTGCTTCATCTTCCTGATTGGCTACCGTCCGGCTGAGGCCGAACTGAGCGAAGACATGGCTGACTTCACACAGAGCAAGCTGGATGAGTTGTCGGAGCTGGATGCACTGCTGCAGTGACCACCAGCAGATAACCACTATAGTCAGTAACTACTTAACAATCAGGCGAAACGGCAGATTAACGGCAATAAAAAAGGGCGCTTATGCGCCCTTCTGTTTTCACTGCTGGTGGCAGGATACTGATTATTCTTCGTCCTGCTTTTTCTGATTGCTTTCTAACTCACGCAGCAAGGTGTACATATTGCGCATGTTTTTACCGGCGCGAGGCTCTTCACCGCCGTAACGCTTACGGATTTCCGGCATAGTCAGCTGTTCTGTATCACCAGCTGCTACCTTCTTATCCAGCAGCGCCCAGTCGTAGGCCTCCAGCTTCGCCAGTAGATCGCGATTCTCTTCGATTTCAGCTTTAAACAGACGCGCTTCAGTTGCGTCTTTTGCCTTAGCAATCTTTACCTTTGCCCTGTTTTCAAACTGGGCGCGGCGTGTGTTCACGGTATACGCCACTGAGGAACGCTGCGCGGCCAGCACTTTGCTGTATTCCACGTCTTCCATGGTGTACAGCTTAGCGTTAGGCAGGATTGAACATGGTACGGGTGAGATAGCATCGTATGGCGACGTGTAATTACCGTTGCTTGTCACGTTCAGCTTGATATCGCGCTCTTTATCCAGCTTGTCGCCGTAAATCAGCATGCCGTGTGCGCCATAACGGAAAGATTCACCCTCATCTTTCTTATTGTCGGTGTAGCGCGCTGTTACCTGAATATCAGAGTAGTTGCTGGTGCGTGCGCGATACATTGCGCCTGGCGCTGCAGCTTCAAACGCTTTCATTTCATCTTCCAGCGACATGATCGCACCGGCAGCGAATGGAACCCTACGCAACTTGGCCAGCTGTTTCTCATAACGCTTAAGGATATCTTCGCGGGTATGGTTAGCGGTGGCCGTTGCGCGGAAGCGGTTGATAGTTACGTGCTTTGGATTGATGATCAGGACAGGAACCGGCAGGTAAAGGTTCGTGGTGATCGCAATAGAGCGCTCTTTGCGCTTTCCTTCTGCCAGGTCTGCAAAGCTCTGCCAATCAGCCAGCAGGTGCTCTGCGCGCTGAAAGGCTTTCTTATCGGTGATGAAGCCAATCGGGCGACATTCTTCACCCATGGAGTTTCTATCGCTGAAAATCTGGTTGTCCGTGATGAGAGTCAGCCACTCTTTTTGTACCTGTAGAAAATGTTTATAACGCTTTTCAAATTCTACATCGCTGAAGTTAGGCATAATTGTATTCCAAAAATATTAATGAGCGGTACAAGTCTCTCTGGACTTAATGCAGGCGAATATAGACAGAAACAGTAGCCATGTAAAATTAACTCTCCTTAGAATTTCAATAATAAGAATAGTCTGCATTTGGCATCTGTCAGATATTTCTGCTGTACAGGCTCATGAATGAAACTGTGTGCAAAAAGTGTGTGTCTGTTACCCGGCACTATGCGTGCCACCAAAAGGTTTCCAGTGATAACAGTTGCGGATAGCAATCAAATGAATGCCAAATGATCATATATGAAGGCATCCTACCGATCACGAACAATAACGTAACGAATTTGCAAATTTTTCGATTTCGCTACTCCTTAAGGTACGCATCGAACAAAAAGTGTCAAAAAATGAAACTTTAAATAATAAGTGTTATATAAAGTTTGCCCTGAGTCATGTATGCTTGATCAGTGGTTGATGATCAAATGATCAGGTTAGCGAAGCCGGTGGCAAAAAGCGGGCTTTCTGGACGATTTTGCATCAGGCGTCGCTACGTGAAATCTGACGTATCACACCCCTGCTGTTTTCGTAGATTTCGCGTAGCGTTGTCTCTCTGATTTGGGATGAAATATATAAATGAAACATCTGGCTCAAATAAAGACCGGCGCACTCCCGGCAGAATTAACGCAATTAACGCCGGAAGATATTGCTAATAACCTGCGGAGATTCATCGCAGATAAGGCCGCTTATTCCGAGAATACTTTCCGCGACCTGTTATCCGTTATCCGGCGCTGGGCTTTCTGGTGTAATGAGCGTGACGTGGGCTATCTGCCGATCGACCCGGATCTGGCGCGAGAATACTTCCTCAACATGGCAGAAAGCGGCCTGGCATCCAGCACCATCGACAAGCATTACGCCATGATGAACATGCTGTGCCGGGAAAGCGGTCTGCCAGAACTAAGGGGAAGCGTGGACCTGAAACGCTCCCTGAAACGCATCCGGCGCGAGGCCGTTGTGCAAGGTGAGCGCACCGGCCAGGCAGTGCCGTTCCGCCTGCCGGACCTGCAATTGCTGTCGCACCTTATGGGGCGCTCCGAACGGCTGAACGATCAGCGCAACCTGGCATTCCTGTTTGTGGCCTACAACACCCTGTGCCGTATGTCCGAATTGAGTCGTATCCGGGTGCGCGATCTGGATATCAGCGACAGTGGCCATGTGATCATTAACCTGTCTCACACAAAGACAATGGTCACGGCGGCTGGCGTGATTAAACACCTCAGTCGCGCCGCTGCCGGTCATCTGCTGCACTGGCTGGAGCTGTCTGGGCTGATTCATCATCCTGACGCGATGGTTTTCGGGCCGGTCCGCCACAACAACACGGCTGGCGTGTCTGAAAAGCCTATGTCAGCACCGGCAACAGAGAGGATATTCAAAGACGCCTGGGATCTGCTGGGTAAAGAGCCGGTACAGGACAACAAAGGCCGCTATGCAAAATGGTCTGGTCACAGCGCCCGCGTGGGTGCGGCGATGGATATGGCCGAACGCGACGCTACAATTACGCAGATCATGCAGGAAGGCACCTGGCAGGACCCAAAAACCGTTATGCGCTACCTGCGCCGCTCTGAAAGCCAGAAAGGCAAAATGTCGGGAATACTGGACGGAGAATAGAGAATTAAGTTTATCGATATCTAAAGAAATAATAATTGTAACGGTAGCTTTTATCCCCCACAATTCAGGCCATCCCGCATCCTGCGAATACCGATGGCCAGACAACAAATCTTACTGACACGCACATTCATCATTGACGGCCACCAGCTGACCTTTACCGCCATCGAGCGCGACGGCGTGGCGCTGGTGGAGTATGGCGTTTCTACGCTGTCAGAATCCGTCCCATTGCTGACCCTCGAAAAACCCAGGATCGACCAATACAGTGCCTGGTACTACGTGGAATATCTCACCGAACGCGCCGCAAATAAGCTACTGGAGTATTACAGAAGTGAATTTGCCGCATTTGTCGGGCTGGTGGACAACGTATTCACCCGGCAGGAAACAAACACCTTCAGCAGCCGGGAACGGCTCTTTGCGGGGAAATAATGTCAGTTACCGGCAACGTCGTTAACTTCTTCGTGGCAGTGGCTATGGCACACGACGTCTCTAACCCTATCGGCACCTATTCCAGCGGCTCTTACGTTGATTCCTGCACCGGCCAGTACTGGGGCGAGGAAATATTCAGGCACCCCAAAACCATTGCATCACTCGTTAAGAACGGCGCGATCGAGTACGCACGCGACCAGGACCACGGCGAGATCATCCGCTTTGAAGACCGGCGCGAAGTGCTGAGCGAGTTTGCGCGTGGCTATGCAGACGCAGAAGACGGCCAGTGTACGGAGGAAGGCGCGATTGATTCCGGCGTGCCGCACGCCTATCTATCTGGCGCACAGTTCTGCCGCAGGCGCAGCAAGCTGGGGGGCATGGCTTTCAGGCTGGATCAGGGACGCGTGTGTCACGGCGTGGTGTGCGTGGATACGGGCCAGAAGTGGACGCAGGACTAAAGAAAAAGGGAACCATCGCTGGCTCCCTTATTCCGTTCAATCAATCAGGTTCAAACGTTAACCACTGGATGTAGGTATCCGAAATAAACCACAGGCAAGGATAACAGAACTTTGAAGCGCCTTTTACCAAAACTTAAAATTTTCCGCGCACGCTATCCGGAAACGGCCTCAGCCGTGCTGATGCTGCTGAAGGATGAGCGTATCGCCACGCGCCGCCGCTTTACCCGCGCCCTACCCGATACGTCAACGCACGTTATCCGGGGAACGCTGCTAGACCTGCAAAAAAACGGGCTGATTGCGCGATCCATTGATAACGAATACACCCTGGCGGTATCTGCCGCGTATGCCACCAGCCTGACTCCCCTGAAGATGGGGAAGATTGAAGAATACATTCTGATGCTGCTCGATAAGCGCCGGTTCATCACCGCCAGAAACGTGCGTCAGGAGTTTGACGTAAGCCATTCCCTTTTCCTGCAGTCCGTTAAGAAACTCATTGCACGCGGGCTGGTGGAGTACACAGACGTCCCACTGTATGAGGACTCTGTTCGTAAACGCCGCCACTACACCTTTAAATCACCGGAGTTAAGTCATGCCACAAGTTAATATCAAACGCCTCACACCAGACGCCGAATTGCCGTTCCGTGGTTCGGACGGCGCTGCAGCGTGGGATATCACCGCGCTGGACGTGAAACTCAACGTTGTACAGACGCCAGGCGCGGCCCGCCAGCCGCGTGCATGGTGGATCACAACCGGACTGGCCGTGGAGATCCCGCCAAACTACTGCATGAAGATTTATCCCCGTTCCGGGCTGGCGGCGGATAACTTCCTGCGCCTGGCTAACAATGTGGCCATTATCGACAGTGATTACCGTGGCGAGATCAGACTGCGCATGATTGCTGATGAAGGTGGCCAGTTCATTGAGCCGAAAGCAGGTATGGTCATTGCGCAGGCGATGATTGAGAAAGTGGAGGATGTCACCTGGATAGAAGTCGATACCCTGTCCGAGACCAATCGCGGCGATGGCGGCTTTGGCTCTACCACGCCGGTACAGACCGATCCGGCCCCTACTGAAGACTCAACTGTGACCACCCCGGCAGATTCGCAGGAGCCCGCGCCGGTAGACGACGCTGCGCCGGCTGAAGAGCCAGCAGCGACCAAGACCACCAGCACCGCGACCGTCACCAAAAAGACCACCAGCAAATAAGGCCCGATCATGACTAAGTACATTATCAGCAAAACCACGACCATTGAGGTTAGCGAGAAGAACGAGATCCGTCCGGAAGACCTTGAGATTGCACTAATAGCTGCGCTGGGCTTTGAGCCACAGGAAGTCGAAGGCATCACTGTGTGGGCTAACAAAAATGAGCGCTTCTGGCTGCTACAGCAACAGGAACTGCCGCAGGATGCTACCAAGCGTCAGGAAGCCATCGCAGCAGTTAATGAGAAGACCGGCGCACAGCCTATAGTACCAACCATGGATAAGAGCTTTGCGCAGCTGCTGATGCGTCAAATGTCGATGAACATTACCGGCGAAGCGTTTATAGACGGTTCTCTTGCCGGTAAATGGCGCGTGGAAACGGTCAGCCCGTATAAGCCTTATGACGTGAAGTTGCACGGCATCCTTACCGGTAAGCTGCAGCCTGTTAGCGTGTCGCATACCTCTCTGCCACTGGCTGTCTGCGTCCTGTTCCTCCAGGCATTAGGTGTTGGCCAGCATGCATATGTGTATATCCCGGACGGCGCAGAAGCAGAGCCACAACTGATCTACATTACGGTTGAGAATGAGAAAGCACTGAAGGAAATTGCGCCTGAAACAAGCCTGTTCCGTATGGAAGGCCTGGATAAGTATGCAGTTGTCGGACTGGATGCGGATATGGTGAAAGAAGCCATCGAAAAGGCGCAGTTACAGCGCACTATCCTGCTGGCAAAGGCGAAAACTGACGTCCCACAGCCCGAGCCGGAGCTGGTGGCCGCAGCGCCAGCGGCAGAACCGCAGAAAGCGGAATAAAAGGCGTTAAGGCCTGCCTGAATTATAGGGCGCAGGTGTATCGGGCTGGTGGCTAAATAGATTGATATATTCTAAGGATTTGCTAATTTGCTTATGCACTCCTAACCTTGTGTTGCCATTAGCCTTTGCTCCAAAGCCCCCTAACCGGGGCTTTTTTTATTTGCTTTCAGGTCACTTAAAGCACGGAGCTATTGCCTCTGTCTGTCCGCTGTTTGAAAGAAAACCTGTGACCATATCCATTCCCTTTTCCGTCATGATTTTTTTCAACTCATCCGTACAAAATGCAGCCAGCCACGTTTCATTTTTTTTCGTGTTTTCGTCATAAATGGCATTATCATCTTCAGCGCCTGGCTGGATTAATAATCGCTTCGAAGATGTGTCAAAGTCGATTCGATAGGTATTTAGAGGCTTACTCACAACGTGATAAGCCTTTGTCAGCTTAACTTTGCCATTGCCAAAGGTTTTCGCAATTGATGTACCGTACTGTGTAAGTACTGGAGTCTCATCTTTGTTGCTTTCTGGCGTATTAGGAAAGTCAGCGTGGGAAAAAAATGTTTCAGACAAACTCCCCTTATAGAAGGAGCGGATGATTAGAGAATTATCCTTTACCACGTACATTCTTTGTACATCTTCTGGTAATTCGCCATACCAGCGAGGCCCAGTAAGAGTTTCATCCAGGATGCCAATGTGGCCATCAACGGAACGGCAGCGGTAGGAAAATTTCTTACCGTCCTGTGGGCGTGTGTACTGGACTCGTGCGGAACCATCCGCCAGCAGTGTTGAGTTCATAGTGGAAATATCGCGCTTCAGCATTTCATTTAAGGTTGCACGGCAGATATCAGTCATCTGATATTCATCGTTCTGAGCGTGAGATGAAAAAGACACCAAGCCTATCAATGTACTCAAAATTATAATTTTCATTAGCCAATCCAGAGAGGGGAAACACTTAACCCCAATATCGGCCCCAAAGAATTAAAACTTTATGAGACATATTGCCACACCGCGGGCGTTATTCTTTGTCTGCGGGTAAAGCCCCGATAAGCTCACTTCCCTGGTTATGAATATTGCCTACTTTTTTACTGACAGGATGCCAGGTAAATGCTTTTTCCGGAACGGCAGCATCATGGGCAATTTCTTCCGCACGCGCTGGGGACGTTTCATTGCTGAGCCACTCACGAACGGCATCAGGCGTAATCACCAGCGGTCGCCTGTCATGTATATCAACCATGCCCTGATTGCTGGCTGATGTGACAATCACGAACCCCTCTTTGCCGTGATCCTGACCGTAAGGTTGTCTGCCGATGGCGGCGAAGAAAAGCGGCTCCTTTTTTTTGTGAAAGATGAAGAATGGCTGCTTCTCACCACCTTCTTTCTGCCATTCGAACCAGCCGTTAGCAGGCACGATAGCGCGGCCATGATTCCATAGAGGCTTAAACATGCGTCCGCTTGCAGCCGTCTCACCGCGCGCGTTGATAAGTGGCTGCTTATCCCACCATTCCGGTCCGTAGCCCCAGTACACCGGATCGAGGCGCAGCGAATCTTCCTGTTCGTTTAGCAGTAATACTTTAGTGCCTGGTGCTACGTTAAAGCGCCCGACAGGTTCCGGATCGAATATGATTTCGTCGGGGGTCAGGCCGAGTGCATCAAAATAATCATCGCGACTGCTGTACTGCGCAAATCTTCCACACATAGGTACCTCCTTCTGTTGATGTAAGGATAGCGACGTATACTGATATCTGGAGTATTAATTGCGCCTGCGCGACGGACACCTGTTCGCTATCAGGTTCATCTCATAAGGCTGAAAAGCTGTTAAGAATGGAGCAATTCATGGCCTTTCAGAGTCCGGCCCAGAACTACACCGAAACGCGCCTTAATCTGGGCGATCTTGTGCATCTTTCCCCGTACTCAACCTACCTTATGCGCAGTGAAAGCTACTGCCCCGACGCGGGAATTGTTAAAGGCTCCGTGCTGGCCATCGACCGTGCGCTTACACCGGCACATGGCCAGCTTATTGTTGCCGAGCTCGACGGCGAGCTGACGCTGAGGCGATTGCTGCTTAATCCGGTACCGGCGTTGCAGGCACTGGACGCGGACGAGACAGTAACGCTGCTCGATGTGAGCCAGGCGCTTCCAGTATGGGGGGTGGTGGCCTATGCCCTGACAGACGTGGCCGGAATGGGTTTTAACGCTATGCCGCAGGATTAAAAAAGCCCGCACGCGGCGGGCTTTATGGCTGGTGGTTAATACAGCTGTGTTATGCGGCAGTCGTAGATGCGGGCCAGCTTTTCAAGCGTTGCCTTTTGAGGCTTCGCCCTTTTCTCCATATTGGAGACGCCAGCCTGGCTAATACCCAGCGCTTCGGCGACATACTCTTGCGAGTAGCCGCGATATAAGCGCCATGCAGCATGCAGCGGCACGTTGTTCTCGTGACGAATATCAACCACTGCACCAGGGATTGTTTCGTCGTCATTATCATCAGCTTCATAGGGAACAGGCTCGAAAAACTCAGCCAGTTCGCTTTGTGCCGCCAGTTTATTGAATAACTCAATCGGTATTACGGCGCTGATGCGGTTGCCTTCGGCATCCGTCATAAATTGTATTGCACTCATGCTATGACACTCTCTCTCTCATTTGAGTTTCAGTGTTCGGGCATAGATGGAGAGGCAGTCAGGCGGGTTTCCCCGCCGTCCTTTTACCGTTTGCTGTATGTCTTACTTGTCCGTCTCAACACTTCCAGTATCTCGATGACTACCGGCTGACCTTTCACAATTTTCCAAAGTACGCGGTAGTTACCTACCACCAGCTTTCGTCTTTGCTCTTTGTCGTCCGTCAGCTTTTCAATAACCAGGTGCTCAACGTCGGGCCAGTTACGCAGTTCCCGGATTCTGTCGCGTATCATGCTGCGATACGGTTCAGGAATCTGGCTCAGCTGCTTATCGGCTTTTCGTTTCCACTCAAGCTCCGGCATTTGCCTCTCCATGTTGTTCAAGAACATATCCCGTTGGGATGAGATAAATATAACTAAATTGGAGTGATGTGTAAAGCCACTTAGTGATTCAGTGATACATTTAGTTTTGGAGACATAACTAATTGCAGGTCAGGCAGTGATAAAATCATAACTAAATCACCATGTTGATAATTTTGCAGGCCTCGCCAATACTTCATAGTTAAACAGTAACTTAGGTAGTCCGGTATGTTTGCCCTGGCTGATGCCAACAACTTCTATGCCTCCTGTGAAACCGTGTTCAGGCCCGATCTGCGTGGTAAACCGATTGTCGTTGTTTCGAACAATGACGGCTGTGTGATCGCACGTTCAGCAGAGGCTAAACGGCTGGGGATCAAGATGGCGGCGCCGCTGTTCCTGAATGAGCGCTTTTTCAGGGAGAACGGCGTGCATGTGTTCAGTTCTAATTACGAGCTGTACGGCGATATGTCGGCCCGCATGATGGCCCTGTTAGGTGAAATGGCAGCTGGACAGGAGGTTTATTCCATTGATGAATCATTTCTGGACGTCACCGGCATCAGCAATGTGATCCCGCTTGAGACGTTCGGACAGCAGATGCGAGAGCGTATCCGGAAGGAAACCGGGCTGGTAATCGGCGTGGGGTTTGGCCCATCCAAGACGCTGGCCAAGCTGGCTAACCATGCTGCGAAAAAATGGACGCAGACAAAGGGCGTGGTGGATTTATCCAGCCGGACCCGGCAGCGCAAGCTACTGCACCTGACCGACGTCAGCGATATATGGGGAATCGGACCGCGTATCACCAAGCGCATGTATCAGCTGGGGATCAACACGGCCCTGCAGCTGGCTGACAGCAATATCAGCATGATCAGGAAGAATTTCGACGTTATCGTTGAGCGCACCACGCGTGAACTGAATGGCGAGTCCTGCATTGCAATGGAAGACGCCCCGCCGCCGAAGCAGAACATCCTCAACTCCAGGTCATTTGGCGAGAGGATCACTGAGCTGGTGGACATGAAACAGGCTGTAGTGCTGTATGCCACCCGTGCGGCGGAGAAGCTGAGAGAACAAAACTCACGTTGCCGTCATATCAGCGTGTCGATCACCACTGCCAGGCACGCGAACGAGCCCCAGTATTCGAATACGGCTTCCTGTGTCTGTGATTACCCCACCAGCGATACGCGGGACATTATTGAAGCTGCCCTGCGTGGACTCAGCACCATCTGGCGGGACGGCTACAGGTACGCAAAAGCAGGTGTCATGCTGGGGGATTTTTACCAGTCAGACGTCGCGCAGTTTGACCTGTTCAGTGAGCAGCAGCCACGAGCCAATGCTGATGCGCTGATGGCCGCGCTGGACGCTATCAATCGATCCGGGAGGGGGAAAGTATTCTTTGCGGGACAGGGAGAGCATGACAGCGCGTGGCAGATGAAAAGGGAAATGCTGTCACCGCGTTACACCACGCGTTTGAAAGACATTCCAAGAATTAAGTAACTTTAATCCAATCGTCAGCCATTACGTTTGGCTGCCAAAGTGCGCCCTAAATTCACCTGAAACGATTGCAGAAGGTGTCCTATACTACTGGTGCCAGGAACGGATTCCTGGTGGCACTCAAAGGAGATAAAAAAAATGCCTAAAGACAAACTAATTGCAGCCCTTAAAGCTGCTCAATCGTTCTACAGTGACGAACTAGCTAAACATGCTACTACACGTCAGCCGACAGCTTTCCAACAAGTTTTACAGGACCGCTTGTTTACTGCTTACGAACGGGTAACAGCGTGGCTTGAAACTCTACTATAAGTTGATAGGACAGCCATCTGATATGCAAGGCCGCTTACGCGGCCTTTTTTTTATACTCTCACCTTCTCTCTCCACACTTCTGGAAACCACTCTCAAAAGATTGTGAAATTCACTGATTACAGTGAACGTATTGCCGCGTCTTTATTGCGGTTACTTTCCATTCAAGTAAATGGCTTATCTTTCAGACTTGTTAATGCTCATGCGCAGTGCGTCGCATTCCTTCTCTACGTCCACCAGCCGCTGTGACTGCATCATCAGGCCGTTGTGGTGTGAATATGCCGCCAGCTGTGCTTCTGCTAACTCCAGCCGCTCCTGCTGCGCACCCCACTGCTCTGCGTGGCGTCGTGTCACCGCCTCGATAAACATTTCTGCTGCAGCGTCGGGATCGCCCTCAAACGTCACCCTCCCCTTATTCACTGTAAGCTGCGCCCGCGTGCCGTCTGTGCCGCAAAACGACACCACCAGCGGCGCCGGGATAATCGGAAGAGAAAATGCTGCGCCGGCGTTTAATGTTAATTCGCCGGCGTTGAATGTTTCGGGCAATGCGGCCGCATTTACGGCAAGGGGTTTTAAGTCGGCTGGATTGGTCATGCTGGTGGCCTCTGAGTCAAAGTGACGGCCAGGATAAGAGGTTTGTAATATCCGTAACGGTACTTCCCAAGCTAAACCTAATGTAGGCCCGGTAAGCTGCCACCAGCACACAGCTATGCTGCTGTATGCAAACAAGATAAACATTCCCTGCGATACGATTTGCCTGCCATGTGCAGGCTTTTTTATGTCCTTAATCTGTGACTCACCGCTGCGTTTGAATGTCCAATTTGGCTTAAGTTAATCCTGTACCTATTATCCGCACCCATCCAACGTATGCCGTGCGTGGTAAGAGAGAGTACATTTCCCCTTTGAGTTGATTGCCTGCCGAGTGCGGGCTTTTTTGCGTCTGTTTATGAGAGGCGGCGAGAAGATTTTATAATCCGGGCTAATGAATCAGACAGATACAGCTACAGTTAAGCCAGTTCTATAAAGAACCATAACCCACCCGTTATGAGATGATGTGGAAAGACCTCTTTGAGTCCGTTAGCCTGCCATGTGCAGGCTTTTTTTATGACCGGTAGAAAAAGCGTAAGGAAATCGTAAAGTCAGGCTTATACATGCGGTACAATTGCGTCATATAGCTTTGAAAATGACGCCATAAGGTTCTGCTCCCCAATGATTTATGATTGTTTCCTGTATTACGATGAAGACATGCTTTTAGAGCTCCGCCTGAATACGCTTTATGAGCACGTAGATCGGTTCGTAATTGTGGAATCCCTTTACACCTTTACCGGCAAACGACGCGACAGCCTGAACTTCGATATTGAAAAGTTTGCGGCGTTTCGTGACAAGATTATCTATGTCGTGAATGACGCAGTGCCAACCATCTATCAGCATGAGTTCGTGTCCGGTAGTTCAGTCGTGAAAGCCGGTGAATCCGACCCATGGGAAAACGAAACGATAGCACGTAACGCCATCATGCGCGGCTTAGACTTCGCGCAGGACGACGATATCATTATGGTATCTGACGTTGATGAAATTCCCCGCCCGGAAGCCCTGAAGCAATTCAGTCCGCGCCACCTCTGCACGACGCTGTACCAGAATTTCTACAACTATAAATTCAATGTGCAGGTGCTTAACGACGACGGTTCTGCGCGTCTCTGCCGCCTGCCTAAGATGACAACCCTGAAGAACCTGAAAGGCTTCTTTCACGGCCAGCCAGAGCTGTTACGCAACGTGAAACGCAAAGGTACGCCCATAAGGGATAGCTGGTGGCGCTGGAAGCTGCTGAAAATGCGAACGAAGATAGTAGAGGACGCTGGCTGGCACTTTTCATGGGTCATGACAGATGCCCGGATCAGCGAGAAGATGGAGACAATTTCCCACACGGAGAACAATCTCCCAGAGTTCAATAATCCGGATCACATCCGCCGATGTGTTGAGCAGAATATTGATATCTGGAACCGGCCCCGCAAGATGGTGATTAGGCCAGTAACGCATGACTTTATGCCTGCGTGGCTGGTGGTTAATCAGGCCCGGCTCAATGACTTTATCAAACGGTGAATAAAATCGCCAAAGCCCGCACTGAGCGGGCTTTTTGGTTAAACACAGAGGTATTACCGATAACTTTTTTATGCAGCTAGCTATAACTTAAATATTAGATAATAGATGACTTGAAATCTTAACCGGGCTTAACTATTGCTGCATAAGCGCTTATTGCGGCAGCTACAAAAGAAAATATTGCCGTCCAAACCATTCTTTGTTGCATTTTCTTCATCTCATTATATCGAATTTTTTCGACAGAATACTTTTCTATTGTTAACACTAACTTTCCAGTTGGAGTAAAGTTATTCATTAAATCAGGTACTTTTACTAACTCCCCAGTACTTACAAAGGCTTCCATGTAAAGTTGGATATCTTTCTCTATTTTCTCTCTATCTGGATGCACCTTCCAAAATTTGCCATGCAACAATTCAAGCAAACCATACTTTGTTACATTATTAACCCCAGGCCGCATGTGAATTTCCATTACTGCTTCTAAAAAAGCAAGCAGCTCCTTAACCTTATGCTCCTGCGCTGAGAACCTACGCTTTTCAATGGAATATTTTAAGTTATTAAATAAGGTCTTGATTTGGAAAAACCATCTTTTCGCAGGAGCGATATCTCTTAAGCTGTTAAAATTTAGTTGGCTTTTTTTGTAAATAAACAAGCCTGAAAAATACTCAGGCTTTAATGTTTTTATATCAAATTCCTTTTGAACCCTGCCACCCCCTTCAGGAAAACTAATTATAACCTTTTCACCATCGACATTTTCGATTCTGCCAATAAAATTGATGTCAGGGATATCTATATTTAACTGATAGTAATGACTCCAGTCCACTTCATTACGTTCTGATTCTGAAACGAAGTTAGGATTTTTCCTTTTAATAAATAGCTTAAGGTAAGGTTTAATATCCATTTATTCTTCCTCAATTTTTGCTAACTATAATGATTAGATAAAAAACGTAATGCAAACGCACTTATGACTTACCGCCATTTTGGCAGACCCAGCTGGTCGAACTCAACGTAAAGCGGCATGCCGTTACTGTGCCGGTGGCCCACCAGCGACTCCCGGCGCTCCGGTATCTCGTCTACTTCCACGGCGTTTTTGTACAGATACACCGCCTCTTCAGGATCTTCGAAGCACCAGCGATACTGATACACGTCAGTTGGCGTGATCCCCATGCAGACGCTGAGCGTGTACAGAAGGCGCAGAAGGCCAGTCCAGCTTCCATCCGGTAGTTTGCGGGCGTGGATGATGCCGCATTTCGTCGTGAGATAGTCGTGAACTTCACTGTCAGGCCAGCCCTCAAAAGAGAGCCAGCCGTACTGACTTAACCTGTCGTCCATCAGCGCCCAGATACCGGACTTTTATTAGTGGCCAGTGCGGGGTTTTTCGAAGGCTTGCGCATGATGTAGGTCGGAAACTCAATGCTTGCCGCCTTATCGTGAAACAGCGCCATTGTGCGGGCCTCTGCACCACCACCAGCGGCGATCTCAACATTACCTGCCGGTTGTCCGTAAATATCGCTGAACTGCTCTGCAAGCGCCTGAGCGACGCTGTAGCAGGCGGGGTTCAAATCGGTACTGCCATCAGGCTGCTGCTCCATTTTGAAGCCGTGCGCCACAAACAGCGCCCTGATTTCCTGTTTAATCACTGGTGTTCTTATCCTGTAGCTTTACGTCATCTGTCGAATGGCATACTGCATTGAGGTGATGCTGAATCCATTCCGACAGCTTCATCCCTTCCCGCTGTGCCTGTGCGACATAGCGGTTTTTAACATCGGGAATGACGCGTATCTGAATCTGAGCCGTCGCTGGGGCGGCTCCTTTAACTGAATTTAAAGCCCGTGGATCGCGTGCTTTATCGGTCATGATTACCCTCGATTAGTTTCCCCTTCTGCCGGGGCATATTCTTCATAGACGTCAGCGAAATACTCGTTACAAAACCCCAGGGCGCAATCCATTTCCTGAATGGCTTCCAGCGCATCGAGCGGGCTTCCGTCGCATTCATACAGTTTGAACTCATACGGCAAAGTAAATCGTGCTGCCGTGATATGTACCATAAACGGCAGGTTATATTGCTCTGCCTTTTCCCCCATCTGCATCTGCCACTCAAACGCAATCTGATATTCGCCTTCTGTGTCTGTCATGGTGGCAGTGCCGGTAACGGTATCCGCAGTGTGTGCTGTCACCGTGATCTGCTGAGGTTCCCACCAATAAAGCTCAAACATATTGCTCAGCACCATTGGGTGCGCCGGTGCCGTACCCGGACGCCAGCCTGACTTGAGGATGTAGTCAATGTGATCGCGATAGCCAAGGTTGATCTCTTCAAATGTGTATTCATCGCCAATGTAGCCAAAGCAGAGGTGATTACGCAGCCAGACAACAGTCGCAAGGTCAGTGCAATTGGTGGCCACCAGCTCATAATTGGTTTTGATATCTGCGTATGCTTCAGCCGCGATAAAGCCTGCCTGCTGGCTCTGTTTGATTACGCCGGTCAGGGTGTAAGACATATGCTGGAGAGCAGCGGTGGCCGTCATTGAAGAGATTGGCATGAAATGATTCCTTATTGCCTGGAGCCGCCAGGGCGGATGTGCTGATACAGCGCCATGAGGTGCAATGTATAGAGCTCAACTTTGGTTGTCAATACAAACAAAACTCACAAAGACGCTATAATGCAAACGCATTGCTTAATGCACTTGCATTGCATAATGCACTTGCATTACACTAGCCATGCTCAATCGAGCAATCGCATTGAATGCGACTAACTACTAAAGGAAAAACTCCCAGCGGCTTTACAGACCGATGTTTCTCATATGAGAACTCTGGGAAAAATGAAATCGAGCATACTCCTAGCGAACTGACCATTCGCACTTGCTCACTACATAGCAGGCAATAGGGGTAAAGAGGGTTCAACTCATGGCTACTCAAACTTATCAAGCGGACGTGTCACTGCGCGCTGAGTCTCGACTCACAGAGCGCAGCCAGACAACAATCCCAGCAGCAATACGCGATGCTTTGCATCTCAAGCCAGGCGAGTACATCAAGTACACCCTGCTTGCAGGCGGTAAAGTCATCATGTCCCGACAAGAAGATGAACACGACGATCCGGTAGTATCGAAGTTTTTGAATTTTCTTGAAAAAGACATGGAGAACAACCCGCACAACATCCACGCAGTACCGGTGTCTGTTTGGCAAAGTATCAAAGCATTAACAGCTGGAGTTGAAGTCGATTTAGACGCGCCGCTTATGGATGATTAAAAACAAATAAGGCGGTGTTAAATGGAAGTGTTGGAATTAAATGGTTGGAAAATCTGCTTTCACTCATGCTTTTTGAGTCAGATTGAAGAGCTCGTTCAGAAGGTTGCAGAACTCAGGGCTGCAAAACCAGATGAATATAAGGGCAAAAAGGAAACTAAGCTCTTAAGGGCTATTGAGCGTGTAATCGAGGAATGTATTGCTGCTAATCCTCTCGATCCTCAATACCGGCAGGGTGACACTTTAGGCGATGAGTTTAAACACTGGTTTCGCGTGAAGTTTTTACAGCAGTTCCGTTTATTCTATCGCTGCAGCGTAGAGCATAAGACTATCGTTATCGGCTGGGTAAATGACTTTGAGACGCTTCGTGCTTACGATGCAAAGACGGACGCTTACAAGGTCTTTGCAAAGATGCTTAAAGCGGGTAATCCCCCAGACGAATGGGGAAGTCTTCTCAGAGAGGCTAAAGCAGCCACGGCAGCGTCTGAAATCCAGGGTTTCCTAGAGACATAAACCGCCCATACGGTCCGTTATAGTTCATTTGCTTATCCCGCGAATGAACCATAACGGACTATGTTCGTTTATCCTCGTGCTTCCCCGCTCAGCACCAGCTGTTTCACCTCACTTATGGTCTCTTCGGCCCAGTCACGATCGAAACCCGGCATAGTGTCAAATGCACTGGCGATATCAGCCGGTATCGCGTCGATATACTCCAGCCCTGCCATTGCCACCTCAACCAGCTCTGAACCTGAACGGCGTAGCACCAGCAGCTCTCTGGCCATCATCTATGCCAGCGCGTGATTGGGCGCAAATACCAGGTTGTTCTCTGGTTCAGCGGCGAACATTCCCAGCTCTTTATCAGTAAGACGATTGTTAATCATGACGGTTTACTCAGCTCTCTGTGGCGATCATGTTTATTGCGGGCGCAAAGTCGGCAGGCGCTGTATGCCCTTCTATGAATGCCAGGCGCATGGCGATGTTATGACGGCCGCGGGACAGCAAAAACGCCACGGCGCCGGCGCAGTGCGCTTCTTTCCCGGACGGGCAGTACACCTCGCCATCTTCGCTCTCTTCCTCGCCGGTGCAGTACGTCGTTTTGTGGCAGTAGAACGATGAAAAGTCATCGCGCAGCAGGTGCGCTTTGATGCCCTCAAGGCGTCCAGGATTCAGCTCGATGCCACCAGCTTTCAGGAACGGGCAGTTAGCGCAGGGCGCTTTGAGCCGGAATAATTTGCGCAGGTTCATTGCTGCTCTCCGTCTTTGATGAAGGTAAACCAGTGCGTTAAACCACGCTTACCGCTGATGTGGCCAAACAGGGGTTTTTGGTCAGTCAGCGCCAGAATGTCCCGCGCCCGGATTTGCGTTTCATTCCATTTAAAAATCAGCAGACCGTTCGGACGAAGTACGCGGAAGGCCTCACTAAAACCAGCGCGCAGGTCATTGCGCCAGGTTCCGCGATTGAGCACTCCGTATTTGAGGCGCTGCCAGCCCTTCTCGCCTGCACGCTCCAGGTGCGGTGGATCAAAGGCAATCACGTAAAATGAGTTATCGGGGAACGGTAGCGATCGGAAGTCGGCAATCACGTCCGGGCTAATGACCAGCTCCCGGTCAGGTAGCTGGTGGGTCTCTTCCCGGATATCGGAATACAGGACACGGGGATCGGCTTTATCAAACCACATCATGCGTGGACCGCAGCACATGTCTAATACGGTCTTATCCATGCCTACGCGCCCCTTCACACTGCCTGTCAGCGCAGCCTTCAAAGTCATATGGGTTTAATTGCCAGTTAATGCGCCCACAGTTCGGGCAGTTATGGCGAGTCTTTCCTGTTCCAGGCTTGCGGCGGCGTGCGCGGCTGATGTGCGCCGGTACGCGTAAGCCAGCACCCTGCACCATGCGGCGATGATCCAGCATGGCGATTGGGAACGTGCGGCGCTTTACTGCGTCAGCCATGGTGAACGGTAGCCAGACCAGATCGGTCGTATCGCCTGGCTTATCGAAAATGGTCGCTTGAGTAAAGTCGGTCGTCGGCAGACCGCCGTTGCTCAGCCAGTAAAGGTCATTGCCGTCCCAGCGCCCTTTCTGAAAGGCAACATACCGGCTGCAATCAGGGGTAATGATCGACTCACCTGGTACATGCTGGTGGTCAACGTGAATAACGGCCAGCGCATCTACGCTGTCAGCGCAAACGGGTTGATCGATAGTTCGGCCTGTATTCCAGCGGCTCTGTGCTTCTGCCAGGGTATAGACGTGGGCTTTTTCGATATTGGTGTTGTAGCCATGACCATCCTGGCACCAGAAAGAGGCATTACTGCCTACCGTATCTCTGGTGCAAATCATGTAAAAGCGGTCTGTCATCAGGCATCACCATTTTCGCGGCTAAAGGCAATAACTACATGGTTCGCAGCCTCAACAACGGCAGCAAACTGCGCCTTGTTGACGCTGGCACCGGGATGGAGTCTTGCTATTTCAGCAAGTAAAGCACTGACGAGAAACGGCTGGCTTATATTTAGGGTTTTAGCAGTGCCGGTCATATTCGGTTTTCCAGTGGTCAATTTCAGAAAATAGTTTATGACATTCTAAAGATTTTTAAAATCCAATGTTTAGCGATAGGTAATTTGATTTAACTGCGACCGGCTGGCGTGAAATCCGGCCAGCCGGTCGGCAGAGAAGATACTTTTAGTGCGGGAAAAGGATTAGTAAATCAGAGGTGTGAATCCAGTTTTGCCAGGTCTGCGTCGAACGAGCTCAATATTGCTGGCAACCCGCACAACGCCACGACACCTCCCAGCGCCAGCAGCGCAAAGAAAATCATCATCAGATCTAATGCTAAGTTTGCTGTGTCAGTCATATCCGTACAACTCCAAGCCAGAAAAAAGTAACGCATTTCATTATTTTATGCGTTTTCGGTTTTTTCTGATTTTATGCACACTCTAAGGGGTGATCAACAAGTGATCAGCTCTACTACTAAAAGTAGTGGTACTAACTGGCATATATTTATACTTAAGTTAAATTGTTATAAATCATGCACTTATGACAAATTACTTCATCTTTACAACGGGTAGCTCTTCCCAGCGGGTCAGATAGCGCGGAGATAACATTTCCCGCTTCATCTGATAGGCCGGATTAACACCCTGACCGGCAATAAACAGCGTGCCGCGTTGGTAGCTATTTAGCCTGTCCATCACGGCCATCAGCTTATCGCTGCCAGGGCGCGGCGGAGACTCATCAAACAGGTTAAGCTGCTGCTCTGAGCCGCAGAACTCCCCAAGCATCACCCCGGCCTTTGCGTACTCGTAGCCGTCGCGCCAGATAGCTCTCAGGCCGTGAACGGCGGCATCAATCAGATCACGCGTATCCTGTGTGGCCGTCGTAAACGTATGGCTCGCCCCGCGTGAGTAATACGGTCGGCGCGGATCGTGTTTACTGGTCTGGATGAATACCGTGATATTTCGGCAATACTGTTTTTCACGGCGCAGCTTTTCACCGGCGCTTGTGGCAAAGAAGCACACGGCATTACTCACTTCATCCAGGCTGGTGAGGCGTTTGCCGAAGGAACGGCTTACCACCAGCTGCTGCTTAGTCGGCGGGTTCTCTTCGAGCTCGAAACAGCGTTCGCCGCGCAGCTCTCGCACTGTACGCTCCAGCATCACGTTGAAGTTTTTGCGGATCATGGTTGTGTCAGCGCGGGCAAGGTCGAGCATCGTCTTGATGTTCATCAGCTGCAGCCTGGCACCAATCTTTCTGCCAACGCCCCACGTCTCTGAGACGTCCAGCAGAGACAGCAGCTTGTCGCGCCGTTTCGTGTCGGTCAGCACCACTACGCCGCCTGTTTTAGGCCAGGTCTTTGCTGCGTGCGTGGCAACCTTACAGAGTGTCTTTGTCTCAGCTATCCCTATGCCGCACTTCATCGTGGTGTGCTGGATAACGGTACGCCTGATCTCTTCCCCGAAGGTCTGGAAGTCCACCAGCTTCTCCATGCCGTCCAGTGAGCCAAACACCTCGTCAATTGAGTACGTTTCCAGGTTAGGTACATACTCGCCTACGATCGTATGGAAACGCTTACTGAATGCGTCGTATAGCGTGTAATTGCTGCTGAATACCACTACGCCGTAGCGCCGGATGGCATCGCGGATTTTAAACAGTGGATCGCCCCGCTTAAGGCCCACGTCTTTAGCCTCGCGGTTGAGTGCCGCAATACAGCCGTCATTGTTCGTCGCCACCACGACAGGACGCCCGTACAGGTCCGGTCTGAATGCCAGCTCCGCCGAAACGTAGAAGGCGTTAACGTCACTGTGCAGGAACATTGTCAGTGCGGTGAATGACGTAAGTCACCACCCCCCATATTTCTAAGCAATCAGGCTCGACTGGGATCGGCTTATAGCGCGGGTTCATGGCCAGCAACATCGGCACCGGCCTCAGTTGTAGCTTTTTTACCGTAAACTCCCCGTCCACTGAGGCAATAACGATCTGCCCGTCTGCAGCAGCCTTCGATTTATCAACCACCAGCAGATCGCCGTCAAAAATTCCGGCCCCGATCATCGACTCACCCTCACATCGAACGAAATAAGTCGCTGTCTTTGCCCTCACGCAATACTCGTTCAGGTCCAGAGGTGTGTCTTCATATCCTATTGCTGGTGACGGAAAACCTGCTGCCACTGTCTCAAGAAATTGTCTGAAAGCCTGTCGTGGCGCGGCTTCATCCGGTATTGCAATTATTGTTAAGCGCATAATAGCCCCTCCTTTACACTGTATAAAAATACAGTATAAGTTTAGAAGTATGGAATTGACCAGTGGGCGATTTCATATAAGAATAAGTACATTCTAAAATTTTATGAATTTTTGCACTTATGAACTTAGGTTTGAAGCAGATCGAATTGGACAAAATGCGTGGCTACTGGAAGGCAAAGGGCTTTGTAGAAGCTGGTCGAGCCGAGCCGTTACGGATAAATCGCACAGACTGCTATATCACGTTCCTGAAAAAGAATTAGGTATGTAAAGACCTGAAGGGAAATACCATTGATAGCAGGCCAATACTCTTCGCTCTGCTCAAGCACAATATCTAAGAACCCACCTACCCTCTCCATTTTCTTAGCCAGCGTAGGCCATGCTTAAATTGCTTACGCGGTCTCCTTCCCAAAAAATTCGTCATTTTCAGGCCGTCAACATTTACAAAAGATTTTTCTGGGCTGGAAGGCCTAGCGTTGTTGAGTTCCTCCCTTTCACCTCTATGCATTTTGCGAAACCCTATATTTTCTGCGCTTGCGCGAGAAGAACCACTGCATTTATGATTTTGACTATTCACACCATTAGCGGCTTACGTGATTATGAAGCTATTCGTTGCATAGAGTTGATACCTGTAAAAAATCACAGGTAATATATGGAAATTACCAATAAATCTTACTGTAAGGTGCATCTCAAAAGTGTGAGTCATGCAATCCAGCGTGGTAGAATGCGTCAGAAGGTTGCTTTGCTTTGTGTATTAAGACTCACAATAGAAGCAATAGTGTTTGAAGCACGTGATGTGCCGGGTCTACGATATGCCTCAGATGCGAAAACGTATAGTTGATGAGATCTCGAGTAGTAGCTTCCAAAGTTAAGTAATATTGCTCTGCCTTAAAGGGCAATGAACGGGAAGCGTGGTTGCGATATGCTTGTTGCAGATACAAAAAAACCGCCCGTAGGCGGCTTTATTGAATCCGGAAAAATGTTCTCAGGCATCGTTCCAGAATGCGAAAATTGTTCTCAGGCAACTTTCGCTGGCAGCAAGGATGTGATCTTTGAAAACATCTGCGTTAGCCTTCAAAGTCAGTATACGGTTTGTTGCTTCCGTTTCAAGAGCAAGGCTTCGCTAACACCGCGCAACCTTCAGTGTCAAGCACCAGCGCGACCAGCTTTTAAGAATTTAAAAGATTGTAAATTATTGATATTATTGAAATTTTAAGGAGCAAAAATTTATATCACTTTTTTGAAAAAAAAAGTTTGCAAAGGTCCAACGATCGGTGGAATGCTTCAATTGTGTAAGTAGGTAGGTAGACGGGATTCTCAGCCCATTTATCGGCGTCAGAGTTACCTGATTTTTTTAATCGCAAGCATCTGCGTTAGCCTTCTCTAATGCGCATGTGGCCAGCCGAAGGCCAGCGGTTCAACGGAACCATTAAATGAGCAAGAGCGAGATTTACGGCATAGCCGTAACCTTGTTTTTGGCATTGTGGCATACACAGAGTGCTGAGAGTGGATGGCAATTTAATGCCATTCTCAATGCACCTGTAACCATAATCCATTACAAGTGATTCAAGCCGCCTACGGGCGGCTTTTTTCATTCGCGAAATTTCTTAAAAGGGTTTGGCAACTGATGTGCTTTTACTCTTAGGGCTTCTTCAACATCATTAAAATAGTTTTTTAAAATGCTAGTCATTGCCTGAAGAGATCCGGCCTTGAAGTTAATCTGCTTTCCATCTTTAACCAATAAATCGGGAAAAGCACGCATCAGATCCTCAAGTTCACTAATAGGCCTATCATCATTTTCTACAAACCGAGCATCATTATGCGCGCAAGCATTTCGTAGCCTGGTCACTTTCTTGACCATCGCATAATGTGGTGAAGTAGGCATGCCAATGACTTTTTTGGCATAGAGGTCGCAACGTTCAAAACCGCTATGTTTGAGGTCTGACAGCTTGACTGACTCACCATGCCTCTTAGCAAAGCCATTGCATAACTTTTCGTAATCGTGCTCAAGCATGCCGTACAATGTTAAAAAGACAGAGCGACGGATAACACTTGGATAGTACGACGTGAACATATCGTCTAAATCAACAGAGCTGCTATCTAACCCCTGGTAGTACTCCATATAGTAATAAGCATTATCCTCTGCAGAAATTTCATGCTGCTCTACCTCTGGTCCTTCAGAACGGTATTTTTCTATACCTGCTTCAACAGAGGCATCAGTTTGAGCATTAAGTGATGCAATGATATCAAATGTGAGGCTCACATCATGATGTAGAAATTGTGATGGGAGCGTAAGACCCGCGAGTAATTTTTCAACATCCAAACCCTTTACTCCTTCATATCGTTATTTTTTATTTTTAACATAGTTTGCAACTTGTAGGTGGGCATTGCTGGTTTCATGGTGAACCGCCAAGTTAATCACAGAAATGGTTGATGGTTTCATGGCATAACCGCCGAACGGGCAAAAAACAAACGATATAATCTTGCCCCGTTACCAGTCACCGGTATTCCAGCAATGCTGCCATGAAACCAACAACATTCACCACCCACTATGACGTACATCATTTCACTGCTTGCATCAGGCTCATAACCTCGCATTACTACTCTGAGCGAGTTGTTGCTGGTTTCATGGTGAGAGTATGTGGGTGCATATAGAACATTGCTGGTTTCATGGAAAATGGTTGGCTGAATCACAGTAAACGTTGTTGGTTTCATGATAACGAGAGGCTTTCGCGCAAAAAACACTCTGTATCGAATGGCCACCAGCATTAATCGCCGGTATTCCAGCAACGCTTCCATGAAACCAACAACATCAGCCATGAAACCAGCAATTATTACTCTTTGTGTGGCAGAAGGTCAGGCTTACGTGAGTGAATCTGGAAGTAGACCACGCCATTCTTCTTAACTTCTGTAAACGACAGGTATCCAATGTCAGCCAGCTCTTTCATGGCTTTACGGACAACGTTGTTCTGAGTGCTGATAGTGGAGTTCAGGTTAAGGCGATCACGAAGACGCTCTAACGACACCTGCAGGAAGCCGGTAGGCAGACTCTCAATGTACACGTAGAGCGCCTGTGCCGACTCTTTACGCGGCAATGCCTGGATTGCCTTTAGCTGAAGTAACACCTTGTGATCAAAGGCGTAAAGCTCCCATAGCCGGGAATCCCCTTCCAGCGTGATAATGTCTTTCTCAGTGTCAAAATGGGCGCTATTAAGCAGGTGCGTTATCGTCGCTTTGCTGCCGTCTTTATTTTTGAACGAGACAACAAGCGAGGCCAGTCTTAGAAATGAGTTGAAGAAGCGATCACGCGAACGCTGGTTGATGTCATCGACGGCGATTCCACAGAGCTTTGCAAATTCGGTAAACGGTAGCTTAATGCGGTTGCTATCAGCGCCATACTTACTGAATGCCCGGATAGCACCAATCCACGTCTTAAAATCAGTGCTCATATCGAGCCTGCTGCCCTTAATCATGATATTGGTGTAGCCCTCAGCTTTCGCTATCTCAAGCTGGCCGAAGTCTTCAGAGGCATCAATAGTAGCATTGCCACGCTGGGGCTTATTGCGGACGGCAGGCACAAATACACCTAAACGCATCAACGCTATCGGCTGCACAGTCCGATTTGCTGTAGGCGTCAGTGTATAACTTTTAGCTTCCTGCTCAGCGCTATACACCAGAGCATCGCCTATCGTCTTGATTTCTTCGTCGTTTTCCATCGAAACAACCTTCTATCGGTCAATGTGGGTAATTAGCGGTCCTACCATGAAACCAGCAACACCCTACCATGAAACCAACAACATTCACCATGAAACCAGCAATATTCACCATGAAACCAACAACGTTTACCATGAAACCAGCAACGAAAAGCATGATATTTATATTTAAAATCATGTGATTACATCAACGGTGATCTTCTATGATCTAAATAGGATCTATATAGGATCGATTTATATGATCTATCCAGTGGATAAGTGGATAACCCACAGAGCCGATTAACCCAAAGCCATAACCAGTGGACAATTTCATATCGCTTTACAGATTCCATGAGGTGATCAACAATCTAAAAAATATTTTAGAATTGGTTAAATCATGGAAAGCGCAGATTTTCAGGCCGCACGGGAAAAGCAGGCAAGAGCACAGCAGCGCCAGCGCGAAAAACACGCAGCAAAACTGGCAGACCCGGAGTTTCGTCAGCAGCAATACGCAAAGCAGAAAGCCGCCAGCAGCAGGATGCTTGCCAAACAGATTGAAAAGCGTAATTCCCCGGAGTGGATCGCACAGCAAAAAGCCAAAGCGGCAAAACGCGCTGTAAGCGCATCTAAGCGTCTGAAAGAGAAAAAGCCAGCACCAGTAGCAGCGAAACGGCAAACACGCGCCAGCGCGTCAGGCAGAGGCCTTAAAGGACGCACACCGACCGCAGCTGAGCGCATTGTTATGGATGCGCTGGGTAAACTTCCCTGTATTGCATGCCTCCAGCACGGGAAAGAGTCGCTGCTTATCAGCCTGCATCACATCGAGGGTAGGACTAAACCCGGCGCACATCTGCTGCAACTCCCCCTTTGCGATCCGCATCACCAGCACGCTGCACCGGCAACGATTCGCGCAGAGTTCCCCTGGCTGGTGCCGGTACACGCGGACGGTATTACGGGCGGTAAGTCAGAGTTCAGTAGGCACAATGGCACGGAAAAGGAATTAATGGTAAAAGCCTATAATCTGGCAGGAATTGCCGAACTACTTCCTGATAACAGCATCGCACTTATGATATAACTAGCAAAAAATTATGCCGAAAAGCCATAGAAAGATATTTGAGGGAAATAAAATGACCGATAGTAATATTGATATGAAAAATTTAGGTGAAGAGTTTGAAAAATTACGGTGGCTTCTTGTTAATGCAGGCTTCGCTAATGCTACAGAAAGTATTGAACCTATCCAGGCTGGAACATTTGAGAAACTATCTGCTGATGTACAATGGTCTAAGCGAAACAAACATACAGAGATATACGCTGATTTTATAATACAGCTGCACTCAGTAGAAAAATCTGAGCTAAAATCAGGAGATACAGAGATTTACTCTAAGATGCGTTTTTCTTATGCGGTAACTCTTATGGAATCATGTTTATGCGAAATGTTGAAGTCTCTGGCTATGCAATATGACGGGTTTAGACGTAACGCTATTAATAACATAAACGACTTAAAAAACTTAAAAATAGCCGCGCCATTACTTTTAGATAAGAACCCAAAAGAAATATTAGACTCAGCGATAATGGGTCATTTATCTCACATTCTATATCATAATATTGAAAAAGTTTCTAAGGTATATTGTGATGTTTTAGGTGATGATTTTCCTGATATAAGAGATAACGTTAATAAACGGATTTTGGAACATATGACATTGAGGCATGACATTGTTCACCGAAACGGGATAAAGATTAACGGTGAAAAGATTGAGATGACACCCGATATGGTTGCGGCATGTATTCTGGACATCCGGGCATTCGTTTTTGGTGTCCACGCTTACATCATGCGGAACGTAGAAAAACTCAAAGAAAAAAGTATTTGACACTAACTTCGTAAAGTACAAACCGCTTACAGTCGCCCCAAGCTGTTAGCGGTTCCCTGATGGAATTTTTGACAACTTACCTAATCTGCAACGCGCGGTTGGGAACGTTAAAAGCCAGAGAGGCCGCTATATGCGGCCTTTCGCCTTTTCAGGGGTACAGACGTGAAACAGAAAATTGCAGTAATCAGCCTTTCAACCAGTCAGCCAATGGCGATCACCGCCATTTACGAAGATCACACGCTCGTTATGTCAAAGCCGCAGGCGCTGCCAAAGGGCATGCGAAAGCAGCTGATCAAACTCGCCCCTTTCGTTGAGGCACTGCGAAAACAGGGCTTTAAAGTGCTGGTGGATGAAGCAACCGGCAAAGTGGCAAACGAAGTTGGCGGCAACCATATCTCACTCAAAACGCGGGGAAGCGATGGGCGCGCAGCGGTGCTCACCGGCATTGAGCGTTACAACGAGCTCATGCTGCAGGACAACATTGCGCTGCCAGCAGAGAACAAGGGCGCATTTGAGATTCCTGATTCCATCGTTGAGGTGGAATACAAGGCCAGCGGTGAAGAGGTCTATCGGATCAACTGGCGCGAGATTCGCCCGGAGCAGGTGCTGACCATCCTGTGCTGCTTCGCTGTGGGCTACAACAACGTGGCATCAGCGGATTACATCAATGCCATGACCGCCGCGACCGCAGAGCAGGAGCCGACCCTTATGGACACGCTTAAACGCATCATCGGCTATGAGAAAATCAAAGCCGCTGAAGCCGTGCCTAAGTCCCTAACCGGCAAGCGAATCAGCGATGAGGAACGTATCCTGTGAGTTATAACCGCCTCGACGATCGTTCAATCAGTGACGTAGTGCTTCGAAGCCTCTTTCACCAGGAAGTGATCAAGCGATCGGCGTCATTCCACGAAGATAACCGCGACTACACCATTCGTCTTGATGAGATATACCGGGCTGACCTGGCGGCATACCGTGCCTATGAGGGTAACTCCGATCTGCGCTGGGTATTCCGCCTGCTGTGCGGGATAGAGTCGGAAATGGAGCCGATGCCAGCAGGCCAGACGATCTCCCTGCCGGACATGGCGTGGCTGCGCGGGCGCATACGCGACTTTGCTGGCGGCAAACCGGAGCTAGTCAGTGGCTGATACTCCTTTTATCCGCACACGATCCGGGCGCTACGACACTGCAGGGCTTTCCTCTAAAGAGTTTTCCCGCGTCTTCGACCAGATTGACAAAGACCGCCGTAAATCACGCCGCAGTGCGCGGCGCACCCTCAACCCGCTGACCCTTAAGAACAAGGCGCTGGATGACATTATTGCCCTGGGCAAAAAGAAGTCCGGCACGTTCTACACGAAAGAGGATTTAAAAGGGTTTGAAGCGAACCGCACCGGCGCACGCCAGCAGTTCAATTCTTCACAGGCCGGGATCACGTATGCGCAGCTGGTGGCCAGCAGTCAGCAGATCGACATAAAGCGTGCAAACAACCGGGTAGACGACGGTTCCGGCATTAAGCGCGCCACGCCCACCACACTCAAACACAACGTGCTGACGGTGAGCGTGGAGGCGTCCGCCGTGTCGCTGGATAAACATCACCGGGTTAAATTCCGCTTTGAAGAGTGGGATCAGCTGATTGAGGACGTCACCGATGCAAAAGACAGCGCGGCCAAAATTGCTAAGCGACTCTGCGCAGGCCGCGTCTCTTTTGATTGCGATTGTGGCCGTCACCAGTACTGGTATCGCTACATCGCCACGGCAGGCAATTTTGCCCTTGCCCCGCCAAAAGAGTACGCCTACCCCAAAGAGAAAAACCCGAACCTGAAAGGCGTTGCCTGTAAGCACGTCATTCACGCCTTAACGCGCCTGCAATCCGCCTCATGGCAGGTGCGCATAGGCCAGGCACTCCATAAAAGCGCCGGTAACAACGCCTATGGCGACGATCCGCGCAAAACCACAGAGCACTTCACTGATGCTGACAAGGCGAAGTTCAACCGCAACCGCAGTTCACAGACGAACGTCGCCGCCGTTAAGCGTGAGCACGAGAAGTATCAGAAGCGCATGGGCGCGCTGGCTAAGCGGCTGGACAACGACGACGGGCGGATCGACAAGCTGCGTGGCCAGCTGACCCGCGCCAAAAAGCTGACGGCAGCGCAGCGCACCCGCGCCGCGAAGAAGCAGGCAGAGCTGGCAGACGAAAAGGCCAAAAACGCCCTTCTGCGTCAGCAGCTGGCAGACCAGGCGAAGATCCAGCGACAGACGTTTATTGATGCCCTAGTGCTGAGCGGCACGCCCCGCGCCGAGGCCGAGAAGATGTTTATTGAATACGCAAAGAACCAGACAAAAGCAGGTAATCAGTAATGGGACGGTACGACGAATTTCTGGCAGACAATCCACCGACGATCAGCGAGGCCACCAGCAGTGAAAGTAAGCAACAATCTCCCGCCGTCGATGTGCCGGATAGCAGCGGCACTGTTATCGATCTGGACACCGCCGCGCAGACCGCCGCCACGTCACCCGATGACGATACCGCTGGCGGTCCTGATAACGCTGACAGCGGCAGCAGTGAGGATTATGACCCGCCGAGCGCCCCGCTCCCTGACACCCTCGCCGCACGCGAACAGAGCACAGCGCTGAAGCCGCGCTACAAAGGTCACGCCCCGTTTAACAACATGGTCCGTCGTGACTGGATTAAGGCGATTGAGAGCGACTACAGCGCGTTTCAGGCGCTGCTGTACCTGCCGGACATGCGCGACGTCGGGGAAGTGGACGACGAAACCGGCTTTGAACAGCCGTCGTTTACCGAGCTCAACAACAACCAGCGGAACCTGAGCTATGAAGACGCCGATCCGGTCATTGTCACGGTGCTGGATTGCCCGGACGAGCGCGAGAGTTTCCAGGTGCTCGATGCCGATGGCGAACAGGACGGGCTAACCGATGACGTGCTGATGCTGCGTATTGCCGCAGAAGGTGTGCCGGTTGGCTCAATTCTTGAGTGGAACGAAGAGATGGCCAGCGGCACCCTGGCGCGCCGCTGGTGGTACGTTCACCGCATTTACGGCTTCGGTACGCAGAATGTCGGATCACTTTACTACTGCATCCCTGCCCGCAATTTTGACACCACCAGCAACGGACGTATCGAATGAATGAGCTACTTTCCCGCACCCGCGAGTGGGTGAAAACACGTACCGGCAAAGTGGAGAGTACCGGCTTTACCGCCGCCGATGCCGCCGTAGCAAAGGCGCTTAATGACGTATTCAGCAGCGCCGTAATGACCGGGCCGCGCCTGCATGAGCAGCGCTTTGCCTCATTCCTGGCGCGAAAGCCGGAAGATCGCGTATTCGTCGGCAAGTTTGATGACGTCATGGACTTTCTGCGTGCCGTTCGCGTGGCGGGCGCCGGACGTCACAGCGTGAAACCGTCGGAAATGCCGGATCTGAACCGTGACGCCCTGCCGCTGATTAACCTGTCACGCGGGTTTGATATCACCTACGACAACAACGACCAGGAGATTGACCGCAACCTGGGCGACATTACCGACCCGTCACAGGGCAACATGCCGCTTGCCGAGGTTGAGGCTACACAGGCCTCGCTTAATTACTCCATCACGCTGATTGCCAGTGACAAAGATACGCTATCACTGATGTGCAACACGCTGGCCGCTAACTTCCGCTCCCGGCTCACCACCAACTTCACCGCGCAGGAAAAGCTGGTCCACTGGCCTGTAGAACTCAACTGCAGCATTCAGGATGCCAAAACCATCATGTTCAGCGATATGTCGCCGCCGTTCACGCAGGATCGTATTTACGCCTGTCAGGCGTCGCTGATTATCATGGTGGATGTGCTGACCGCGCATGAGGTTAATGCCCGCAACGTTCGCTATGACACCCAGCTGGCACCGGGGGGCAACTGATGGCTGATCAGCAAAACAAGCCTATGCAGTACTTCCTGCAGTCGGTCCTGCTCAATGGTGCGGAAATGCCGCGCAGCTGGATAACGTCCGTGATTTACATCGAGAAGACGTCACTGACTGCGCCGCTGCTGGTCCTGGAAGCGCACGATCCTGCCGGAAAGCTGGTGGATGAAATGGGCGCACGTTTTGGCGCTGTGCTGGTGGCAGAGCTGGGCGACCCGACCGGGCAGCGCGGCGCGTACACCGAGACGTTTTTCGTGACGTCGGCGCCCGCCAGCGGTGACGTGGTGCGGATCATCGCCGTATCAGCGGATTTAAAGCGCCTTAAAACCCCATCAGCACGCGTGCGTCTGTATGCCGACCGCCAGCCGGGTGACGTCATGGCGGAGTTCGCGGGCAAAATGACGATTGAGGCTGATGCTTTTCGTAAAGCGATGACCTATCACCTGAATATGGGCGAGAAGCCGTCCGCCGTCCTGCGCCAGATTGCTGAAGATCACGGCGCGCTGGCCTGGTGCGCACGCGGGAAGTTCTGCATGAAGGACATGGCAAAGCTAATCGGCTCAAAGGCGGCGTTTGTCTATGAGGCCAACAACCCGCAGGCCGAATACACGATTAGCAAGATGAGCAACATCAACCAGGACGCCGCCGCCACCAGCAGCCGGGATTATCAATATGTCGGCTACTCCATGACAGAGGGTTACGTGGCCGTGGGCGATAAGACCAAGCCGGTTAAGTACATTTCTGACGCCGATGTAGCCACGCTGACCAACATGGCGAGGGTGCTGATCCCCAAGCTGGATATTGAAGTCAGCGGCAACGCGGACCTGACAGCAGGCATGGTTATTGGTGTGCAGATCCATCGCTACGACGCGGAAAACCAGGTAGACGAAACCTTACCCAAAAACTTTATCGCCGTTGCGGTCATTCACCATGAGGATCGGATTGGCTACACCACGCGCATGATTTTAGGAGTACCCAATCAGTGAGTAAGCAACGCGCCATTATCACGGCCACAAAAGACCCGCTGGGACACATGCGGGCGCAAATCCGCCTTACTCCGCAGTGGGCGGACGTGGACGCGGATACCCTGCCCTGGGCGGAATATCAGCTTCCGATCGGCAACACGTTTGTACCCTGCATCGTGGGTGATCAGGTATGGGTGGAGTTCCCTTACAAAGACGGCCGCGGGAAGCCGGATACGCGGCGCCCGCTGATCACCGGCGCGGCGCAGTCGGCACCGGGCGGCGTCCCAAGCGTCGCGCCAGAAGCCTCCGGACAGGGTGGCGGATATGAGCCACCAGCCGTTGACGGTGCGCCTGCGCGCCCTTCCCTGAGTCCAACCACGGATTTTGTATCGCACCGCAATAACCTGCTGGAGATCCGGTCTGCTGGTGGCGGGTATGAGATAGCCAACACGGCCAGCGGTTCGCGTGTCGGGATGAACGAGGGCGGAGATATTTACCTGCTGGGGCCGGGGAACCTGGTGATCGACGTTGGTGGCGATCTGACTATCAAAGTTGGCGGAAAAATTGTGTTCCAGTCTGGCGGACCTTTCAGCGCCACTGCGCCACAATTTGCGTTCAGCCAGTAAAGGTTATCTTAAATCTAAAATATTATTTAGAATGTGTTAACTCTTTTAGTTGAGACATTCCTGAATGAAATCACCCTTCTTTAAAAACGTCATGGTCTACAGCCTGAACCGGGATCTTCCGCTCGATGCAGAGGAACTGGAGCAGCAGCTGCAGACTATGGCGTTTTCCCCCTGTGCTGCACAGGACATGGCTAAATCAGGCTGGATCAACGTAACGTCAGATGGCCTGCTACTGGCCGAGAACGGTCAGTACCTGCTGTGCTGTCAGACCGAAAGCAAAATCATGCCCCTGTCCACGCTCAACGATTACGTTGCCGAGAAAGTGGAGAAAATGGAGCGCGAGCAGTCGCGCAAGGTGCGCCGTAACGAAAGGGTAAGCCTGAGAGATGAGGCGCTGTGTGTGCTTCTGCCGCGTGCTTTCTCGCGCCGCTCCCAGTCCTATATCTGGATCGACAGCGTTAACAGCCGTATCTACGTTGACGCGGCCAGCGCTAAAGCCGCTGAGGACATGCTGGCACTGCTGCGCAAAACAATCGGCTCCCTGCCGGTTATTCCAATGATGACCGCTGATCCCATTGAACTGACGCTGACTGAATGGCTGCGCGCCGCAGAACTGCCTGCCGGTTTTGCGCTGGGTGATGAGGCCGAGCTGGCGGCAATTCTGGAAGATGGCGGCAAAATCCGCTGTAAAAAACAGGACTTACTGAGCGACGAAGTGCGCACGCACATTGAAGCCGGGAAGCTGGTCACGCAGCTTAGCCTGGACTGGCAGGAGCGCATTTTATGCCGCGTATCTGATGACCTGAGCATTAAGGGCATTAAGTACGCTGACATGCTTACCCAGCAGAATGATGATATCGACCGCGAGGATCAGCGCGCACGCATGCTGGCTGATTTCATACTCTTTGCGTCCGAGTTCTCCAGCTTCTTCTCCGGGCTGGTGGAAGCGCTGGGCGGCGAGGCGAAGCGATGATCACCTATGGCTCTGTTTGTTCGGGCATAGAAGCGGCCAGCGTGGCGTGGGAAGGGCTGGGGTGGAAAGCGGCATGGTTCGCAGAGATTGAAAAGTTTCCCGCGGCCGTACTGGCGCACCACTATCCCTCCGTCCCTAACCTGGGCGATATGACAAAGATTGCCGCTGGCGTTCGCGCTGGCTCCATTTCTGCCCCCGCCGTGATGGTGGGCGGCACCCCGTGCCAGGCGTTCTCTATTGCCGGACTCCGTAAAAGCCTTGATGACCCACGCGGTCAACTCACCCTTGCCTATGTAGATTTAGCGAATGCCATTGACGAAAAAAGAGCTTCAAACGGCGAACCACCAGCCGTCCACCTGTGGGAAAACGTGCCGGGAAGTCTCAGTACCGATGACAACGCCTTTGGATACTTCCTTGCCGGAATGGCTGGCGAAGATGAAGCGTTTGAACCAGGCCCACGACCTGAGCAAGGGAAAAACGGCCCCGGCTGGCGATGGAAAAAAAGCGACGGCAAGCATGTGGCGAAGTGGCCAAAGTCTGGTTGTGTTATTGGACGACAGCGCAAACTCGCCTGGCGACTGCTCGATGCCCAATACTTCGGAGTGGCCCAACGCCGCCGCCGTGTGTTCGTTGTCTCAAGTGCTCGAAACGACGTTGATCCCGCGGAAGTACTTCTTGAGTTCGACGGCGTGCGCCGGGATTCTCCGCCGCGCAGAGAAACGGGGCAGGCAGTTGCCCCCCTTACTGCTAACGGCTCTGGAGTCGGTGGCCCTGACTTCTCCCATGCCGCAGCCGGTCATTTAATTTCTGCGTTTGGCGGCGGCAACTGCTCCGGAGCGCTCAACGTGGCCGCGTGCCTGACGGCTAAAGGCCAGCGCAATGATTTTGACGTCGAGACATTTGCTGTGCAGAGCGCCACGGGTGAGGTTAGCCACACATTGACCGCTGAAGGTCACGACGCCTCAGAGGATGGCACCGGGCGCGGCACGCCGACCGTTGCTTATGGTTTCCAGACGCGCATAGCGCGTAACGGCCGCGGTGACATGGCTGACGTTTGCCACGCGCTTAGCGCTGAATCCGGGGAAACAGGCAAAGGTGACGCAGCGCCCTGTGTGGCCCGCTGCGTAGAGCATGCTGCGTTTGCTGAAAACACCCGTGGCGAGCTTCGGTTGTTCAATGGTGATGGCCAGATCACCGGCGCGCTGTCAGCTGGTGGAGGTAAACCCGGTCAGGGCTTCCCGTCTGTAGTCAGTCATTGCGAAGTACGCCGTCTTACTCCAAAGGAGTGTGAGCGTCTGCAGGGCTTCCCGGATGGCTGGACCCTGATCCTGGAAAAGAAGCGCAATACTCTTGCCACTGATGAACTGGCATACCTTCGTCTGATGTACCCCGACATGCCGGAAGAAGAGGCGCACCGTCTGGCGGCTGATGGTCCGCGCTACAAAGCGATCGGTAACTCCATGCCCGTGCCGGTTATGCGCTGGATTGGTAATCGAATTGCTAATCAGATCATGGTGGTGACTGGAGAAATTGAGACTCAGCCAGCTACCCTCCCCGCTCCGCCAGCACCAAAGAAAAAGCGTGCGCCGGCGCGCAAGATTTCGGACGACAAATACCCCCGTTCATTCCTGAAATGGGCGGGTGGCAAACACTCTGTACTGGATGAAATCAGGGCGATGCTTCCAACCGGAGATCGTCTCATTGAGCCCTTCGTCGGCAGCGGTACGGTCTTTATCAATGCAGGCTTTAAGTGCAACCTGTTGGGTGACGTCAATCCGGATCTGATTAACCTGTTTAATCAGCTGCAGGGAAATCCTGATGCCGTCATTAAAACGGCCTACCAACTGGAGCGAGGCTGTATATCCGGTAAGGCACATGATGCAATCCGGACCGAGTTTAACGGGCGCGAAGCACACGCTGTTCGCCATGCAGCGCTTTTCCTCGCGTTAATGCGCACCAGCTACAACGGTCTTTGCCGGTACAATCAAAAAGGTCTGTTTAACGTCGGCTGGAATAAAAAGGGTGAAGCGAACTACTTCCCGATGGATGAATTGGCGCACTTCACCGGCATGCAGAAAGAAATGACGTTTATGTGTGCCGGATTTGAGGATGTGATCGCGCAGGCGGGTGAAGGTGACGTAGTGTTTTGTGATCCGCCGTATGAGCCTCTGCCGGACGAAGCCGGGTTTACGGCCTACAGCGGCACCTCATTCACGTTTGCGGATCAGGTGCGGCTGGTGGAGTGCCTGGTGGCAGCGCGGGACCGTGGGGCTAAGGTGGTTATTACAAACAGCAGCGCACCTGCCATTCTCCATCTGTATATCAGCAACGGCTTCAGAATCGCCCCGCTGGCCACACGCCGATCCGTGTCCTGCAAAAGTGAAACGCGCAAAACGGTTAACGACATAATTGCCGCCCTCTGAAACGAACGAAACCCGCTTTATGCGGGTTTTTTGTCTTTACTGGACTATCAGCAGAGCACGTATTTTTGATGCCAATTTTTATTGGAGTATCATTGATGGCCAATGGAACGGTCTGCCACTGTTTACAGCCAGTAATCAGCGAGTATTATTGATGATGTAATGTACAGGGAGATAAAAATGGACGCAGCCTTGCTTGAAATGATGCGCTCAGGT
>Ga0308164_10000983_pt1 | contig 37198 bp, 35 predicted proteins | sample PhyTR2_FD_201031 | JGI IMG/M metagenome (GOLD analysis project Ga0308164, IMG submission 201031) | Phyllosphere microbial communities from UC Gill Tract Community Farm, Albany, California, United States - DLSLT.R2 | ecosystem: Host-associated > Plants > Phyllosphere > Unclassified | place: USA... | reverse complement strand
CAGCGACGATACCTGCGCTCGGCAGCGAGGCGGGTCTCAATCGTTATCTTGCCGAGATCAAAAAATTTCCGCTCCTGAAACCCGAGCAGGAATACATGCTCGCCAAGCGTTTCCAGGAACATGGCGATACCGAAGCTGCGGCGCAGCTGGTGACCTCGCATCTCCGCCTCGTGGCGAAGATCGCGATGGGCTATCGTGGCTATGGCCTGCCGACGTCGGAGCTGATCTCCGAGGGCAATATCGGCTTGATGCAAGGCGTGAAGAAGTTCGAGCCCGAGCGCGGCTTCCGTCTCGCGACCTATGCGATGTGGTGGATCCGTGCCTCGATCCAGGAATACATCCTGCGCTCGTGGAGCCTCGTGAAGATGGGCACCACCGCCGCGCAGAAGAAGCTGTTCTTCAACCTGCGCCGGATGAAGAGCCGTCTCGATGCGTTCGAGGATGGCGATCTGCGTCCTGAGCACGTCACCAAGATCGCCACCGACCTGGGTGTCGCCGAGACCGACGTCGTCAGCATGAACCGCCGCATGGCGATGGGTGGCGACACGTCGCTCAACGTGCCGATGCGGGAAGACGGCGAAGGCCAGTGGCAGGATTGGCTGCAGGACGACGCGCCGCTGCAGGACAAGATCGTTGCCGATGCGCAGGAGGCTGACGTTCGCCACTCGATGCTGGTGTCGGCGATGGACGACCTCAACGAGCGCGAGCAGCATATCCTGACCGAGCGTCGCCTGACGGATGATCCCAAGACGCTTGAGGAATTGTCGCAGGTCTACGGCGTGTCGCGCGAGCGCGTGCGGCAGATCGAGGTGCGCGCGTTCGAGAAGCTGCAAAAGGCGATGATGCGGATTGCCGGCGAAAAGCGCCTGCTGGCTGCGTAACATGGCGCGCGCCGTCGTCATCGGCGGCGGTGTGGCCGGTATCGCTGCGGCGCGGACGCTGCATGATGCGGGGCAAGAGGTCCTGCTGGTCGAAGCCAGCGACCGCCTAGGTGGCCGAGCCCACAGCTTGCCCCTCGCCTCCTTGTTCCCCCGCGAAGGCGGGGGCCCAGCCTGGACCCCCGCCTTCCCGGGGGAACATGTAGACGCCGGTTGCGGCTGGTTACACTCTGCCCAGCGCAACCCGTGGACCGAAATTGCCGAGACGACAGGATTCACCGTCGACCGCTCCGACGCAAATTGGCGCATCCAGTGGCGGGACCTCGGCTTCCCACCCGAAGACCAGTCAGCCTCTGCCACAGCTTACCAAAATTGGAACGAGCGCGCCCTAGCCGCCCTTGAAGGCCCCGACCGCCCGCTGTCCGACTTCATCGCCCCCAACGACAAATGGCGCCCGAAGATCGACGCTATCTCCGGCTACGCAAACGGTGCAAACCTTACCCAAGTGTCGCTCCACGACTGGGCCGCATACGAAGAGGCTGCTACCGACGACAACTGGACGGTGAAGGAAGGCTACGGAACACTCGTCGCCAGCCGTGCCGCTGGCCTGAACATCCGCCTCTCGACCCCGGTAACGCGCATCGACCGCAGCGGTCGTCGTCTTCAACTCGACACCCCGGCTGGAACGATCGAGGCGGACCACGTGATCGTCTGCGTCCCCACTACCGTCCTCGCCAAGTCGCAGATCGTCTTCGACCCACCGCTCCCCGACAAGCACGCCGCCGCCGCGGACCTTCCGCTCGGCCTTGCGGACAAGGTGTTCCTCCACGTCGACCGCCCCGAATGGCCGACCAACGCGCACTTGGTAGGCAATCCGTACAGCGCCTGCACGGCGAGCCACCGCCTGTCGCCGTTCGGCTGGCCGATCGTCGAAAGCTTCTTCGGCGGCGACTGTGCGGAAATGCTGGAGGACGGCGACGCTGCGCAGTTCGCGATCGACGAACTGGTCGGGTTGCTCGGCAGCGATTGGCGCAAGCGCTTCACGCCGCTGGCCGCAACCCGCTGGCGCCACGAGCCTTATATCGGCGGAAGCTATAGTCACGCGCGGATCGGTCGGGCCGGACAACGCGCCGTCCTCGCCGCATCGGTTGATGGCCGCATCCACTTCGCGGGCGAAGCGTGCCACCCGTTCGACTTCTCCACAGCCCACGGCGCGTACGAAACCGGCGTGAGCGCCGCCCGAGCGGTCATTGGCGAGGCCGCGCCGATCGCATAAGGAGCGGCGATGGGCCTTATCCGCATCGCCGCCAAGATCGTCTTCGCCTTCGTCCTGATCACGGTCGCGTGGGTCGGCATCTATCGCTTCGTGCCGGTGCCGTTCACCTGGACGATGATGGGCGATGTCATCAACGGGCACGGTGTGACCAAGGACTGGATGCCGCTATCGGAGATGGACCCGGACATGGCGCGCGCGGCGATCGCTGGCGAGGACTCGCGGTTCTGTTCGCATCACGGCTTCGATTTCAAGGCCATGGCGGGGGCTGCGGCGCGCAATGCGCAGGGCGGGCGGATCCGCGGCGGCTCGACAATCAGCCAGCAGACCGCGAAGAACGCGTTCCTGTTCCAGGGGGGCGGGTATGTGCGGAAGGCGTTCGAGGCGTATTTCACCGTGCTGATCGAGACGCTGTGGGGGAAGCGGCGGATCATGGAGGTGTATCTCAACATCGCCGAGACGGGGATCGGTACGTACGGCGCGAATGCCGGGGCGATCCGGTATTTCAATCACGATGCATCGCGGCTGTCGCCGACCGAGGCGGGGCGGATTGCCGCCGTCTTGCCGTTGCCCAAGAAGCGGGCTGCGATCGATCCTCATGGTTTCGTGCGGAAGCATGGGAACACGCTGTCGCGGCGGGCTTCTGTAGTTCGGAACGATGGGTTGGACAGTTGCCTGCGATCCTGACCCATTCCGTCACCCCGGACTTGTTCCGGCCTGACAGATCGGGTGTTGCAACTGCCCTTCCCACTCCCTTGTTCTCCCGCGAAGGCGGAAGCCCAGTCTGGGTCCCCGCCTTCGCGGGGAAACACTTTGGTTTACTGCGTCGACTTCTCGACTGCGCCGCCGGCCTTGTCGGCCGCACTGCCGACGCTCTTCGCCGCTGACGTGATCGCGGCATCCTTGCTGTTCTGCGCGCCTTGGCGGCTGAACAGGTAATAGCCGCCGATCAGTACCGCGATCAGCAGCACGACGGCGATCAGCGTGCCGCCACCGCCGCTTCGGCGCTCGATAACGGTGGTGTGGGTGGTCGGGGTTTCGACGATACGCTCTTCGGCCAATTTGACTCTCCCTGATTACTGGAGAGCGCAACGCCGGCCGAAGAACGATTGTTCCCGCGCCGAAACGAACCCGATTTGGTTCAGAACGGCAGCTTAAAGCCTGGCGGCAGTTGCAGGCCGCTCGTCATCTTTGACATTTCGCTGCCCGACACCGCATCCGCCTTAGCGCGCGCGTCGTTGAACGCGGCGGTGAGAAGGTCCTCGAGCATCTGCTTCTCGCTCACCTGCATCAGCGAATCGTCGATTGCGATGTTGATGATGCGACCCTTGGCGGACGCCTTCACCTTGACTAGCCCGCCGCCGGACGCGCCCTCGACCTCGATCGTGTCGAGATTGGCCTGCGCCTTTTCCATCTCGCTCTGGACGTTCTGCGCCATTGCGAGGATTTCGTCGATATTCTTCATGCGTTGCTCCTTTGGCCGGGCCAATTTTCCATCTTGGTATCCGGGAACGCTTCGCGCGCCGCCCGGACCAATGGCGAATCCCAATATTTAAGCCGGTTCGCCTCTTCCGCGGTATCGGCCTGTTCTTTCAACGTCGGCTCGCCGGGGGCGTCGACGATCGACACTTTCCAGGCGGTCCGCGTTACCGTCTTCAACAGCGTGTTGAGTTCGGCGAGCGTGTCGGCCGAGACCGGACGACTGCCGCTGATCGCAAATTCGGGCGGCGCATAGCTTACGACGCGCGCACCATGACGGAGGCGTGCGGCGATCGCGAGACCACCCGATTCGTCGAGCAGATCGACCAGCGCTTCGAACGTCGGCGGAAGGATCGGTCCGGTCGCCACCGGCTCAGGCGCCTTAACCGCAACTCCAGCGTTCCAGGGCGGCGCTTCGCCGGACGGGATTGCAAGTGGCGGCGGCGCAGTTGGCGCAGCCACAGGTGCCGCACCACTGGCAATCTGACGTGCCAACTCGCCGGGGTCGGGCAGAGTCGACGCGTAGATCGCGCGCAACAGCGCCATTTCCGCGGCCTCGATCGGCAGCGCGGCCTTGGCGACCTCGTCATGGCCCTTTAGGAACAACTGCCAGAGACGGTGCAGCGCGGGGAAGCCGAGCGATGCCGCCCATTCCTCGCGCGCCGCGCGTTCCTCCATCGGTTGCGCGGCATCCGGAGGCGTGCCGACCTTGGTCAGCGTGATGCCGTGGACGGTTTCGAGCAGCGATCGGAGCACCGACAGTGGGTCGACGCCGTAATCATATTGGCGGCGCATCGACGCTAGCGCCCCCGCCCCGTCGCCAGCGAGGATCAACGTCAACAGGTCGCGCACCGCGCCGCGGTCGGACAGTCCGAGCATTTGGCGCACGGCGTCTGCCGTCACGCCGCCGCCTTCGAGCCCGGCATGCGCGATCGCCTGATCGAGAATCGACAGGCCGTCGCGCGCGGAGCCTTCCGCGGCGCGTGCGATCAGCATCAGCGCCTCGGGATCGGCGACGACGCCTTCTTCGGTCGAGACCCAGGCGAAGTGCTTGGCGAGCTGTTCCGCGGAAATGCGGCGCAGGTCGAACCGCTGGCAGCGCGAGAGGACCGTCACCGGGACCTTGTTCACTTCGGTCGTCGCGAACAGGAATTTCACATGCGGAGGAGGCTCCTCCAGTGTTTTCAGCAGCGCGTTGAACGCGTTCTTCGACAGCATGTGGACTTCGTCGATGATGTAGATCTTGAAGCGCGCGGTTACCGCCGAATAGCGTGACGCGTCGATGATCTCGCGGACGTCGTCGACGCCGGTGTGGCTGGCGGCGTCCATCTCGATCACGTCGATATGGCGGCCCTCGGCGATCGCGCGGCAGGGTTCGCAGACACCGCAGGGGTCGATCGTCGGGCCACCCTCGCCGTCGGGGCCGATGCAGTTGAGCGCCTTGGCGATCAGGCGCGCGGTCGAGGTTTTCCCGACGCCGCGGACGCCGGTCATCAGGAAGGCGTGCGCGAGCCGGTCGCGCTTGATCGCATTGCCGAGCGTCTGGACCATCGCGTCCTGCCCGATCAGCTCGGAAAAGGTCTGCGGTCGGTATTTGCGCGCGAGCACGCGGTAGGCGGGGGCGTCCGGTGCTTTCACCGGCTGTGGGGGTTCGCCCAGGTCGAAGGAATCTGACATTGCGGTCGTCATAGCGGGTGCTGCGCGTGCTGTCGAAGGGGTCGGAAGTTCACAAAGTGCACACGCTGGGAAGGGTCTGCACTTCGACGTTCCCGGAGGCTGGCGAGTGGATTGTCGGAGCCTGTGATGTGGGCAATGCCGGTCATGCGCGGCTTATGCCACAACCCCGCGGCGTAGGATAATGGTTTGGAACGTTGCGGGAACATCGGGGGTGGTTTTGACCCGATTGCACTTGAGTGATTGGTTAGCGAGAAAGTTTAGAAGTGCGCTGCGGCTAAGCCGCATCGTCAGACGGCGCTTTGCGCCGCTGGCCGCGCTCACATTTGCTTGCAAATGTTCGCGGTGGGAGCCGGGACGACCCGTAGCTGAGTCGTTGTGGCTGCTTCCTTCCGGATCTGACCAAGTTGGCGACGACCACGTCCGCCCGACTCCCGCGGCGCATATGGCGGGGTCGGGCGGGATGATCAAGCCGCTTTAACGTTAGCGGCTATTCGATCAGCGGCTGACGCGAACCGTGCGGCAGACGCGCTGGCGGTGATGGTTGCGATAAACGTTGCGGCAAACCTGGCGCGTGCGCACGGCGTGGCGACGGTAGCCGGGGCGGCGATCGTCGTGGCGAACGACGGTCCGCTCATGGACGACGGTGCGCTGTGCCGAGGCTTCGGCGGCGATGCCGACGGGGGCGAGGCCGGTCAGTGCGACGAGACCGGCGGCGGCGATGGTGAACAACTTCATGATACTCTCCTTTTGGGTGCGGGGCCTCCCGACCCCGGCAACCTACGTTATCAAACTAAAGGCGTTCGTTACGGTTCCGTACTAGCGGCGGAAGCAGCGACGAACCGGGCCGTAATAGCCACGCTCTATCCGGCAGACGACGCGCGAGCGGCCGTATCCGCGAGGTCCGCGATAGCCGTAGCCGCCGCCTCGGTAGCCGTGATCGCCGCGATACCCGCCGCCATAGCCACGGTAGCCACGATCTCCACCGCGCCAGCCACGGTCGCCGCGCCAGCCGCGATTGCCATGCCGTCCGCGGTCGTCGTGCCAGCCGCCACCGCCGCGGGGGCCGTCCCAGCCGTGGCGCTGCGCATCGGCGGGGGCCGAGGCGAACAGCGTTCCCGCGGCCAGCGCGCCAGCGGCGAACATTGCGATGATCTTCATGTCCGGTACTCCTCTCAAGACCTCGTACATTGAGGCGATGAGGGGATAATCCGCTCCCGGCCGTGCACGTTCCCTGAACCGGCCGTTGTCTTCCTGTAAGCTTTGCTGTCGTTTAATTCGGGATGCGAACGGTCAAGCCGTCGAGCGCTTCGGTCAGGCGGATCTGGCAAGCAAGTCGGCTGGTGCGCGTCGCGTTGTGCGCGAGATCGAGCATGTCCTCCTCGTCTTCGGTCGCTGGCGGCAGGCGGGCGAAGTCCGCGGGGTCGACGATGACGTGGCAGGTCGCGCAGGCGAGCTGGCCTTCGCAAGTGCCTTCGAGCGGCTGGTTATGCGCCTGTGCGGCGTCCAGCAGGCGGTCACCGGGGGCCGCGGCGGTTGTCGTTGCGGTGCCGTCGCGGGCGATGAAGCGGACGATCATGGCCACTGCGCCTCGGCGGCGACGATCGCATCGATCGCGTCGCGGAGTTCGGTTTCGGTGGTGTAGCGGCCGAAGCCAAGGCGGATGCTGGACCGCGCCCCCGCTTCGGTAAGGCCGATCGCGCGGAGGACGTGGCTGGAACGGCCCGACCCGCTGGCGCAGGCGGACCCGGCGGAGAAGGCGACGTCGCGGAGGTCGGACATCAGGCGGTTCACGTCGAGGTTTGAGCGGCGGATGTTGAGATTGCCGTGGTAGCGATGTTCGGTCGAGCCGTTGATCGTCCAGCCGGGGCCGAGGCGGTCGAGCGAGAGGGACCATAGGCGGTCGATGTGCGCGACGTCCTCGTCCTTGCGGTCGGCCATGAGTTGTGCGGCGATGCCGAAACCTGCGCAGAGTGCCGGTGACAGCGTGCCCGAGCGGCCGGGGGCCTCCTGTCCGCCGCCGTGCATCAGCGGGGCGAGGTCGACGCCGTCGCGGATCCAGAGTGCGCCGATGCCTTTGGGGCCGTGGATCTTGTGCGCGGAGATGGCGATGAGGTCGACGGTCTCGGGGATCGCAACGCGGCCATAGCCTTGCACCGCGTCGCAGAGCATCAGCGCGCCGACTGCGTAGGCGATCTCGGCAAGCGCGGTGATCGGTTGGATGACGCCGATCTCGTTGTTCACGAGCATCGCGGCGACGAGCCCGGTGCCGCGTTGTATTACGGCGCGGGCTTGGTCGAGGTCGACTACGCCGTCTGGGTTGACCGGGAGGATCGTGACTTGGCGCCCCCTCGCCGCTTCCGCTGCGACCGTATCGAGGACGGCGGCGTGTTCGGTGGCAAGCGTGACGATCGGGCCGGTCGTGCCCTTGATCGCCCAGTTTAGTGCTTCGGTGGCGCCGCTAGTGAACGCGATGCGGCCGCCGGGGGGAAGCAGCGCGGCGACCTGGTCGCGGGCGACTTCGACGGCAGCTTTAGCGCGGCGGCCTTCGCGGTGGGGGGAGTGCGGATTGGCGTGCTGTGATTCGAGCCACGGGAGCATGGCGGCGAGCGCTTCGGGCGCGAGCGGGGTGGTTGCCTGGTAGTCGAGATACGTCATGCGGCCCGCCTTATGTCGGTGGCGATGCGCGTCCAGGCTTCGGCGAACTTGGCGACATCTTCGACCGTTGTGGTCCAGCCGAAGCTGACGCGGACGACTTCGGCGGCGGCTTCGGGGGGATAGCCCATCGCGGCGAGGACGTGGCTTGGGCGCATGCTGCCCGACGAGCACGCGCTGCCCGCGGAGACGGCGAACCCGGCCATGTCGAGGCGGATCAACTGCGCGGCGGAGCTGACGCCGGGCATGCGATAGGAGGCGATTGTAGAGATGCGCGGGGCGTGATGTGCGACGATCTCGCCACCGCCCGCAAAGATTGCCTCGTCCAGCGTAGCACGGAGGGCGGGCATGTCAGCGAACCAGTCGCGGGGCGCTTCGAGCGCGGCGGCGAAGCCTAGTGCGCCGGGCAGGTTCTCGGTGCCACCGCGATACCCGCGCTCCTGCCCGCCGGTCGGATAGAGCAGACCGAGATCGCGGACCAGCAGCGCGCCGATGCCGGGAGGCCCGCCGAGCTTGTGCGCGGAGACGATGATCAGGTCTGCATCGGGGAGCGGGAGTTTGCCGGCGGTTTGGGAGCAGTCGGCTATCCAGAGGCCGGTGGGGCGATCCTGGAGGACGCCGGTTTCGCTGTTCGCGGACTGAAGCGCGATGGTCTGGGCGCCCTCGCCGTTCACGACGATACCTCCTGCGTCGACTTCCAGCATTACAGGGTGTTCGGCCGCGCGGAGGACCGCATCATGCTCGACTGCAGCCACCGCAACACCGGGGCGCCCACGTAGCGCCAACGCCGCGGACTCGCTCGCGCCGCTCGTCAGGATGACATGATGCGGCCAGTCCAGCGCCTGCGCGATCCGCTTCCGCGCGCCCTCCAGCGCAGCCCGCGCCGCGCGTCCCTCGGCATGCGGCGAGGACGGGTTCGCCCAGCGCGCCATGCCTTCCATCACCGCCGCGACAGCCTCGGGGCGCATCGGCGTGGTGGCGGCGTGATCGAGGTAGATGCGGGCTTCGGTACGGGCCAGGGTCGGTTCCAATTGCGAAAAGGGGCTCCTACCCTATATAGCGTCCATTATCCGGCACTCCACCCGAGTGCGTATCCCAGCTCGCGAGTGCCTATGCCAGAAGTCATTTTCCCCGGTCCCGAAGGCCGTCTCGAAGGTCGTTTTGCGCCGGGGCCACGTCCGCGCGCGCCCGTCGCGATGATCCTGCACCCGCATCCGTCGGCCGGTGGCACGATGAACAATGCGATCGTGCAGCAGCTCTACAAGACCTTCCAGCGGCGTGGTTTCGCGACGTTGCGGTTCAATTTCCGCGGTGTCGGCAAGAGCCAGGGCGTGTTCGACAACGGCGTCGGCGAGCTGTCCGATGCGGCGAGCGCGCTTGATTGGGTGCAGAGCTTTCACCCCGAGGCGCAGACGACCTGGATCGCGGGCGTCAGCTTCGGTGCGTGGATCGGCATGCAGCTACTGATGCGCCGGCCGGAAATCCGCGGGTTCATCTCGGTCGCACCGCCGGCGAATTTGTACGACTTCACCTTCCTCGCGCCGTGCCCTTCGAGCGGTATCATCATCCAGGGCGAGGCCGACGAGGTCGCGACGCCGGGGGCTACGCAGAAGCTGGTGGATAAGCTGCGGACGCAGAAGCATATCACGATCCATCATGACACGATCCCGAAGGCTAACCACTTCTTCGAGCATGAGATGCCGGAGTTGATGGGGAGCGTGGACAAGTATCTTGATATGCGGTTGGATCCTAACTCGCCGATCCGCTGATTTTCCTTCTCCCCGCGGGGAGAAGGTGGTGCGCCGGCGTCGGATGAGGGGTAGTTGGGGATCGATACGCTCTCCCCAACTCCCCTCTCCCTTCCTACCGCAAGTGCGGCGGGCCCCTTCCCTCTCCCCGCAGGGGCGAGGGAGTTAGAGGGTCCAGATTGCTACGTTGGCTAGCAGGACAGCGGCCATTATCAGCATCAGCATGCCCTTCTTGCGGTCGCGGTTCTTGGCGATCAGCGCGATGCCGCCGATCAGGCAGGCGAACATGCCCAGCATTGCTATTGCAGGCGCGGCGGCGGCGATGGACGTCAGTGGGGGGTTCATGCGGCTATCGCCTTGGCAAACGCAGCTAGGTCGACGTTGCCGCCGGACAGGATGACGAGCAGGCCGGGTTCGAGCTTCACCTTACCGGCTAGCACTGCCGCCAGCCCGACTGCGCCGCCGGGTTCGATCACCAGCCGCAGTTTCTCCGCCGCCCAGCGCTGCGCCGCGGCGATCTCCAATTCGCTGACCGCTACGCCTGTAGCGTCGCGGCGGGAGAGGACGTCGAACGTCAGCGGGGACACGCGTAAGGTCTGGAGCGAATCGCAGGCGGTCGGCGGCGGGTTGGGACCGACGGGTTCGATCCAGGATGCTTCCAGCGAGCGGCGCATGTCATCCCAGCCTTCGGGCTCGACGACGGTGATCGCGCTGTCCTTCAACGCCAGCGCTATGCCTGCCGACAGGCCGCCGCCGCCGCATGGGATCACGACGCGGCTGGGTACGCCCATGCCCAACGCCGCCATCTGCGCGGCGGCCTCGATCCCAGCGCTCCCCTGCCCCTCGATGATCCACGGGTCGTCGAAGCTCGGCACCAGCGTCGCGCCCCTCGCCTCCGCCAGCCCCGCGGCGATCGTCTCGCGGCTTGCGGTGGCTCGGTCATAGGTGACTACCTCTGCGCCCAGCCCCAGGGTCGACTCGCGCTTCAGTCGCGGCGCATCCGACGGCATCACGATCGTCGCTGCGATGCCGAGCCGTTTCGCCGCCCACGCCACTCCCTGCGCGTGATTGCCTGAGGAGAACGCGACGACACCTTTTTGTCGTGTCGCCTCGTCCAATGCGGTGAGCCGATGCCACGCGCCGCGAATCTTGAAGGCGCCGATTGGTTGCAACGACTCGGCCTTGAAAGCGACCGGTACGCCCTTGATTTCACTGACGAACAGTGGCGTCGGCGGGAGGATGCGGGCGATCTTTTCCGCGGCATCCCGCACACCCGCTCGCGTCGGTTGTCGCAAAATCGTCACACACCGTCTCCTATCCGCCAAACGCTATTTACATGGGGGGCGCGTAACCCTAGATCGCGCTTCCGCTGCCCCATGGGACTTCCAACCGCAAGGCAGTGTTTTTGTAATTTGTCTCAGGACATTGGAGGTCCCTTGAATTGGTCAAGCATCATATCGCGCTGGGGTTAGCGAAAGCCCATTCGACCGCCGACACCTCCCACATCGGGAGCGGCATCGACATCGCTAAAGGGCGTCCGGTCAATCCGGTCACGCTCGTTCGTCCGCACGCTGCTGCGCGCGCCGCTCGGTTCTTCGTCGAGAAGTTTCCGGGTCGCTCGATGTATGCGGTGAAGGCGAACCCGTCTCCCGAACTCCTGCAGATCCTGTGGGACAATGGCATCACGCATTACGACGTGGCGTCGATCGCCGAAGTGCGCCTGGTCGCACGGACGCTTCCCGAGGCCACGCTGTGCTTCATGCACCCGGTCAAGGCCGAGGAAGCGATCGCCGAGGCGTATTTCACGCACGGCGTCCGCACCTTCAGCCTCGACAGCCTGGAAGAGCTCGACAAGGTCGTTCGCGCCACCCGTGAAGCCAGCGACCTGACGCTCTGCGTGCGCCTGCGCGTGTCGTCGGAGCATTCGAAGCTGAGCCTCGCGTCGAAGTTCGGTGCGGCCCCGCATGAAGCCAAGGAGCTGCTGTTCGCGGCTCGCCAGGCTGCGGATGCACTCGGTATCTGCTTCCATGTCGGTTCGCAGGCGATGACCCCGGAGGCCTATTCGAACGCGATGGAGCGTGTCCGTGCGGCGATCGTCGAGGCGGCGGTCACGGTCGACGTCATCGACGTCGGCGGCGGCTTCCCGTCTTCGTATCCCGGCATGGAGCCCCCACCGCTCGAGCATTTCTTCGAGACGATTCACCGTGCGTTCGAATCGCTGCCCGTCAGCTATTCGTCCGAGCTGTGGTGTGAGCCGGGCCGGGCATTGTGCGCGGAATATTCGTCGATCATCGTGCGCGTGGAGAAGCGCCGCGGGACCGAGCTGTATATCAACGACGGTGCGTATGGCGCGCTGTTCGATGCGGCGCATATCGGCTGGCGTTTCCCGACCGAGCTGCTCCGCGAGCCGGACAGCCGGGCGAAGGACATGGAGTTCAGCTTCTATGGTCCGACGTGCGACGACATGGATTACATGGTCGGCCCGTTCATGCTGCCCGCGGACACGAAGGCCGGTGACTACATCGAGATCGGCATGCTCGGCGCGTACGGCTCGGCGATGCGGACCGCGTTCAACGGGTTCGGATCGGACGAGACGGTGATCGTCGCCGACGAGCCGATGGTCTCGCTGTATGACGAACGGTTCCAGGACCTCGCGTCGAACGTCGTCAAGCTGTAACCAACTTCTAGTACCGCGCCCTTCTTCCTCCCCTCCCGTTTACGGGAGGGGTCGGGGGAGGGCTTGTCCGCGAGCGTGGCGTTCGCGGATATTTCAGTCCCTCCCCTAACCCCTCCCGCAAGCGGAAGGGGGATTTATGGAGCATGTTATGACCGAAGACACCCGCATCGACGCGCAGCGCAAGGCGGAACTCCTTTCCACCACCGTCGAGCATATCGACATCACCAGCTTCGACGCGCGGCCGATCGTCGACGCGATGAAGAAGATGTCGTTCACCAGCCGCGATCTCGGCCGTGCGACCGACATCTACAACCAGATGCTGGCCGACAAGGACTGCACGATCTTCCTCGTGATCGCGGGCTCGACCTCGGCCGGCGGTTGCATGGACCTGTATGCCGAGCTGCTGCGCAACAACATGATCGACGGCATCGTCGCGACCGGCGCGACGATCGTCGACATGGATTTCTTCGAGGGCCTCGGCCACAAGCATTATCAGGCGCTCGAAGTGCCGCACGACGACGTGCTGCGCTCGCTGATGATCGACCGGATCTACGACACGTACATAGACGAGGAAGAGCTCCAGCACGTCGACCACACGATCTTCGAGATCGCCGAGACGCTCGAGCCGCGCGCCTATTCGAGCCGCGAGTTCATTCGCGAGATGGGCAAGTACCTCGTCGAGCACGGCAAGAAGGAGAACAGCCTCGTCAAGCTCGCCTATGAGCATGATGTGCCGATCTTCTGCCCGGCATTCGTCGATTCGTCGGCGGGCTTCGGTCTGGTCAAGCACCAGGTCGACGCGGTGAAGGCCGGCAAGCCGTACATGGTCCTCGACGCGATCGCCGACTTCCGCGAACTCACCGAAATCAAGATCAAGGCGGGCACTACGGGCCTGCTGATGATCGGTGGCGGCGTGCCGAAGAACTTCATCCAGGACACCGTGGTTTGCGCGGAGATCCTCGGTCACGACGACGTCCAGGTCCACAAGTATGCGGTGCAGATCACGGTTGCCGACGTGCGCGACGGTGCGTGCTCGTCGTCGACGCTGCAGGAAGCGGCTTCGTGGGGCAAGGTGAACACGGGCATCGAGCAGATGGTGTTCGCCGAGGCGGGTTCGGTGATGCCGTTGCTGGCGTCGGATGCGTATCATCGTGGTCTCTGGAAGGACCGTCCGGTCCGCAAGTGGGGCGCAAGCTTCGACAAGGCCTGAGGCTGCTGATCCTCCCCCGCAAGGGGGAGGTGGCGCGAAGCGGCGGAGAGGGTGGCGGCGATAACGCTGGTTGCCCTCTCCTCCCCCTCCGTCAAGCAAGCGCCTGCCACCCCCCCTGGCGGGGGAGGATAAGAGATAGCGTTGCCCCTTCCGGGCAATTGATGCAGCCTCCTCCGGATAACCGGGGGAGGCTTTTTCATGCACAGCGAGATCCTGCGACCGATGGTCGTGCTGATCGCGTGGACGCTCGTGATGCTGGGCTGGACGCTCGCGACGCGGTTGCCGGCGATGAAGGCGGCCGGCGTCGACATGGGCAAGCTCGTCGGCACCAAGGCGTCCGACGCGGATCGATCGCTGCCTCCGCAGGTGCAGTGGAAGGCGCACAACTACAATCACCTGATGGAACAGCCGACGCTGTTCTACGCGGTATGCGCCGTGCTTGCGCTCAGCGGCACGGGCGACGGCGTCAATGCTTGGATCGCATGGGCGTATGTCGGGCTGCGGATCGCGCACAGCCTCGTGCAGGCGACCAGCAACCGCGTCAGGGCACGCTTTCTCTTCTTCACGCTGTCCAGCCTAATGCTCGTCGCGCTCACACTGCATGCCGCGCTCGCCGTGTTTTGAGAAAGCCCGCGAATAATCGCCGATCGCGGCCCCCCGCCTCTCCCCGAACGCGATCCGATCGTCTAGGATTTCGCCATGACCTTCAATCGCCGTTCGCTGCTCACCCTCCCCCTCGCCGCCGGGCTGGCGCTTCCTGCATTCGCGCGGAGCGGTGCGCAGTTCACTGCTGCTCAGCCTCGCGCTACGGACGTGCCGATGTGGCCGCCCGCAGAACGATTTGCGCTATGGCCGGGTATCCCGCCAGGCGCGCCGAACCCGCTGCCGGTGCCGCAGCCGCGCATGCCGCGCTACCCCGATGGGTATCGCGATTTCCAGATGCGCGGCGTTGTGCGGCCCGAGGTCGGCGTGTTCCGCCCGGCGCGGCCCGACGGTCGCGCGGTCCTGATCGTGCCCGGCGGCGGCTATTCGATCACCTCGCTGCGCAACGAGGGCATCGACGTCGCGCGCGTCCTGAACGGTTTCGGCATCACCGCGTTCGTGCTGAGCTACCGGCTGCCGGGCGAAGGCTGGGCCGATCGCGCCGACGTCCCGCTTGCCGATGCGCAGCGCGCGATGCGGCTGATCCGTGCCAATGCGCGCGCCTACGGTATCCGGGCCGAGAAGCTCGGCGTGCTGGGTTTCTCGGCGGGCGGGCACCTTGCCGGGTCCGTGACGGTGCTACACGAGTTCAAGGCGTATCGTCCGGTCGACGCCTCCGACCGACATTCGGCGCGGCCCGCCTGGGCGGGGCTCATGTACGCGGTCTCGAACATGGATCCCGGCCGCAGCCACGGCGGATCGCGCGCGAACCTGCTCGGTCCCGATCCGCAGCCCGCGGTCCAGGCGCGCTATGCGATCGACCGACAGTTGAAGGCTGGCGACCCGCCACTGTTCCTTGTGCATACCGAGGACGACAACACGGTCCCGGTCGCCAACAGCGTCGATACGCTCGCCGCCGCCCGCCGCGCCGGCATCCCCGCCGAGGCGCACTTCCTCCAGCATGGCGGACACGGTTTCGGCACGCGCCTATCGCCTCGGTCACCTGGGTCGTTGTGGCCGCAATTGTTCGATCGATGGATGGGCGAACTGGTCGCTGGCTGACGGTGGGTCAGTATTGCGGACCCATCCGTCCTCACCGACGTTTATTCTGAAAGATCAGGAGAGCGCGATGACTAGTCCGCATGCCCAACCCCGCGACGTTTTCCATGAAGATGGCGAGGTCGTGATCGACGGGCCGGACGGGGCAGTCATCGCGATGACTCCCGAAGCGGCGCTGCGCACGGCTGGTCGGCTGGATGAGGCAGCGCTCGACGAACTGATCGCGCGGGCGCAGCGATCTGGTGATGCGGATTGAGCCGATCGTTCGTGGCGGTCAGCGAGACGTAACCGCCAGTCGACCGTCTGAGGTGATCGTGGTGGTCACGTGCAGATAATCGTCTATCCGCGGATGACGCGTATCGAGCCGGTGGCTCGTTCCGTGAGTCGCCGTGATCACCAGGACATCCGCACCCGCTGCCTCGCCAGCCGTGATGCCAGCAGGGGCATCCTCGAACACCAGGCAATCGCTCGCCGAGACGCCGAGTCGTTCGGCTGCGACCAGGAAACAATCGGGTGCGGGCTTGCCGTTGGGGATGTCGTCCGCGGCAATCATCGTCGCGGGGATCGGCAGGCCGGCGGCCTCGAGGCGGACTTCGGCTAGCGCCCGAGGGGCAGACGTGACGATCGTCCAGCGCTCCGGGGGCAAGCTGGCCAGGAATGCGGCGGCACCGGCGATCGGTTCGATATCGCCGACGTCGAGCATCTCGGCGGCGGTGATCGCGGCTGCCTCGGCGACCGGGTCGACGCCGGGGAGGTTGAGGCGTCGGACCGTCTCGACCGATTGCACGCCGTGGATCGTGGGCACGAATGTCGCGGCGTCGAGGCCGTGCGCGATCGCCCATTTGGTCCAGGTCCGCTCGGCCGAGGCGATCGAGGTGAGGATGGTGCCGTCCATGTCGAACAGGAACGCGGCGTAGCTGCGGGTCGGGAGGGTCATTCGGGTGCTCGTGGGGGAGGTTGGGCGGTTGATCAAGGAAGTTTGGTTCAGCGCTCCGCACTACCCCGGCGAAGGCCGGGGCCCAATTGGCATGTCCTAGGTAACGGCTCGCCGTCCTTATTCAGTATCGTCCCCCACTTGGGCCCCGGCCTTCGCCGGGGTGGTCGTGGTTGTGGTTGTGGGTAGCGGTGCAGTCTCGACACACCACACAAAGAAAAGGCCACCCCGGTTTCCCGAAGCGGCCTGTATTCCTACACCAAGCTAAAGCTTAGATGTCGTCGCCGAGTGCGCCCTTGACGCTGCCCTTGACGTTCTGCGCAGTGCCCTTGGCCTGCTGCGCTTCGCCTTCGGCTACCAGCTTCTCGTTGTCAGTCGCCTTGCCGACGGCTTCCTTGACGTTGCCTGCAACCTTGTTGCCTGCAGCTGCGACCTTGTCGGTGAACTCGCCCATCAGAGCCTCCACTTGCTTGTGCGGGCCCGCCAACCGGGCCGCTTGAACTTGCGAAGGTATAACGGCCGTCTTTACCGAGGGTTCCGTGACGTTTGCGTCATGACCTATGTTTCAGATTAGCCCCGCCAGCGGACTCGACGGATCGGCATAGCGACGCTGTCCCATCCGCCCCGCGCGGTAGGCGAGCCGGCCCGATTCGACCGCCGCCTTCATCGCCGCCGCCATCATCAGCGGGTCCTTGGCCTCTGCGATGGCGGTGTTCATCAGCACGCCGTCGCAGCCTAGCTCCATCGCCACCGCCGCATCCGACGCGGTGCCGACGCCGGCGTCGACCAACACGGGCACCCCTGCCCCCTCGACGATCAACCGGATCGTCACGCGGTTCTGGATGCCGAGCCCTGAGCCGATCGGTGCGCCGAGCGGCATGATCGCGACCGCGCCGGCGTTCTCGAGGCGCTTGGTGGCGATCGGATCGTCGACGCAATAGACCATCGGCTTGAAGCCCTCGTTTGCAAGGATCTCGGTCGCGCGCAGCGTCTCGACCATGTCGGGATAGAGCGTCTTCGCCTCGCCGAGCACTTCGAGCTTCACCAGTTCCCAGCCGCCCGCCTCGCGCGCCAATCGGAGCGTGCGAATCGCCGATTCGGCGTCGAAGCAGCCCGCGGTATTGGGGAGGTAGGTGATCTTCTTGGGGTCGATGAAGTCGGTCAGCATCGGCGCGTTGCGATCCGAGACGTTGACGCGGCGGACCGCGACCGTGACGATCTCCGCGCCCGACGCCTCGACCGCAGCGGCGTTCTGGGCGAAATCCTTGTACTTGCCGGTGCCGACGATCAGTCGCGACTTGAACGTCTGGCCTGCGACCGTCCAGCTGTCCTCATGGTCACCTCCACCGACGAAGTGCACGATTTCCAAGTCGTCGCCGTCCTCGACCCTAACGTCCGCCAGTGTCGAGCGCGGCACGACCTCCATGTTGCGTTCAACCGCGATCTTCTCGGGCACGAGCCCCAGTTCGGTCGCGAGACCGGCCAGCGACAGCCCGGCGGACACCCGCTTGTGTTCGCCGTTGACGGTGATCGAGACGGTGCCATCGGAATGGGGCATGGGTGTATGGTCCACTATATAGCGACGGCGCGGCTCGACTTGTCGCGAGACGGGCCTGTAAGGAATGGCGTGACGCGCATATAGAGACCGCTCCGCAGCACCCGCAACCGAAAGGCCGCCCTTGCCCGATACGATATTCGTCCTGAACGGCCCCAACCTCAACCTGCTGGGAACGCGCGAGCCGGAGATCTATGGCGACGAGACGCTCGACGATATCGCCGGGATGCTGGAGGACCGCGCCCGCGAGCTCGATCTGGAGATCGACATGCGCCAGTCGAATCACGAGGGGCACCTCGTTGACTGGATCCAGGAGGCGCAGGCGCGGGGAGCAAAGGCCGTGATCCTCAACGCGGGCGCGTTCACGCATACCTCGGTCGCGGTGCACGACGCGATCAAGGGCGTGAAGACGCCGGTGATCGAAGTGCATCTTTCCAACCCCCACACCCGTGAATCGTTCAGGCATGTGAGCCTGGTCGGTCAGGCGGCGAAGGGCACGATCGCGGGTTTCGGCGCGCTTTCGTATCTGCTCGCGCTTGAAGCCGTCGCACGGTTCTGACAGGAGGCCCCGCCATGAACGATACACCAGAAACAACAGGCGCGATGCAGGTCGACGTGACCCTGGTACGCCAGCTCGCCGAACTGCTCGACACCACGCAGCTGACCGAGATCGAGGTCGAGGACGGCTCGCGCCGTATTCGCGTCGCGCGCAAGGCCGCTCAGGCTGCCCCCGTCGCGCATTACGCGCAGGCGCCCGCCCCGGCCCCCGTTTCCGCGCCGCTGTCGATCCCGCAGGTCGAGGTCGGCACGTCCGCCCCCGCGATCAGCGCGAGCGCGGTTAAGTCGCCGATGGTCGGCACCGTCTATCTCGCCGCCAATCCCGAGGCGAAGCCGTTCTCGACGGTCGGCCAGAAGGTCAACGCAGGCGACACGCTACTGATCATCGAGGCCATGAAGGTCATGAACACGATCGTCGCGCCGTCGGCTGGCACGGTGACCGCGATCCTGGTCGAGAACGGCCAGCCGGTCGAGTTCGACCAGCCGCTGGTCGTGGTGGAATAATGCCGCAAATCAAGAAGCTGCTCATTGCGAATCGCGGCGAGATCGCGCTGCGGATCCACCGTGCCTGCCATGAGATGGGCATCAAGACGGTGGCCGTGCACTCGACCGCCGACGCCGACGCGATGCACGTCAGGCTTGCGGACGAGGCAATTTGCATCGGACCGCCGTCCGCCGCGGACAGCTATCTGAACATCCCGAACATCATCTCGGCCGCCGAAATCTCGGGCGCGGACGCGATCCATCCGGGCTACGGCTTCCTCAGCGAGAACGCGCAGTTCGCCGAGATCGTCGAGCTGCACAACATCCTGTTCGTCGGGCCGAAGCCCGAACACATCCGGACGATGGGCGACAAGGTCCAGGCCAAGCGCACCGCGGGCGCGCTCGGGCTGCCGCTTGTACCCGGCTCCGACGGCGCGATCAGCGACATCGCCGAGGCCAAGCGGATCGCCGAGGACATCGGCTATCCGGTGATCATCAAGGCGGCATCGGGCGGCGGCGGTCGCGGCATGAAGGTCGTCAACGATCCCGACGATCTCGAAACGCAGATGCAGCAGGCTGGCAGCGAGGCCAAGGCCGCGTTCGGCGACGCCACCGTCTACATGGAAAAATACCTCGGTAATCCGCGGCATATCGAATTCCAGATCTTCGGTGACGGCAACGGCAATGCGATCCACTTGGGCGAGCGCGACTGCTCGTTGCAGCGCCGACACCAGAAGGTGCTCGAGGAAGCCCCCTCGCCGATCATCACCGCGGAAGAGCGCGAGCGGATGGGCGGGATCGTCGCCAAGGCGATGGCCGACATGGGCTATCGCGGCGCGGGGACGATCGAGTTCCTGTGGGAAGCGGGCGAATTCTACTTCATCGAGATGAACACCCGGCTTCAGGTCGAGCATCCGGTGACCGAGATGATCACCGGGCTGGACCTGGTGCGCGAGCAGATCCGGGTGGCCGAGGGTCATCCGCTGACGCTGCGCCAGGAAGACGTCCAGTTCCGCGGTCACGCGATCGAATGCCGCATCAACGCCGAGGACCCGCGCACGTTCGCGCCGTCGCCGGGGCTGGTGAAGGTGTATCACGCCCCGGGCGGGATGCATGTGCGCGTCGATAGCGGGCTGTATGCCGGGTATCGCGTGCCGCCTTACTACGACTCGATGATCGCCAAGCTTATCGTCTATGGGACGACTCGGCAGGGTGCGCTGCGGCGACTGCGGCGCGCGCTCGAGGAGATGGTGATCGAGGGCGTCACGACGACGATCCCGCTGCACCGTGCGCTGCTCGACGATCCGGAGTTCCAGGAAGGCGCGTACACGATCAAGTGGCTGGAAGAGTGGTTGGCCAAGCAGGGGGCTTAACTTCCCTACGGTACTAAGCTTGTGCTCCCGCGAAGGCGGGAGCCCAGACTGGGCTCCCGCCTTCGCGGGAGAACAAGAAGCGGGTAAGACCTGTGTTTAAGCCGGGCTAGTTTGAGATGACGGAGCATTCGTGAAGGCGACGATCTACCACAACCCGCGCTGCTCGAAGTCCCGCGAGGCGCTCGCCCTGCTGCAAGAGGCTGGGGCAGACGTCACGATCGTCGAATACCTCAAGAACCCGCCCTCCCGCCCTGAACTCGTCCGCCTCTACGACCGCGCCGGCATGACGCCGCGCCAGGGGCTCCGCATGGCCGAGGATGGCGCCAAGGCGGTCAAGCACGGCGACGCCGAGGCGATCGTCGATGCGATGATGATCGATCCGCTGTTGATCGAGCGCCCACTGGTCGAGACCGACAAGGGCGTCAGGCTCGGCCGCCCGATCGCGCGGCTGCACGAGATCCTGTGATCGGCTCCCCTGCCCTTGCATTGCGCACGTACCGCTTAGGTGCCGCAATTTCGGGCAGTGAAATCAACGATATTCCGCGGTTGCCCGAGGGCGCTGCGGCTGGCACGCTTGGTGCAAGGCGCCCTTCAGGGCGGACGGCTCGTCCGAAAGGGCGAGGGTTTCAACAATCGGGGGCGTACCTGTGAAAAAGATCGAAGCCATCATCAAGCCGTTCAAGCTGGATGAGGTGAAGGAAGCGCTGCACGAGATCGGCGTGAGCGGCATCACCGTGACCGAGGCCAAGGGTTTCGGCCGGCAGAAGGGCCACACCGAACTGTACCGCGGCGCGGAATATGTCGTCGACTTCCTGCCAAAGGTGAAGCTCGAGGTCGTCGTCGAGGACGGGCTCGCGCAGCGCGTCGTCGAGGCGATCGCCGCGGCCGCACAGACCGGCCGGATCGGCGACGGCAAGATCTTCGTCATCCCGGTCGAGAGCGCGCTTCGCATCCGCACCGGCGAGCGCGACGACGACGCAATCTAGTTCTTACCCACGCATAGGGCGTTGACGACGAGTGACGACATCGTCATTTGACGCGACGCAACATTGTGTGGAAATTCCGTTCCATACCGCAATTAGATTCCCCGCATGATGCGGCGGAAATCTCAAAACGAAGGGCAAGCATCATGGCGAATTCGGCCTCCGACGTTCTCAATATGATCAAGGACCAGGAGATCGAGTGGGTCGATCTGCGGTTCACCGATCCCAAGGGCAAGTGGCAGCATCTGACGATGGTCGCCAGCCTGATCGGCGAAGACGAGCTGACCGACGGCCTGATGTTCGACGGCTCGTCGATCGAGGGCTGGAAGGCGATCAACGAGAGCGACATGACGCTCAAGCCCGATCTCGACGCGGTCTATGTCGATCCGTTCTCGGCGACGCCGATGATGATCCTGATCTGCGACATTGCCGATCCGTCGACCGGGGAACTGTATTCGCGCGATCCGCGCTCGACCGCCAAGCGCGCCGAGGCGTATCTGCTGACCACCGGCGTCGGCGACACCGTGTATGTCGGCCCCGAAGCCGAATTCTTCATGTTCGACGACGTGCGCTTCGAGAACAGCTACTCGACGAGCTACTACAAGATCGACGACATCGAGTTGCCGGGCAATTCGGGTCGCGAATATGAGGGCGGCAACCTCGGCCACCGTCCGCGCGCCAAGGGGGGGTACTTCCCGGTCGCACCGGTCGACTCGGCCGTCGACATCCGCGGCGAGATGGTCTCGACGATGATCGAGATGGGCCTTCCCTGCGACAAGCATCACCACGAGGTTGCGGCCGCACAGCATGAGCTGGGCCTGACCTTCGGCACGCTGACGCAGACCGCGGATCGCATGCAGATCTACAAGTATGTCGTCCACCAGGTCGCGCATGCATATGGCAAGACGGCGACGTTCATGCCGAAGCCGATCAAGGAGGACAATGGTTCGGGGATGCACACGCATTTCTCGATCTGGGAAGGCAAGACCCCGCTGTTCGCCGGCAACGGCTATGCGGGTCTCAGCGACATGTGCCTGTATTTCATCGGCGGCATCATCAAGCATGCCAAGGCGGTCAACGCGTTCACCAACCCGTCGACCAACAGCTACAAGCGTCTTGTCCCCGGCTACGAAGCACCGGTTCTGCTCGCTTACTCGGCGCGCAACCGGTCGGCATCGTGCCGCATTCCGTACGGCACCGGCCCCAAGGCGAAGCGCGTCGAAGTGCGCTTCCCGGACGCGCTGGCCAATCCGTATCTCGCTTATGCGGCGCTGATGATGGCCGGCATGGACGGCATCCTCAACAAGATCCATCCGGGCGAGGCGATGGACAAGAACCTGTACGACCTGCCGCCGGCAGAGCTCGCGCAGGTCCCGACCGTCGCGGGTTCGCTCCGCGAGGCGCTCGAATGCCTGCTCGCGGATCACGACTTCCTGCTGAAGGGCGACGTGTTCTCGAAGGACCAGATCGAGAGCTATGTCGAGATCAAGTACGCCGAGGTTGCGCGTTGGGAGATGACGCCCAGCCCGGTCGAGTATGACATGTACTACAGCGGCTGAGCTGCCGAGCCGGCAGCGGTGCGCGAGAGCGCACAGCCGCTGTCGGCCGGCGTCGCGTGTAGCGACGACCGACGGCGTGGCTTTGCCACGTCGCTGAATTGAGAAGAGGGCGCGCGGAGCAATCCGGGCGCCTTTTTCCGTGGATCCTCCCCTGCAAGGGGAGGTGGCTGGCGCAGCCAGACGGAGGGGTATCGCCGCTCTTGATAGGGCGGATACCCCTCCGTCAGCCAAGAAGCTGCCACCTCCCCTTGCAGGGGAGGAACAAGTTTCGTGCGTCCGCGCCAGCAATGTTTCCCCGCGAAGGCGGGGACCCAGTCTGGGCTCCCGCCTTCGCGGGAGAACAAGAGGGGGTAGCCTCGGTTAACTTCGCGCCTTGGGTCCGATTGATCGACCGCTAGAGCCACCCATATCCCAATCGCAACGCACCGCCCCCAAAACCCAAGGAACACCCGTGACCGAAGACAGCGGCAACAGCGCCGGACGCGCGATCCCGAGTGGCCGCCTCGCCCGTCTCGGCGTCTTTGGCAAGCTCGCGGGCGGCGTCGCCGGCGGAGTCGTCGCAGAAGGCGCACGCCGTCTCGCCAACGGCGAACGCCCCAAGATCGGCGACCTTCTCCTGACCCCCGCCAACGCCACGCGCGTCGCCGATCAGCTCTCTCACCTCCGCGGCGCCGCGATGAAGCTGGGGCAGATGATCTCGATGGACGCGGGCGACATGCTCCCGCCCGAACTCGCCACCATCCTCGCCCGCCTGCGCAACAATGCGAACCACATGCCGCCGCAGCAGCTCGACCGTGTGCTTGCCGCCGAATGGGGCAAGGACTGGCGCCGCAAATTCGCACATTTCCAGGCGCACCCGGTCGCCGCCGCCTCGATCGGCCAGGTCCACCGCGCGCGCCTGCCCGACGGCACCGAACTGGCGATCAAGGTCCAGTATCCCGGCGTGAAGGAAAGCATCGACGCCGATGTCGACAACGTCGCGACGTTGCTGCGCGTATCGGGCATGTTCCCCAAGTCGCTCGACATCGCGCCGTTGCTCGACGAGGCGAAGAAGCAGCTTCACGAGGAAGCCGACTACCTCCGCGAGGCGCAGATGCTCTCGCGTTATGGCGATTTGCTTGCGGACCAGTCGCAGTTCGTCGTGCCCGCGCTCTACGCCGAGCTGACCACGGCCCGCGTTCTCGCGATGAGCTTCGTCACCGGCGTGCCCGTCGAGACGCTGGAAACCGCGCCGCAGGACGTCCGCGACCGCGTGATGCACGACCTGATCTCGCTCGTGCTGCGCGAGTTGTTCGACTGGCGGCTGATGCAGACCGATCCGAACTTCGCCAACTATCGCTGGCAGCCCGAGACGGAAAAGCTGGTCCTGCTCGATTTCGGCGCCGCCCGCCCCCTCCCTGCCGAAACCGGCGAAGGGTATCGCCGCTTGCTTACCGCTGCCCTCGCCGGCGACCGCGACGCGGTGCGCGAAGCCGCGATCGCCGCCGGTTTCCTCGGTGAGGCAGCCGTGCTCCAGCATCGCGCACTGGTCGACCGGATGATCGACGTCATCCTCGTCGAACTCGCCAAGCCCGGCCCGTTCGACTTCGGCGACCGCGCGTTCGTCGGGGTCCTGCGCGAACAGGGCACCGAGATCGCGCGCGACCGTGACACCTGGCACCTGCCCCCGATCGACACGCTGTTCGTCCAGCGCAAGATTAGCGGCACGGCCTTGCTCGCTGCTCGGCTCAAGGCGCGGGTCGATATCCGCGCTATGGTTGCCGCGTATTGTGGCGACGCGACGTCGTGAGCATCAGCGTAACTTCAGCGCGCGCTTCACGCCGGCCCAGCTGACGTATTTGAAGTTCTGCGTGGCGGGGGCGTTGTCGCCGTCTTGTGCGACGAACAGGCCCTGGGGATAGGCGGGGCCGAAGTTGCCGAGCAGCAGTTCGATCCCGTCGGTATCGCTCGTCCCGTCGATCGCGCCGCCGCCGATGCGGAAGCGCCCGGCATAGGTGACACCCGGCAGGCGGTAGAGCGTGTAGGCGTTGTCGCCCTGGCTCGACACGACGAGATAACCGCCGTTCCTGCCCGACGGGGCGAGCGCGAGACCTTCCGCGTCGGCGACCAGCGTCTTGCCGTCGACCTTGGCGATCGGGGTTGCGGTGACCGGTGCCGATGGGTCTGCGTCGAAGCGCCAGAGGCCGACATCTTCCTCGGCGACGTAGAGCTGACCGGTGCGGTCGTCGACGACGCAGCCTTCGGACTGGGTGCCGAGCTTCATCGAGCGGACCGTCGTGACCTTGGGCGCTGCGCCGGACAAGTCGATCGCGACCTGGTCGATGCGGCCGTCCTTCAACACGACGAAGCCGAACAGCGCGTGATCGCTTGCGCGGGTCCAGAGGCACATGCCGTAGGCCTCGCCCGGACCGACCGGGAAGCGGCCGAGGGGCACGAGCTTCGCCGCCGCGGTGTCGAGCGTGAAGAGCGAAACGTGTGCGGTGGCGATGTCGGCCCGGTCGCTGGCAGCGGCGATCACGCGCCCGCCAGATTTGGCGCCAAGATCGCGCAGGTCGACGTTGTTGAGCCGCGCGGCCGGGGTGAAGCTGAGGCGCTTGCCCGCCAGGCTGTAGACGTGGATGCCCGCCTTCTTGTCGGTGCCGATGACGAGGCTCTTCGCCGGATCGCTCGCGTTGCGCCAGATCGCGGGATCGTCCGCGGCATCGGCGGCAGTGTCGACCGGGTCGGTCTCGGCGGTTGCCGCGACTGTCGGCGCCTCGACCGCCACCGGGGCCGACGTCGTTGCACACCCCGCGAGCAGCAACGCGGCAAAGGGAAGCGCGCGCATCAGAACGTCACCCGCACGCCGCCGGTGTAGCGCCGGCCGAACGTCTCATGCTCGATCGTGTAGGCCGACGACCCGACATAACGACGGCCTGGACCGTTCAACAGGTTGGCGAAATCGCCGTAGATCTCGACATTGCCGTTGATCGCATAGCGGACGGACGCGTCGAGTTCGTTGTCCTTCGCCCAATAGAAATCGCCGCCATCGACGCCGCGGACGACGCCACCGATCGTGTCCACCGCACCGATCGCATCGAGCCACGCCGACCGGTTCTGATAGGAAACGCGGGCCGAGAAGCCGTATTTCTCGTAATAGGCGATCAGGTTGTAGATCGCATCCGATGCGCCAGGCAGGCGAACTTTCCGCGACGGGATCGCGCCGGTTGCCGGCGTATCGGCACGGCTCTTGTTGATCGTCGCGTTGAGCTGCACGCCGAAGCCACCCATCCAGTCGGGCAGGCCGAGATCGGCGGTGAAGGGGTCGAGCTGCTGCTGGATCGCGCCCTCGATCCCCATGATATAGCCTTTGCCGCCATTGATGATCGTCGAGTAGACATAGCCCGACCGATCGACGCCGGCGGCGTTCAGGTTGGTCTGGCCGTAGGTCCGGGTCGAGTCGAACAGGACATCGGTGACGTCCTTGTAGTACGCGCCGATCGACAGGAAGCCACGCGGCATCGTGTAATATTCGACGTAGAGATCGACGCCTTTGGCCTTTTCGGGCTTCGCGTCGGGGTTGCCGCCGGAGATGGTCGCATTCGCGTCGTTGACGCTGAGATTGGGGCGCAACTGATCGTAATCGGGCCGTGCGGCGCCGGTGTTGAACGACAGCCGCGCCTTCATCCGGTCGTTGACGTCCCAGTTCACGTGCAGGCTTGGGTAGACGAGCGTCTGGCTCGACTTCACGTCGATCAGGCCGAGCGACGAGAATGCACGGGCGTCGTTACGGATATGTTCGACGCGCGCGCCACCGATGACGCTGCCCCAGTTGGTGGTCGTCGTCGCCATCGCATAGGCGGAATAGACCTTCTCGCCGACATCGTAGAAATTGGCGTCGGTGGACACGAACGGGCTGACCGCCTTGGCTTGATCGACCAGCGCCAGGATCTTGTCGCGATCGAAATACTGGAAGGTGTAGCCGAGCGGGATCTCGCCCTGGAACCCGCCCGGCTTGGCGATGGCGGCGTACCCCGTCGGAATGCCCGCCGCGGCGAACTGGGCCGGCGTGCTCAGCTCGAGCAGATACTCGTTCGCGGTCTTGGTACGATCGTCATAGCGAAGGCCAGCCGCGAACACCGTCTGCGCGCCGAACACCGAGGCCTCGCGGCTGATGTCGAGCTTTGCGGTATAGGCTTCGGTCACGTCCTGCGCCTTCAGCGACCGCAAGCGGGCCAGGGTGCGCGGGAAGTCCTCGATCGACGTGACCTGAGCGCCACGCGAGAAGGTGCCGTCGGCGTTGCGTATCGTGCGGAACAGCTGGACCTTGGCGAGCTGTGGGTCGGTCAGGTCATAGCCGACGGTCAGGCGGTTGGCGGCGTTCGCGCCGTTGGTGCCGAACGACGGGCTGTCATAGTTCAGCTGTGCAGGCTGCGACCGGTCGTCGATCGAACGCGTGAAATTACCGCGCCATTTGACGTTCCAGGCGCCGAGTTCGTGATCGCCGCCGATCGTGTTGGTGAACACCGACTGCTTGTATTTGCGCACGGTGAAGTTCGAGTTGAGATCGATGCCATAGACCGTGCCGAGCAGCGGCGTGTTGCCGGTGCAGACGTCGGCATAACCGGTCGTGCCGGTCGCCGGGCGTGCGTTGACGGTGCAGGCCGCGGTACCGTTGGGCGTGCGCGACTGTTGGTCGTCGAGATCGAAGATGTAGTTGTTACGCTGTTCGTCGTCCTGGAACGCCGAGTAGATCGATTCCGCGAACAGCTTGTGGCCGGGCGCCGGGCGCCAGTCCAGGCGGGTCGACAGCGAGTAGTTCTTGCGCGTCAGGCGATACAGTTTGTTCTCCGTCTCGCGCGCCCAGTTGCGCGTCTCGAAGCCGGGACGGCGATCGCGGTCGACCGCCTCGAAATCGGTCTCGAAATTGTCGGTGACCATGCCGCGACGATACAGGCTGGCGGACGAGACGATGCCGAACTCGCCGATACCGGTGTCGATCCGGTCGGAGATGACGAGCGAACCTTCATATTCGGTCTTCTTGCCGAGTTCGACATGACCGACGCCGCCCTTGGCCTGCACCTTCATGCCCGGATAATCGAATGCCGAGCGTGTGATGATGTCGACGTTACCGGCGATCGTCTCGCCGGTCATGTCGGGGGTGACGGCCTTGCGCACGATGATCTGCGAGGCGATCGCCGACGGGATGGAGTCGAACCGGGCGTCGCGGCCTTCGGGGCTGACGACGTTGATGCCGTCGATCGACAAGGTGGTCCAGTTGATCGGCGCGCCGCGCAAGGTGATGTAGCGCGCCTGGCCTTGGTCGCGCTGGACGCCGACGCCGGGGAGGCGGCTGACCGCCTGCGCGATGTTCTGGTCGGGGAGGCGACCGATCGAATCGGAGGCGATGACCGAGACGAGCGAGGGGCTGGTCCGCTGGATCTGAAGCGCGGCGGCTTCGGACTCCGCGATCGGGCGCGAACCGGAGACGACGATCTCGTCGCCCTCGCCCGGATTCGCACCGACTTCGGTGGTCATTGCAACATCCAGCGTTACGGCGGCATCGGCGACCGTGACGGTCCGGCGCGCGTCGGGGAAGCCGACATAGCGGATCACGAGTTCGTGCGTGCCGGCGGGGACACCGACCAGCGAGAACCGCCCGGTGCGATCGACCACGGTCGACAGTTCAAGCGTCGGAATCGAGACCGATGCACCGTCGAGATAGTCGCCGCTGCCTGCCTGCGACACGGTACCGGTGATGCTCCCAAGCGCACGCGGCGCGCCGACCGGGGTCGCGGCGTCGGGACGCGCATAGGCGCTGGTGGCGGTCAGCGAAGTCAGCGCGCAGCCAGTCAGCAGCACATGCGCGAGGACGCGACCGCGGACGCGGGTCGACAGGTTCGATTTCATGGTATTCCCCCGGGTGGTCCCGACTTCTTCAGCCGGCTTGGGAGGCGCGGTAGCGGCCGTGCATGGCACCGACGTTACTTTTGCATGACATTCACATGACAGCGACGTCATCCGGGATCGCCTCACGTACGCGCGAGGATAAACCCACATTAAACCAACGTTAAAATCGCCGGACACGCGATTCTTATATTCGTAACGGACGTGCCACGACCGCCGCCTATCGCGCCCTTCAAGGCAAAGACTGCCGAAAAAGGGAAACTCTCGATGTTGAATTCAGCAAGCCTGCGCTTGCGGCTGCTGGCCGGCGCCGCCCTGACGGTCGCGATCGCGTCGCCAGTGCTCGCGGCCCCCGCGCCGACCGCCGCCAAGGATACGGCGCCCGCTGCCGCTGCCGCAGACCCCGTGATCGATCCGGCCCCCGCCACTGCGGAGCCCGCCGACCAGACCGGTCTTGGCGAAATCGTCGTCACCGCGACCAAGCGCGAGACGAACCTTCAGAAGACGCCGATCGCGATCAACGTCCTGAGCAGCCAGGCGCTGACCGACCGCCATGTCCAGAGCCTGTACGATCTCGCCGACGGCGCCGTTCCGTCGTTGCGCGTCGCGACGTTCGAGGCGCGCCAGTCCGCGCTGACGATCGGTATCCGCGGCATCGTTCCGCTCGACGCCAACCAGCCCGCACGCGAGCAGGGCGTCGGCGTCTATATCGACGGTGTCTATCTCGGCCGCCAGCACGGCCTGAACGCCGCGCTGTTCGACGTCGACCGGATCGAAGTGCTCAAGGGCCCGCAGGGCACGCTGTTCGGTCGCAACACCGAAGGCGGCGCGCTCAGCATCGTCACCAAGGGCCCGAGCGGCAAATGGGGCGGCAGCGCGACCGGCGGGATCGCCAACTACGGCAGCTATAACGGCACACTGCATGTCGACCTGCCCGAAACGTACGGCGTGTCGCTGAAGCTCGACGGCGTCATCCAGCACCAGGACGCGACCACCAAGAACCCGCTCGCGGACCAGACCGGCTTCAACTATTATCATCGCCGCGGCTTTAAGGCGACCGCACGCGTCCGCCCGATCTCGGGCATGACCGCCGATTTCAGCTACGATAACGGCTACGACTCGAACAGCCCGTTCTACAGCCAGTTGCTCAACGTGAACCCGAACGGGTGCAAGGCCGGTGCGCAATCCGCGTCCCCTGCTTGCGCGCTGCCCGGCACCAACTACACGACGCTGACCGGCAGCGTGAAGCCGCTCCCGAGCCAGGTCGTCGTCAATGGCGACAGCCGCATGAAGGTCGCAGACATCGGCGTCCCTCAGCAGCCGAGCATCGACAAGACGCACGGTTTCACCTCGAACATTCGCTGGGACGTCGCACCCGAGATCGAACTCCGCTCGATCACCGCATGGCGCGGCGTGAACGCGACGCAGTACGACAATAGCGGCGGCTATCACCGCGTCCCCGTCGTTGCCGCTGGCTGCGTCGGCAGTGCGTGCAACTTCAGCCGCTACAGCCTCGCCGACCTGCATCAGAACCAGTTCAGCCAGGAATTCCAGGCGGTCGGTACGGTCGGCCAGTTCGACTACGTCGCCGGGCTGTATTACTTCAACGAGCACATCAGCGACGACGCGGCGACGCCAAACTCGCTGGCGTTCAATTCGGCGCTGACGACGATCTCGGTGCTCGATCCCTGCACCGGGTCGGGCGGGTTCGGCTCGCTCGTGGGCTGTCGCTCGATCGATCGTGCTTCGGAAGTGCATTCGAAGAGCTATGCCGGCTACGGCCAGGTCACCTGGAACGCGACCGACCGCGTTCACCTGACCGCCGGTGGCCGCTACACGCGCGACGAGAAGCAGGGCGTGCTGCATTTCTCGCGTAACTTGAACTACGACACGGCGACCCAGGCCCAGTTGACCGCCGCCGGCTATGCGCCGCTCGACGCCACCTGGAACCGCTTCAATCCGATGGCGACTCTCGCCTATGACGCCAGTGATACGGTCCACGTCTATGCCAAGTACGCAACCGGCTACCGTGCCGGCGGTGCCAGCTCGCGGACGTCCAACTACCAGACCTTCAACCCGGAAGATGTGAAGTCATACGAGATCGGTGCGAAGACCGATTTCTGGAACCACCGTGCCCGCCTGAACCTTGCCGGCTACATCATGGATCGCAAGAACAGCCAGGTCGACATCAGCTCGATCCAAACGACCGCGTCGGGCAGCTTCAACAACCTCGTGACGATCAATGCGCCCGGCATCACCAAGATCCGCGGGATCGAGGCCGACCTGACCGTGCAGCCGGTCGACGGCCTGACGCTGACCGCGGGCTATGCCTATACCTACACGAAAATCCCGCCCGTGCTGATCGCGTCGACCGGCGTGTATCAGAACTTCTACATCGTGTTCACGCCGCGCAATGCCGCCAACGGATCGATCGACTACACGATGCCGGTCGGCGCCATGGACCTGAAGTTCCACCTCGACGGCAACTACTCGCAGGCGACGCAGACCTTCGATCAGTTCGCGACCAAGAACGACCCCGCGTTCATCGCCAACGCCCGTCTCGCCTTGGCGAACATTCACGTCGGCGGCAGCAACGCGGTGACGATCTCGGCCTGGGTCCGCAACCTGTTCGACAAGCAGTACGTGTTCCGCCGCGACCCGTCGAACAGCCTGCCGGGCGCTCCGACGACCAACCTCACATCGGGCAGCGTCAACAACGTCCTCGGCGACTACGGCAATTTCAACGCGCCGCGCACCTACGGCATGGAGGCTTCGGTCAAGTTCTGATCGGGCTTGCCGCGTAAAATGGAAACCCGGGCAGGCGCTCAGCCTGTCCGGGTTTCGTCGTTTCAGCCCTTGGGCAGCGCCATGACGACGCGCAGTCCGGGGGCCGCGTCTTCGAGTGCGATCGTGCCGCGGTGAAGCCGGACTATTGCCTGAATCAAGGGTAGGCCAAGGCCGTGCCCTTCGTCGTGGCGGCTGGCGTCGAGCCGCCCGAACCGCCGCAACGCGAGCTTCCGTTGATCCTCCGGAATGCCGGGGCCGGTATCGGTCACCGTGAGCGTGGCAGTAGTGCCGGTGGTCGCGACGCCGATCTCGATGCGGGTGCCGGGTGGGGTGTGGCGGAGCGCATTCTCGATGAGGTTCACGAGCATCTGGCCAAGCAGTTGGCGATCGCCGACGATCTCGGCCACGGGCGATGGTTTCAGCGTCAGCGTCCGGTCGCCATCGGCGACTACCGGCTGCATCATCGTCGCGATCTCTTCCGCCAGCCCCGCGAGATCGAGCGTCGCGAACGCCGCGCGCCGATCGCCGCCTTCGATCTCGGCGATACGCAGCATCGCCGCGAACATCTCGAGCAGTTCGTCGCTCATCGCGATCGCGGTTTCGAGATCGTCGCGTTGGCCGTCCGTCTGGGCCCGACGCAACGCCAGCGCCAACTGGCTGCGCAAGCGTGCCAAGGGCGTGCGAAGATCGTGCGCGATATCGTTGGAAACGTTGCTGATACCGACCATCAGCTCTGAGATACGGTCGAGCATGCGGTTGAAGGCCATCGCCTGGTGCGCGAACTCGCCGCCCGATCGATCGACCGGTACGCGCCGCGACATGTCACCGTCGATGATCGCGTCGACCGTCCGCCGGGTCTCGCCGATCCGCCGCCCGATCGTGATGACGAAGAACAGCAGGCCACCGATGACGACCAGCAGGATCGATCCGAAGCCGATGAGGTAGATTCGGACACGTGCCGCATTATAGTCGTCGAACGGTTCGGTCTCAGCGATCGTCACCAGCGTCATGCCGTGCCCGACGTCGCGGACCAGCGCACGCCCGGCGGACAGCCCCGCGATCTGGTCCTTCAAGGCGACCGTCGAGAACCCCATCGGCAGGCGGCGCGGCAAGGCGATGTTGCCGCCGAGCCTGCGACCGGTCGCGTCGAGCAGCAGGAAGCCGATATCGCCGGTGTCACGCTCGCGGGTCGCGGCGTTGATCCTCCGGACGAGTTCCTCGGGACTGCGGTCGCCGGAGATGCCTGCGGCGACATCGCTCACGACCAGGATGCGGCGATCGACCAGTCGCTCGATCGTGCGTTGCGTCGCAGTATAGATCGCGAACCCGGTGCCGAGAGTCGCTATGAGGAACGCGATCAGGAACGCCAGCGTCAATGCGCGCAGCGATCGCAGGCGGGTCATCCGCGCAGCATGTATCCAACGCCGCGCACCGTGCGGATGGGATCGTCGCCACCCGCTGCGGTCAGTTTCACGCGGAGGTGCCGGACATAGACGTCGACGATGTTGGTGGTCGGGGCGAAGTCGTACCCCCAGACCCGCTCGACCAGCATGGCCCGGGTCAACACCGCGTCTGCATTGGCGACGAACTCCGCAAGCAGCTTGAACTCGAGCTTGCCGAGATCGAGCGCGATGCCGTCGCGCCACGCGCGAAACTTGGTAGGGCTGACGACGATATCGCCGGCGTGGATCGTGTCGCCCGCGCTACCGGTCCAGCCGCGCCCGCGCATCAGCGCGAGCAACCGTGCGTTCAGTTCGACCGCGGCGATCGGCTTGACCACATAGTCGTCCGCGCCGGCCTCCAGCCCCTCGACCTTCTCGACCGAGCGGCCGAGCGCGCTGAGCATGATGACCGGCATCGTGATGTTCGCGCTCCGCAGCCGCTCCAGCACGGAGATGCCATCGATCTTCGGGAGCATCCGGTCGAGGATCACCGCGTCGAACGCCTGGCTGTCGATCGCGGCGAGCGCGTCGCGGCCATCGGGTGCGACGGTCACGCCGTGATCGAACCCGCGCAGCTCCTCGGCCATCGCCTGCGCGAACACGGCATCGTCCTCGACCAGCAGAATGTTCAGGCTCATCACGGTCTCACTCGGGCAAGCATCTGTCCTATCGTGGATCGTCGCGCGTACAAGCGTCTTGCGGCGTCGGCCGGAGGCTACAACGCCGTCCGTCGCCTAGCGGAAGCGTTGTATTGATTCACGCGAAGGCGCGAAGAGACGAGAAGAATGGGTTCACGCGGAGACGCGGAGAGTTCTCCGGGACCAACGGTCCCCTTCATCATCGCCGCAAGATGATGAACGAGACGCCCGTACCGCCCGCAACACCTCCGCGTCTCCGCGTCTCCGCGCGAACAAATCTTCTTTGCGCCTTCGCGTACGCGCCCACCAGTTACGGCAGCAGGATCGTGCTCCCCGAAGTCTCGCCTGCCTCGATCGCGCGATGGGCGGCGGCAGCCTCTTCGAGCGGAAAGGTCCGGCCGATCTCCGGCATGATCGCGCCGTTGCCGAGCATCGCGAACAAGCGGGCGATGCCGGCCTGCCTTTCCTCTGACGTGACGTAATAATCGAACAGCGTCGGCCGAGTCACGAACAGTGAGCCTTTCCGCGCGAGGACGCCGATGTTGACGCCGTCGACCACACCGCCCGCATTGCCGTAGCTGACGATCAGCCCGCGCTTCGCCGCGCTATCCAGCGACGCGTCCCACGTCGCGCGACCGACACCGTCGAAAACAACCGGCACACCCTTGCCGTCGGTGATCTCGCGGACGCGCGCTGCGATGTCCTCGGACTTGTGGAGGATGACGTGGTCGGCACCGGCTTTCCGCGTCCGCGCCGCCTTGTCCTCGCTGCCGACACTGGCGATGACGGTCGCGCCGATCGCCTTGAGCCAGCCGACGAGAATGTGGCCGACTCCACCCGCGGCCGCGTGGACGAGAACGGTCTGGCCCGCCTGCACCTTGGCGCAGCGCTCGACCAGGAACTCCGCGGTGGCGCCCTTGAGCAGGATCGCCGCGGCGGTCCGGTCGTCAAGCGTATCGGGCAGCTTGAACAGCTGGTTCGCGGGTACGTTGCGCTCGGTCGCGTAGGCGCCGCGCGAGGGGGAGAAGGTGCCGACCCGATCGCCAGGCGCGAAGTCGTCGACGCCTTCGCCGACCGCCATCACCACGCCCGCCGCTTCGCTGCCGAGACGCGAGGGCAGGTCGATCGGGTACACGCCGCTGCGGTGGTAGGTGTCGATATAGTTCAGCCCGACCGCGGTGTTGCGCATCCACACCTCACCCTTGCCCGGCGGCGGCAACTTGACGTCGCGCCACTGGATGACCTGGGGGCCGCCGGTCTTCTCGATGAATGCCACTCTCGCCATGCCGGCCTCCTGATGAATTTCCCGGTCAACCTACGGCATGCGTTTCGGGTTGCAACCGATCTCCGGCGAGCCCATTCCTTGGCGAGACAAGATGCGGAGAGGCACGATGAAAAGCTATTTGAAGCAATATATTGACGGCGCTTGGGTCGAGAGCGAAGGCGGCACCATTTATCAGGTGATCGACCCGTCGACCGAGCAGCCCTGCACGGAGATCACGCTGGGCACTGCCGCCGATGTCGACAAGGCGGTTATCGCGGCCCGCACCGCGTTCGAGAGCTGGAGCCAGACCAGCGTGCAGGAACGGCTCGACGTACTCGGCCGGATCATGACCGAATACAAGGCGCGGATGCCCGATCTCGCCAAGGCGATGTCGCAGGAAATGGGCGCACCGATGGCACTCGCCTCGATGGCGCAGGCGCCGACCGGCCTCGCGCATTTCTCGGCGACCGCGAAGGCGCTGGCAGCGTTCGAATTTTCCGAGACGATCGGCAAGGCGACCGTCGTGCACGAGCCGCTCGGCGTCGTCGCGATGATCACGCCGTGGAACTGGCCGCTGAACCAGATCTGCGCGAAGGTCGCGCCTGCGCTGGCCGCCGGCGACACGATGATCCTTAAGCCGTCCGAGGAAGCACCATCGTGCGCGGTAATCCTTGCGGAGATCATGGATGCGGCGGGCGTACCGGCGGGGGTGTTCAACCTCGTCAACGGCGATGGTCCGGGAGTGGGTGCAGCGCTGTGTTCGCACCGCGACGTCGACATGGTCAGCTTCACCGGCTCGACGCGGGCCGGCATCGCGGTCGCCTTGGCGGCCGCGCCGACCGTGAAGCGGGTGCATCAGGAGCTTGGCGGCAAGGCGGCCAACCTCGTGCTCGAAGGCTCTGATCTAGCCGCGGTGTTGCCGCCGACGGTAGCCGGCGTGCTCGCGAATTCCGGCCAGAGCTGCATCGCGCCGACGCGCCTGCTCGTGCATGCCAGCCAAGTCGCGGAGGCGACTGCGATCGTGAAGTCGATGATGGAACAGACCAAGGTCGGCGACCCCGCCGAGATGGGCCAGCACATCGGCCCGGTCGTCAACAAGGCGCAGTTTGACAAGATCCAGGGGCTGATCCAGTCGGCGATCGACGAAGGCGCGACGCTGGTGACGGGTGGCGTCGGTCGGCCGGACGGGCGCAATGCGGGGTATTACATCCAGCCCACGCTGTTCACCGACGTGCGTCCGGACATGCGGATCGCGCAGGAGGAAACGTTCGGTCCGGTCGCGACGATCACGTCGTACGCCGATCAGGACGAGGGCATCCGCATCGCCAACGCGACCGAATACGGGCTGTCGGCGACGATCTCGGGTGATCCGGCGGCGGCGGCGAAGGTCGCACCGAAGTTGCGCGCGGGGCTGGTGACGATCAACTCGTGGAGCCCGGACATCGGCGCGCCGTTCGGGGGGTACAAGCAGTCGGGCAATGGTCGCGAGAACGGGCGCTATGGGCTGACCGACTTCATGGAGGTGAAGACGATCACCGGCCTTCCGGGTGACGTGCGCCAGGGGAAGCCGGCCGAAGCTGGGGCGTAAAGTTTACGCCAGCTCCTTGGGAGGGGCTCATTAGCCAAGAGCCCCTCCCCGTCATCCTGACGAAAGTCAGTATCCAGGGTTACGACAGGCAGCCTTTGTGGCTCTGGATCCTGACTTTCGTCAGGATGACGGACAGGGTGACGGGTGAGCCAGCCTAATCGAGGTTTGGTCGCAGCCAACGTTCGGCGATCTTCAGGTCCGCGCCACGTCGTGCCGCGTAGTCCTCGAGCTGATCTCGGCCAACGCGCGCCACGCCGAAATACTCCGCCTGCGGGTGACCGAAATAGAAGCCCGAGACGGCGGCAGTCGGGAACATCGCAAAACTCTCCGTCAGTTCGAGCCCGGTCGCAGTCGGGGCGTCGAGCAGGTCGAACAGGATCGGCTTGAGGCTGTGGTCCGGGCATGCGGGATAGCCCGGCGCGGGGCGGATGCCGCGATACTGTTCCTTGATCATCGCTTCGTTAGTGAGTTGCTCGTCGGGCGCATAGCCCCACAGGTCGGTGCGGACGTGCTTGTGGAGGCGTTCGGCGAAGGCTTCGGCGAAGCGGTCGGCGAGCGCCTTTAGCAGGATGTCGTTGTAATCGTCGTTGTCTGCCTTGAAGCGGGCAATGTGCGGGTCGATGCCGTGGATGCCGACCGCGAAGCCGCCGAACCAGTCGTCCTGTGTGTCGACGAAATCGGCGAGGCACATGTTGGCGCGGCCTTCGCGCTTGGCGATCTGCTGGCGCAGCATGGGGAGACGGATTTCTGGCTGCTCCCTCTTCCCTTCGGGGAGAGGGTTGGGGTGAGGGGCTGTTCCAGGCGCAGCACTGCTTGGCGGGGGGGGGGGCCCCCCCCCCCCCCCCCCCCCCCC
>Ga0308164_10000982_pt1 | contig 37199 bp, 35 predicted proteins | sample PhyTR2_FD_201031 | JGI IMG/M metagenome (GOLD analysis project Ga0308164, IMG submission 201031) | Phyllosphere microbial communities from UC Gill Tract Community Farm, Albany, California, United States - DLSLT.R2 | ecosystem: Host-associated > Plants > Phyllosphere > Unclassified | place: USA... | reverse complement strand
CGGTGGCGACAAGTTCGATGAAGCGATCGTCAACTACATCCGCCGTAACTACGGCATGCTGATCGGCGAACAAACTGCGGAAGCCATCAAGAAGGAAATCGGTTCGGCTTTCCCGGGCTCGGAAGTGCGCGAGATGGAAGTCAAGGGCCGCAATCTGTCCGAAGGTATTCCACGTTCGTTCACGATCTCGAGCAACGAGATTCTCGAAGCGCTGACCGATCCGCTGAACAACATCGTTTCTGCCGTTAAAAACGCGCTGGAACAGACGCCACCGGAACTCGGTGCCGACATCGCCGAAATAGGCATGATGCTGACCGGCGGTGGCGCCTTGCTGCGGGATCTGGATCGTCTGCTGATGGAAGAAACCGGTTTGCCAGTCATTGTTGCAGAAGATCCGCTGACTTGCGTGGTGCGTGGTTCCGGCATGGCGCTGGAACGCATGGACAAGCTTGGTTCGATCTTCTCGCACGAATAATTTTTACCGATCCTTTGTTCATCTTCCCGATGACAGTATGGTCTGATGAAGAAAGTCAGTAGCAAAATGGAGTCTGTTGCCGCAGTCGGCGTACCTTGCGTACAGAGCCCGACTCGGCAGCGCGTCCCAGCCATCTCCTGCAGGTCCCCCAGGCATTAAATGGAATACAGCCCACCACCGCTTTTCAAACAAGGTGCTTCGGCACGCGCAAAAATGGTGTGCTTTGCGCTGATCGCGCTGGTGCTGCTGACGGTCGACTCTCATATGCGTTCGCTCAACGTGGTACGGCAGGTTGTTTCCACCGCGCTGTATCCGCTGCAGGTCGCTGCACTCGCGCCACGCGATGCGATTATCTATGTGGGCGATTACTTTACGTCGCTGACGCAAATCAAGGCCGAAAATCAGGCGCTCAAGCTGCAGCAAACGACAGATGCAGAAGCCTTGCAGCAAGGCCAGCAACTGTTGGCCGAGAATGCGCAACTGCGGCAGCTACTCGACGCCAAGGCCCGCGTCCCGGTCAAGACCGTGATGGGCGAAATTCTCTACGATACCCGCGACCGCTTCACACGCAAGATCATGCTCGATCGTGGCACGCAGCATGATGTCGAGCGTGGTCAGCCGGTGATCGACCACGTTGGCGTGGTGGGTCAGGTCACCCGCGTTTTCCCGTTCAGTTCCGAGGTGACGCTGGTGACCGACAAGGACCAGGTCGTGCCGGTGCAGGTCGTGCGTAATGGTTTGCGCAGTGTCGCTTACGGTCGCGGTCAGTCGAATCTGCTTGAGTTGCGGTTTTTGCCATCGAATGTCGACATCCAGGAAGGCGACACGCTTGTCACGTCGGGGATCGACGGTGTTTATCCGGCGGGGCTGATGGTTGCGAAAGTCACCGAAGTGGATCGCAAATCGGATGCGTTTGCGCGCATTGTCTGTACACCGATCGCGGGTGTGGATCGTAATCGGCAGTTGCTGATTCTGCTGGTCGAGAACCAGTATGAGCCGCGCCCTGCTGACGATGCGCAGCAAACTTCCAACAAGAAGGGCTTGCTGCAACATGCGACCCGACGTGGTGACGTTGTAGAAGACAAGAAACCGGAAGCGCCTGCCGAGCCGGCGCCTGCCGCCACGCCTGATCAGAAAGCGCCGTGATGAATCAACATCCGCATTACATCCTGCTGCCAGCGAGCGCGCCATTCATCGCATTCAGTCTGCTGATCGCATTTTTGCTCAATCTGCTGCCTTGGGGCCAATGGGTTGGCGTGCCGGATTTTGTCGCGCTGACACTGGTGTTCTGGAGCATGCATCAGCCGCGCAAGGTTGGGATTGGCATCGCTTTCTTCATGGGTTTGCTGATGGATGTGCATGATGCTGCCTTGCTTGGCGAGAATGCACTGGCCTACACCCTATTGTCGTATCTCGCGATCATGATTCATCGACGGGTGCTGTGGTTTCCGATGAGTGTGCAGGCGCTGCACGTATTCGGCTTGCTGTTGCTGGCGCAATTAGTGGGGCTGGTTACTCGCTTGATCGTCGGCGGATCGTTCCCGGGCTGGATGCTGTTTGCAGAAAGCCTGATTGCGGCTGTGTTGTGGCCGATTGTGACCTGGTTGCTGCTGGCGCCACAGCGTCGTGCGACGAATCGCGACGACACACGCCCGATTTAATTGGCGTACGCGTGGCGTTGCATCCCGACGATGTATTGAATTTCCCAAGATCGCGACATGGCGCGATTTTCTATTGAGAACGCATGACTGAATTCAAAGATACCGAACGTGAGCTGCAGCGATTTCGCGTGCGCCTGTCGGTGGCTGGCGTCCTGGTGTTTCTGCTGTTTACCGTGCTGGCCGTGCGTTTTTTCTGGTTGCAGATTTACAAGCACGACTCGTATGTCGCGCAAGCCGAGGACAACCGTATTTCGGTGATTCCGGTGGTGCCGAATCGTGGCTTGATCACCGATCGCAACGGCGTGGTGCTGGCGCGTAATTTTTCCGCCTACACGCTCGAGATCACGCCTTCCAAAATTCAGGGCAAGCTCGACGATGTGATCGAGGAGTTGGGACAGCTGATCGAGATTCAGCCACGCGATCTGCGTCGCTTCAGAAAGCTGCGTGAAGAATCGCGCAATTTGGCGAGTTCGCCCATTCGTGTACGTTTAACGGATGAAGAAGTCGCGCGCTTTTCTGCGCAGCGTTATCGCTTTCCGGGTGTCGAAGTGCAGGCGCGCCTGTTCCGGCAGTATCCACAAGGAACAACAGCGTCGCACGTGATCGGTTATATCGGACGCATTAACCAGCGCGAAGCGGACCGGATCGATGAGGCTGGCAATACAGCAAATTATCGCGGTACCGAGCACATAGGCAAGGAAGGTGTGGAGCGGAGCTACGAAGAGTTTTTGCACGGTAAAACGGGCTATCAGGAAGTGGAAGTCTCGGCCGGCGGACGTCCGGTCAGAACGCTGTCACGTACGCCTGCGACCGCCGGATCCAATCTGATTCTGTCGATCGATATCGAGCTGCAGAAAGTGGTCGAGCAGGCATTCGGCAATCGTCGCGGTGCGCTGATTGCGATCGAACCGGAAACCGGCGATGTGTTGGCCTACGTGTCGATGCCGACTTTCGATCCGAACTTGTTTGTCGAAGGTATCGATCAGCAATCCTGGGACGCGCTCAACGACTCGCCCGATCATCCGCTGCTGAATCGCCCACTGTCTGGCGCCTATCCGCCGGGCTCAACGTTCAAACCTTTCATGGCGCTGGCCGCGCTGGAAACGGGCAAGCGCAAGCCGTCGGATACGATTTCCGATCCGGGCTATTTCTGGTTCGGCAATCACCGGTTCCGAGATGACAAGGTGGGTGGTCACGGTATTGTCGATATGTATAAATCGATTGTGCAGTCCTGCAATACCTACTATTACACTCTGGCCAGTGAACTTGGCGTGGATGCCATCCACGATTTCATGAAGCCGTTTGGCTTCGGTCAAAAAACCGGGATCGATCTTGATTTTGAACGCAGCGGTGTGCTGCCTTCGACCGCATGGAAGCGCGAAGCCTATCGCAAGCCTGAGCAGAAACGCTGGTATGCCGGTGAAACAATTTCGATCGGCATTGGTCAAGGCTATAACTCGTTCACGCCGCTGCAACTGGCGAATGCGGTCGCCATTCTTGCCAACAACGGCGTCGCGATGAAGCCGCATCTGGTTAAAGAGATTGAAGACGGCATCGCGGGGCAACGGACATTGACAGTGCAGAAGGAAAGTTATCGGATTCCGCTCAAGCAGGAAAATGTCGATTTCATCAAGCGTGCGATGGCGGGTGTGGTGAAAGAAGGAACGGGTTCACGCGTGTTTCGTGATGCCGGTTACGAGTCTGCAGGCAAGACTGGCACTGCACAGGCCATCACGATCAAGCAAAACGAAAAATACGATGCAGCAAAGCTGAAAGAGCGGCAGCGCGATCACTCCCTGTACACGGCTTTTGCGCCGATCGACAAACCGAAAATCGCGCTTGCCGTGATTGTCGAAAACGGTGGATTCGGTGCGGCGGCAGCAGCGCCGATTGCCAAGGCTGCGCTTGATTATTATCTGCTTGGCAAACGTTTGCAGGACAAGGACGGTAATCCGGTTGCTGCGCCGGTCATCACGCCGACTGCCGGCGAATTGGTAGAGTGACCATATGGCAAGCATAGACAAACGTTCCTTTGTGCAAATGATCAGCCCGTATGTACGGGTTTTCGACGGCCCGTTGATGCTGATCGTATTTTTGATTCTGGCAGTGGGATCGGTGACGCTGTATTCAGCCGGTATCGATTTCCCGGGACGGATCGAGGGACATCTGCGCAATATTCTGTTGTCGTTTCTCGTGATGTGGGTCGTTGCGATCATCCCGCCGCAGACGCTGATGCGCTTTGCCGTGCCGATGTATGTGGGTGGCATTATTCTGCTGCTGGCGGTGGCGCAGTTTGGCTTGATCCGTAATGGCGCGCGGCGCTGGGTGGATATCGGCATCGTCATTCAACCGTCCGAGATCATGAAGATCGGCATGCCGATGATGCTGGCCTGGTTTTTTCAGAAACGCGAAGGCATGACGCACTGGCGAGAATTCGTGATTGCAGGATTACTGCTGGTCGTGCCGGTTGCGTTGATCATGCGGCAGCCGGATCTGGGTACGTCGTTGCTGGTTCTGGCTGCCGGGTTTTATGTCATCTTTTTTGCCGGCCTGTCATGGAAAGTGATCGTCGCCGGCATCGTGGCGGTGTTGGCTAGTTTGCCGATTGCCTGGTCAATGCTGCATGACTATCAGCGCGGTCGCGTCATGACGCTGATCGATCCGACGACCGATCCGCTGGGCAAAGGCTTTCATATCATCCAGTCCACGATTGCGATCGGGTCCGGCGGTTTGTCAGGCAAGGGCTGGCTACACGGTACACAGGCGCATCTTGAATTCATTCCAGAACGCACGACCGATTTTATCTTTGCGGTTTATTCCGAAGAGTTCGGGCTGATCGGCAATATCATCCTGCTGATTCTTTACCTGTTGCTGATTGCACGCAGCATGGCGATTGCCGCGCATGCGCCGACCTTGTTCAGTCGCTTGCTGGCTGGCGCGATCGGCATGATCTTCTTCACCTATGCCTTCGTGAACATGGGCATGGTCAGTGGTATTCTGCCGGTGGTTGGTGTGCCTCTGCCATTCTTCAGCTATGGCGGTACGGCTTTTGTCACGCTCGGACTGGGCGTCGGCATCCTGATGAGTATTCAGCGGCACAGAAAGCTGGTGCAAAGCTGAGTACGATTCTTTTTCTGATTGCTGCCTGGCGATCTTGATCCAGCTGCTTTTCTTTTCAGCAGCAATTAGGAGTTGCGATGTTTTTCCGCTTTGTCAGATGGTCTGAACTATCGATTGTCGTATCAGGTTTGTCCTTGCTGGTGTTGGCTGGTTGCAGCACGACACCCATTTCCACACCGTCATCACATAAGCCAGTCGCGCAGGCCGGCAAGTCTTCTTCAGACTATCCGGTCTTACCGCCTGCCGGCTCGGGGCGCGGTGGTTACTATATGGATGACGGTCCTGGCGACAGTATTCCGGAAGGTTTGATGGATGTCGCCGATGCAGAGCCGCGTGTCGAGCCTTATTCCAGACGCGGCAACAATCCGTATGTCGTGTTTGGCAAACGCTATGTGCCTTTCACCGATGATCGTCCGTACAAGGTGCGCGGTCATGGCAGTTGGTACGGCAAGAAATTCCATGGGCAAAAGACATCGTCCGGCGAGTTGTACGATATGTACAAGATGAGTGCGGCGCATCCGACGCTGCCGATTCCTTCCTACGCGCGGGTGACGAATGTCAGCAACGGTCGCCAGGTCATCGTGCGGGTCAATGATCGCGGCCCTTTCCGTTCCGGACGTGTGATTGATTTGTCCTATACCGCCGCACTGCGTCTCGGCTATATCGGTCATGGCAGTACGGAGCTGGAAGTCGAGCGTTTGCTGCCGGAAGATATCGAACGCATTCTGGCAAACAAGAATACGACGGCGGGTGCGACACAGTTTGTGTCAGGTAGCGATGCGATGGTGCCGCAGGTGCAGGCGACGACGCTTGCTTCCGCGCCTGCGATGCAGCAAGTATCGGTGCCGCAACCTGCTGCGCCAGCCACTTCCCATTTGGCACCGCCGCAGTTGGCGGCGGGTTACTACCTCCAGTTTGGTGCGTACTCGCAATCGGTCAATGCAGAAGCAGCGCGTGCGCGACTTGCGCAGTCGGCAGGCAATGTCTTGTATTCATTGCGGGTCGAAGCGGTTGACAATCTATATCGTGTTTACAGCGGACCATTTTCCACGCGCGACGATGCCGTCTCGATTGCGACACAAGTGGAGCAGAGCAGCGGCATCAAGCCATTTATCGTGCAGCGCTGATAGCGATCAGGCAGCGATAATCATCAGGCCAGTTGGCTGGCGTTATCGCCGGCAGCCTTGAGTTCCAGCGCGCGGTCATACAGTGCATTCTTCTTTTGACCGGTAATGTGGGCTGCGAGTGTTGCGGCCTGCTTGACCGAGCATTCTTCCAAAAGAATTGTCAGGATGCGTTCTGCTTCGACTTGCTGCGTATCGGTATTCGCATCGGCACCTTGCAGCAGAATGACAAATTCACCTTTTTGTCGGTGTGGATCGGCACGCACCCACGCCAGCGCGTCGGCAAGCGGGCAGCGGTGAATCTCTTCAAATAGTTTGCTCAGTTCGCGTGCGAACACGATGTGTCGTTGCGGTTCGAACACGGTAGTCATTGCGACGATGGTTTCTTCGATACGATGCGGCGCTTCATAGAACATCATGGTGGCGGTCACGCCGGTTAGCGCAGTCAGCACCGTTTCTCGTTGGCCTGCTTTCGATGGCAAGAAGCCGACGAAATGAAATTGATCGTTGACCAGGCCGCTGGCAGATAGCGCCGTGACTGCAGCAGATGCGCCAGGCAGTGGCGCTACACGCAGGCCGGCCGCACGTACGGCTTCGACAATTCGTGCGCCCGGATCTGACACTGCAGGTGTACCGGCGTCGGAGACCAGCGCAATGCGTTCGCCCGCTTGCAGGCGTTCGATCAGTTTGTCGGCGATTTCGCGTTCGTTGTGCTGATGGGCGGCGATCAATGGTTTGCTCAGACCGTATCTGGATAGCAACTGTCGGGTGTTACGCGTATCTTCGCAAGCGATCGCGTCGACCATGCCAAGCACGTGCAATGCGCGCACAGTAATGTCACCGACATTCCCTATCGGCGTAGCCACCACATATAATGTGCCGGACGGGAAGGTTTGCTGTGCGACATCATGCATAATCGCAGAGACAGTGGTTACAGATTCAGCCATGGGAGGATTCGGATGTTGGGACATTGGGCGCGGGGTTTTGTACTGGCAGGATTGATCAGCGGATTGTGCGCTCCCGTGTGGGCAAACGCAACGTTCGATGGTGATGTTGTCAGCAGTGTAACCGGCATGACGCAACAAGCGTCGCTGGATGGTATGCAACTGGCCCAGACCGACCTGACACTGGAAGCAATGTCGGATGAATTCAGTGGCGGTGCGATTCTTGAACCGATCGAGTCGCCCGTCGTCACGCCGGTGACGCCGCCGACCCGCGTTGCCTTGCTGTTGCCGAGTCGTTCCGAAGGATTACAACAGGTGTCTGATGCCGTACGCGCAGGCTTCATGGCTGCGTGGCAGCATGAGCGCGCCAATATCGTCGTCAATTTGATCGAAACCGGCGACTCAGCTGAAGATGTATTGGCCGGTTACCAGAACGCCGCCGCCAGCAATGACATCGTGGTGGGGCCGCTGACACGTAGTGGTGTGACTGCCATCGTGCAGAACCGCGCCGTGATCAAGCCGACCATTGCGCTGGCGCAATCCGACGCCACCGAAGCCAGTTCCGCCAATTTGTTGGCAATGGGTTTGTCGGTCGAGGATGAGGCACGCCAGATCGCGGCCTTGACCGGCAGCGGCAAGACGACAATGAAGGCGTTTGCGATTTCTACCGGCGTGTCATGGCAGCGCCGCGCTGCCTCGGCTTTTGTGTCCGCATGGCGTGGCATGGGCTTGCAGGCAGAAGCCATCGAACTGTCGATGACCGGCGGGTTCATTCATCCCAATGTTTTGCTTGATTTGCGCAATCGCATTCAGGCGGCACGTCCTGCCTTGCTGTTTGTCGCGCTCGACGCAGCCCAGACCGTGCAATTGCGTATTGGCGTCGGCGGTGAAGTCACGACGTATGGCATCTCGCAACTGAATCCTCATTCTCTCGCCGACTGGGCAGTGGCAACGCCGCTGCTGGATCTGGAAGGTATACGTTTGCTCGATATGCCGTGGCAGTTGCAGCCGGACCATGCTGCCGTGATGACGTATCCACGTTTGCCGCAAGTGCCGGATCAACGCCGCAGTCCCGATATTGAACGACTGTATGCCCTGGGCATTGATGCCTATCGTGTCGCGCATAACATTGCCATACGCCAGACCGACTTTGATCTGGATGGCGTCACAGGCAAGCTGTCGATTCAATTCGGTAAAAAACCGCCGCGTTTCGTGCGCACGATGCAGCCAGCCATCTATCGCCAGGGCGTGGTACAGGCGCTGGAATCTCAGTAACGTCATTCCCGTGCGTTTGCCTCCCTTGCTTCGACCGCGTACGACCAAACAGATCGAAGGCGGTCGTGCGGAAGACGCTGCGCTCGCTTATTTGCAGCAACATGGTCTGAAACTGGTCGAGCGCAACTTCCTCTGCAAGGGCGGCGAGATCGATCTGATCATGCAGGATGAGCACTCGCTGGTATTCGTCGAAGTCCGCATGCGCAACGACCGTGCGTTTGGCGGTGCTGCAGCCAGCATTACGCCGGCCAAGCAGCGCCGCCTGATCAATGCGGCGCAACAATTTCTGCAACGTTATCGGATGCCACCGGCCTGCCGCTTTGACGTCATCGCCATTGATGGCGAATCGCTGCAATGGCTGAAGAATGTCATGGATGCGTGAGCGTCTAACGATCTGCACACGGTCTCCCTCCACGCTCTGCTCTATAATCGCCGCAACATGAATAATCAACGCATAATCGGACACTTCCACGAAAGTGCCGAACTCAAGATACACGCGGCTTCGCTGCTCGCGCAGCCCATCATGCAGGCAGTGGAACTAATGTTCGGCGCCCTGTCTAACGGAAACAAGATTCTTGCCTGCGGCAACGGTGGATCGGCGGCAGACTGCCAGCATTTTGCGGCGCAACTTGTCGGTCGGTTCGAACGTGAACGCTTGCCGCTGCCGGTGATGGCACTGACGACGGATACGTCCATTCTGACCGCCATCGGCAACGATTACGGCTACCAGGATATCTTCAGCAAGCAGGTCCAGGCTTTCGGCCAGTACGGCGACGTCTTGCTGGCGGTATCGACATCCGGCAATTCATCCAATGTCGTGGCAGCGATCGAAGCGGCGCTGGAGCGCGACATGCGTGTGGTGGCGTTGACCGGCAACGGCGGCGGTGCCGTCGGTAAGTTGCTCACGGACGCTGATGTACATATTTGCGTGCCGCATGATCGACCGGCGCGCATCAAGGAAGTCCATTTATTAACGTTACATTGTTTGTGCGACGGTATCGACGTTGCGCTTTTCGGAGGGGATGAAAATGATTGATTTGAATCGCTGTTTGGTGGCGATACGCCGCCCGGTTGCGACAGCGTTGTTGTGCGGCGCGGCGTTGTTGACGTTGCAGGGTTGTGCCGGCGTTTTGCTGGGTGGCGCTGCGGTGATGGGTTCGCTGGCAGCAACCGATCGTCGTACGCTGGGCACGCAGACGGATGACAAGGCGATTTCCTTCAAGGGCGATCAGCGTGTCTACAGCGTGATTGCACCAAGCGATAACGTGAAGATCACCAGCTTCAACCGTCGTGTGTTGCTGACCGGTGAAGTGCGGGATGAAAATTCCAGACAGGCTGCCGCACGTGAAGTCGCCGCCGTCGAAGGCGTGCGTGAAGTCATCAACGAACTTGTCGTCTCCGGTACCGCCGGATTTGGCTCGCGTTCCAACGACACGCTGATCACCGGCAAGGTCAAGGCCTCGCTGCTCGATGAAAAGGGTTTGTACGTCAACGCCATCAAGGTTGTGACCGAACGTGGTGTGGTCTATTTGATGGGGCGCGTCACGCAGCATGAAGCCGATCTGGCAACGCAAATCACGCGTGGCGTAGGCGGTGTGCAGAAGGTGGTTCGTGTATTCGAATATTTGAGCCCGGAAGAATACAACGCACTTGCGAACACGCCGGACACGCAGAAAAAAGCCGAGAAAGACGCGCAGATCGATCATTGAACTGCGCGCTTTGCGGTAAGCATTCTACGGAATGTTATATTGAAGCCGCCTGGCCATTGTCGGGCGGCTTTTTCTTTTGGGGGAGAAAACATGACAGCAGTGCTTATTCTTTTGGCGATTGTCGCCGTGGTGGTGTTCTGGGCAGTTGGCGTTTACAACCGCATCATCGCCTTGCGCAATCATTTCAAGAACGCGTTTGCACAGATCGATGTGCAGCTCAAGCGCCGCTACGACCTGATCCCGAATCTGGTGGAAACTGCCAAAGCCTATATGGCGCACGAGCGAGAAACACTGGAGGCAGTGATCACTGCACGTAATCAGGCGGTGACCGCAACCAACAAGGCTGCCGGCGATCCTGCCGATGCCGCCGCAGTCAGGCAGATGGCGAATGCCGAAGGCGCGCTGGGTGCGACGCTGGGACGTTTGTTTGCGCTGTCGGAATCCTATCCTGAGCTGCAGGCAAATCAGAACATGATGCAGTTGAGCGAAGAACTGACCAGCACCGAAAATCGCATCTCCTTCGCACGGCAGGGCTACAACGATAGCGTGATGAGCTACAACACGTCCATCGAACAATTCCCGGGATCGCTGATCGCCAATTCCTTCGGCTTCCGTCCGGCGGAATTGCTGGAGGCGACCGAATCGCCCGAAGAGCGCAAGGCAGTCAAGGTCTCGTTCTGATTGCAGATTGTCTTTCACATTGTTCATGCGCGATGATGCCCGTGTCGATCGCGCATGACGATTGACGCGCGCCTTTCATGAAATTCTTTGAGCAGCAGGATCAAGCACGCCGCCAGACCAAGAAACTGGTGGTGCTGTTCGTGCTCGCGGTCATTGCGATCGTGATCGCTGTCAATGTGGCGATGGCGTTCGCTTGGACCGGATTGCAGACATACGCTGGCGGCATGCAGCTAGGCTCGTCAAATTATCCGCCTGCCTTCTTTCTGACCAATACGCTGGTGACCTTGTTGCTGATCGTCGGTGGCACATTGATCGAAATGTTCCGCTTGCGCGATGGTGGTGATGCGGTGGCGCGTATGGCCGGTGGACGTCTGGTCGCGACCGATACGCGGGATGCGCGGGAACGACGTCTGATCAATGTGGTGGAAGAGATGGCGCTGGCATCAGGCATTGCCTGCCCCAAGGTCTATGTGCTCGAGCGCGAAAACTCCATCAATGCATTTGCGGCTGGATATAACCTGAACGAAGCGGTCATTGCCGTCACGCGCGGCACGCTCGATCGGCTGTCGCGTGATGAGCTGCAGGGCGTAGTTGCGCATGAGTACAGCCATATCCTCAACGGCGACATGCGTCTGAACGTGCGTCTGATCGGTGTGTTGTTCGGTATTCAGATGGTGGCAGGATTCGGCCAGCAGATGATGGGCATTGGCGCGCGCGCGTCGATGCTGTCTGCACCACGCCGCCGCGATAATAACAATGGCGTGCCGATTCAACTCTTCATCGTGGTAGCCGGTGCCGTGCTGTTCGTGATCGGCTATATCGGGATTTTCTTCGGTCGCTTGATCAAGTCGGCGGTATCGCGACAGCGCGAGTTTCTGGCAGACGCCAGTGCGGTGCAGTTCACGCGTAATCCGGATGGTATTGGCAGTGCCTTGCGCAAGATCGGCGGGCTGACCAAGAAAGGCGGCGAAGAAGCGCGCATCATGCACGGTAATGCCGAACAACTGTCGCATCTTTTCCTGAGTGCCGTGCGGCCCAGTCTGCTCGACGGTTTATTCGCGACGCATCCGACCTTGCAGGAACGACTGCGACGTATCTATGGCCGTGATATGGCATTGATGGATGCGCCGGTAATTGAGACACCTGCGCCACCACCAGCGGAACGGCTACCGGATATACCCTTTACCGCGAGCGGTTTTGCCGATGGAGAAGTGCAGACGGCACGTCATCAGGCAGTGGCAGACATTGCGGCGACCGCAGCGCAGCGTACAAATAACGCACCAGCAATAGGTCCGCTCGAACAGATTCGACGCATGCCGGAAATTGATCGTGCGGTGCACGATCCTTATGCGGCCGCTGCACTCGTGCTGGCTTTATTCACCGAAAGCGATGAGGTGCAGTCACAGGAGAAAATGACATTCCTGCGCACGCATCTACCCAAGCAGGCGGAGCAGGTCATTGCAATGGCAGCCGGGGTTCGTCGTTTGCCGCGCAACGCGCGTTTGCCATTGCTGGATATTGCGATGCCTGCCTTGCGCCGTTTGCCGGTCAATGCGCATATGGACATGCTCGACAACATCGATCGCCTGATTAATAGCGATCAGCGTGTGACCTTGCAGGAGTTCGTGCTGCAAATGGTTCTGGTGCGTCGTCTCGACGCACGCGCCAATCGTGCGGTGCCGGTGCGCTTCCATGATCTGAATGAACTGCGTCCGGAGTGCTTGCGCTTGTTTTCGCTGGTAGCCCACGTAATGGCCAAGATCGAGAAGCAACCGGTCGAACAGGCATTTGCCCGCATCATCGCACATGGATCTTTGCTGCTGGCGAGTACGGATCTGCTGCCGATATCTGCGCTGGGTTACAACGAGATCAAACAAGTGCTGGAACGCACCAACCAGCTGGCACCACTCAGCAAGCCGGCGCTAATCAAGGCCTTGCTTGCAGTCGCAGGCAATCATCATCCCTTGCCGCTGGTCATGGCGGACTTGTTACGCGCCATCTGCGCCGCGCTGGAAGCACCGATGCCTGCTGCCGTAGCCAACATCTACACCGAAGCAGGATGGCCGGAAGCCTGACGGTGAGAACCTGCGCCTGCCGTCGTTGTCGAACGGGCGTACAATAGCCTTCCTTCATTATCAATGAGCCGCCAGGCTCGCCGGTCTTTCGGCCGGAGTTTTGTCAGCAAGCCCGCTTCGTGCATCTTGTTTGTCTCAGGAGAATGATATGCAGCTGCTTTTTCCGGCCTGCTTGATATCGATCGTTGTTCTATGGGGAATTTTTTCTCCCGCGACGCTCGGTTCCACATCGCACCTCGTCATGACGGCGATTACCAAGAATTTTGGATGGCTCTATTTATGGGTCGTTCTTGGACTGGTGTTGTTTTCCATTTTTCTGGCCGTTAGCCGATACGGCAATCTCAAGCTCGGTAAGGAAGACGAAGAACCCGCCTTTTCTCTGCCGTCGTGGTTTGCGATGTTGTTCGCAGCGGGCATGGGTATCGGGCTCGTGTTCTGGGGTGTTTCCGAACCGCTTTCGCATTACGCCAAACCGCCGCCAGGCATCGTCGCGATGACGCCGGAAGCGGCCGGTGCCGCCATGCGTTACAGCTTTTTCCACTGGGGCGTGCATCCGTGGGCGGTGTACAGCATCGTGGCATTGGCGATCGCTTTCTTCCTGTACCGGCGTGATGGTGTTTCGCTTGTCAGTGAATCGACCAGTGCATTGCCTTCTCGTGTCGTGCAGAAAATGGCGGGAATATTCAACGGACTCGCCGTGATCGCGACCGCATTTGGTGTGGCGGCTTCGTTGGGTATGGGTGCCTTGCAGATCAACGGTGGCCTGTCTGTTGTGTTTGGTCTGCCGGTTTCGATTTATGCACAGGTCGGCATCATCATTGTCACCGCAGCCCTGTTCATTACGTCGGCTGTTAGTGGTGTCGAACGTGGTATCAAATGGCTTTCGTCCATCAACATGCTGCTGGCTGCATTCTTGACCCTGATGGTCTTTGTGTTGGGGCCGACCATCACGATCATTGATACCTTCACCAGCACGCTGGGAAATTACCTGACCGAGTTCGTGCGCATGAGTTTGCGCATGACGCCGTTTCGCGAGAGCGAATGGATAGGCGAGTGGACCGTGTTTTACTGGGCGTGGTGGATATCCTGGTCGCCATTTGTGGGCCTGTTCATTGCGCGTGTATCGCGTGGCAGGACAATTCGTGAGTTTGTGATCGGCACCGTCGTTGCGCCATCGATTGCTGCCTTCATCTGGTTCTCGGTGTTTGGTGGCACGGCCTTGCATATGGAAATCTGGCAAGGGCTGCCGATTTCGCAAGCGGTACAGAACGATCTCTCGACGGCCTTGTTTGCGATGCTGGGGCAGATGCCGCTGGGTTTCATCATGTCGATCATTGCAACCGTGCTGGTGCTGGTTTTCTTCGTGACGTCAGGAGATTCGGCAATTCTGGTGCTGGGCATGATGAGCACGGGCGGCAAAAGCGAGCCGCCCAATCGCATCAAGATCATCTGGGGTGTGCTTGTGTCGGGCATTGCCATCAGCCTGTTACTTGCAGGCGGGCTGGATGCCTTGCAAACGGCAACGATCGTGTTTGCACTGCCATTCGCTTTGGTGGTTATATTGATGGCATGGTCTCTGTGGCGTGCCATTGTGCATGACTGGAAGGAAGAGCAGCGTGCCGAGCGCGAGTTGCGACGACGCATGCGTGATTTCATGTCAAAGTGATGCAGATCATCCTGATGATCTGCATGTCGAATGCGTTGCAGCATGCTGACTATAATGACTTCTTCCAACGTTTCTTCATCTTATGGCGATGACTCATCATGCAAGATAAACCTGACGTAGCGCCACGCAAACGATTGCCGATCATCCTGCTGCTGGTTGTCGTGCTGATCGCTGCGCTCGGCTATTTTGCGATGACGAAGAAAGAAACGATTCCGGATGTGACGTTTGTTGATCTGCAGGGGAACAAGATCACCTCACAGGATTTACGCGGCAAGGTTGCGATCCTGAATTTCTGGGCAACATCATGCGTGACCTGTGTGAAGGAAATGCCGGATCTGGTCACGACCTACAACAAGTACAACGCCCAAGGTCTGGAACTGATCGCGGTAGCCATGTCTTATGATCCGCCGAATTACGTGCTTAACTTTGTCGAGACACGCCAATTGCCATTCACGGTTTCGCTCGATCCGAAGGGCGAACTGGCGAAATCATTCGGCGATATCAAGCTAACGCCAACGACCCTGGTCGTCGATAAACAGGGGCAGGTGATTGCGCGTTATGTTGGTGAGCCGGACTTTGCCGCCTTGCATCGTCTGCTTGAGAAAGCACTCGCGGCTTGAGGGTTTGAGATACGCGATAGGTTGATCAATCAGATCAACAGATAGATCAACAGATAGATAAATATCCACCACTGACACGCTCGATGCCGGCCAGATCGCGCCAGCTCTGCGCATCATTAAACTGTTTTTTCGTTAGCATCTGCCGCACGGCCGCCGCCTGATCGTAACCATGTTCCATCAACAACCATCCATTGCCGCGAAGATAAGGCGCTGCATATGCACACAGCGTGCGTAGCGCAGTCAGTCCATCATCATGGTCGGTCAGTGCATCGACCGGCTCGAAACGCAGATCGCCTTGCGACAGATGCGGATCGCCCGCCACGATGTAAGGTGGGTTGGAAACGATGATGTCAAACGCCGGTTTCTCTTTCTGCGTATCCAATGCAGAAAACCAGTCGCTATGCAGAAACTGAACGCGTACATCGTTGCGTAACGCATTGCTGCGAGCAACCTCTAGCGCTTCAGTGCTGACATCCAGCGCGGTGACGATGGCGTCCGGTCGCGCATGTGCAATCGCAACGGCAATCGCTCCAGAGCCGGTTCCCATGTCGAGGATGGTGCCGCCTTGCGGCAATCGCTGGATGGCCAGTTCGACCAGTAACTCGGTTTCGGGACGCGGGATCAATACCGATGACGAGACGTGAAATGGCAAGCCATAAAATTCGCGCTCGCCAGTCAGGTAGGCAATCGGTTCACCGGCCAGGCGCTGTGCAATCAATGCGGAAAGCGTCTCGATTTCATCTGGATCGAGAATGCGATCGGATTGCGTAATCAGTTGTACGCGCGTCAACTGCAAGGCATGGCTGAGCAGGATGCGTGTTTCCAGCGCAGGTAGATGCGCTGAACGCAGTACTTCCGTCAGCGTACTGCCAGATTGGATGAGAGACATGTGGCGGCGATATTAGCGACGTTTCAGCGCGACACGCATTAGGGCGACGCTCAGTACGGCAAACCACAGCAGTGCCCATTGCGGCAACGACAGGCCAAGGATCGGTGCGTAATCCGTGCTGCACAAACCATCGGCCTTGAACAGAAATGGCATCAGCTCGGCGGTCGGAATGGTATTAAGCGTGGTTTCCAGTGGATCGATGCCGCACGATACTTCCGGATTGGCCTTGACGTGAATATGCCAGCCCGCCACACCTGCACCCGCGATCGCGGCCAGTGCGCCCAATGCAGCGCCAGCGCGTTCACCGGCTGGCGGTAGCGAGGCAGCGATCAAGCATAACAGTGCAATCGCGGCAAACGCATAACGCTGGATCACGCACAGCGGGCAAGGCTGCATGCCCTCGATATGCTGGAGATATAGCGCGACGGCAAGCAAGCCGATGGCAACGAATGCAATCGTGATCAACAGGGATTTTGTGGTTTTCATCGTGCGTTCGTCATCTCGACTGATAGGAACTGCTGATTAATAAAATGTTGACTAATAGAGTGCTGATTGAGAGTGTGTCTGAGGCAATTGGTTGCAGATGATGCGCTCGCTAGTTGGCATCCGCCAGCGACGCCAGCAATTCTGCCTGATGTTCGGTTGTCAGTGCGGTGGTCAACTCGTTCAGGTCACCGTCCATGATGAAATCGAGCTTGTACAAGGTCAGATTGATGCGGTGATCCGTCATGCGACCTTGCGGGAAATTATAGGTGCGGATGCGTTCGCTGCGATCGCCGGAGCCGATCAACGACTTGCGCGTGGCCGCTTCCTTCGATTGCTGTTCGCGCAACTGCACATCCTTGATACGTGCAGCCAGTACCTTCAGCGCCTGCGCCTTGTTCTTGTGCTGGCTGCGGTCATCCTGACACTCCACCACGATGCCTGTTGGCAGGTGCGTCAGGCGCACGGCTGAATCGGTCTTGTTGATGTGCTGACCACCCGCGCCGGATGCGCGGAAGGTATCGATACGCAGATCGGCCGGGTTGATGTTGACATCCTCCACCTCGTCCGCTTCCGGCATGACGGCCACGGTACAGGCAGATGTATGAATGCGTCCCTGCGTTTCCGTCGCCGGTACGCGCTGTACGCGATGTCCGCCCGATTCAAACTTCAACTTGGAATAGGCCCCGATGCCGATAATGCGCGCAATCACTTCACGATAGCCGCCCAGTTCGGAGTCCGATGACGAAACGATCTCGACCTGCCAGCGGTTGCGTTCGGCAAAGCGCATGTACATGCGCAGCAAGTCGCCTGCAAACAGCGCGGATTCATCACCACCCGTGCCGGCACGGATTTCCAGGAAGATGTTGCGCTCGTCGTTGGGGTCCTTGGGTAACAGCATCTTTTGCAGATCCAGCTCGAGCTGCTCCATGCGCGATTTGCCTGCGCTGATTTCTTCCTGAGCGAATTCCTTCATCTCCGGATCGGCCAGCATGTCCTGTGCTTCGAGGATGTCGGCATTGGCTTGCGTGTAATCGCTATAGAGTGCTACCAGCGGGCCAAGCTCGGAGTGTTCGCGCGTCATCTTGCGGTAGTTGTTGATGTCGGATGTTGCGTTCTCCTGCATCAGCAAGGCATCCAGTTCGGCAAGTCGTTCGGTCAATTGATCGAGCTTGGCAAGCATCGAGGGTTTCATCATGGGGTAATCCTGAGGGAATTCTTGAAGCATGCAATCGATGGATTGCAAGTACGCAGAGAGCAACGGCTGGACGGTAAAGCGTCGCTAGCGTTTGGTGCGGAAGAGTTGTGGCAACAGTGCAGCGAGGCGCGCACGTTCGTCGCCTTGTGCATTGTTCAGTGCCTGTTGCGGGCCATGCAGAAACTTGGCAGTCAAGCCTTTGGATAAGGCTTCGAGTACGGTATCGATATCCTCGCCACGCTCCAGCAGACGGCGTGCGCGTTCGAGCTCGATCATGCGCATGGCTTCGCTGGTTTCATGCAGATCCTGAATCAGCGGCACGACAGCGCGCGCATCGACCCAGTGCATGAACGACTGCACGCGATGCTCAATGATGGCTTCGGCCTGTGCGACGGCAGCCTGGCGATTTTCGACGCCGCTTTGCACGACGGCACCAAGGTCATCAACTGTGTAAAGAAAGACGTCGTTGAGACGTCCGACTTCCGCTTCGATATCACGCGGTACGGCCAGATCGACCATGAACATTGGCTTGTGTTTGCGGGCCTTGATCGCGCGCTCGACCATGCCGAGACCGATGATGGGCAGGGACGATGCCGTCGATGAAATCACGATGTCGTACTGCGCAAGCTGGTCTGGCAGATCGGCCAGGCGAATCGATTTGCCGTGCAGGCGATGCGCCAGCGTTTCGCCGCGTTCGAGTGTGCGGTTTGCGATCGTCAGAGACTTTGCATTTTGTGCGGCGAAGTGCGTGGCGCACAGTTCGATCATTTCGCCGGCGCCGATGAACAGTACGTTTTGCTCGGAAATCGTATCAAAGATGCGTTCCGACAGACGTACGGCAGCGGCCGCCATGGAAACGCTATGCGCGCCGATCTGTGTGGTGCTGCGTACTTCCTTTGCGACCGCAAACGTACGCTGGAACATTTGGTGGAGATAGGTGCCGAGGCCGCCGGCGGCATCGGCCTGCCGCACCGCCGTTTTCATCTGCCCCAGAATTTGCGGTTCGCCCAGCACCATGGAGTCGAGGCCGGATGCCACGCGGAACGCATGGCGTACGGCATTTTCCTGCGGCAGGGCGTACAGATAAGGACGCAAATCCGAATACGGCAGCTTGTGATAGTCGGCGAGGAAATGTCCGGTGAGATCGATCGCTTCGTTGACGCCGCCGGGCAAATGGCTGGCGGCGTACAGTTCGGTGCGATTGCAGGTGGAGAGGATGGCCGCTTCATCGCTGTAGACATCGGGTGCGCGGTTGCCATACCACGAGCGTGCCGACGCAACCGCCTGACCGATCTGGTCAGCCGGAAACGCAACCTTTTCGCGTAGCGAAACAGGCGCTGTGGTGTGATTGATGCCGACGGCGACAAGTTGCATGAATGGCACGCATCTCTGGAGTAACGCCCTATTATAGCCCGCCAGGTCCTATCGGACCGGCTTGCATGCGACCATCAGACAACGTCAGAGGCAGGCAGCGTCAGGGTAAAAGTGGTGCCTTGCCCTAAGGCACTGGTAAAGCTGATGTCGCCATGATGCCGTTCGACCACGGTTTTGACAAAAACCAGACCGAGCCCGACACCATCATGGCGTGCAAGATTGTGCGATTCCATGTGCTGGAAGCGGCTGAACAGGCGCGCCTGATCTTCTGCTGCGATGCCATAACCCTGATCGCTGATGCTGCACACGATCTGTGTGTCTTTTCGCGTCACTGCGCAGCAGATGGTGGTTTCTTCCGGGCTGTAGTTGATGGCATTGGAGAGCAGATTGATCAGGGCACGCGTCATCAGCGTGCGGTCGACATTGACCGGACAGTCATCATGCGCATTATCGACCTGCACCAGAATGTGCTTGTTCTTCGCCAGTGACCAGACCTCATCGGCAGCATCGAACATCAGATCAAGAAAATCGATTTCTTCCAGCCGGTATTCATCCGACTCTGCGCGCGCCAACTGCACAAAGTTATCTGCCAGTCCGAGAGTCCGGCGCGATGCCTTTTCGATACGCGTAAACAGTTCTTCCAGCTGCAGCGCAGAAGATGCTTCGTTCTGGAGTTCCAGCAGGGCCAGAATCGATGCCTGTGGTCCGCGCATGTCATGCGACAGAAAGCGCAAGGTCTCGTCACGACTGCGTTCGGCAGCGCGGACGGTGGAGATATCGATGATGCTGACAATCCAGCCGGTCAGTACCGTTGCAGATGAATAGGTCGGCGCACTTTTGACGAGCAGATCGTGCCCTTGCGCGTCCTGTGCCGAAATGCCATCGGCGAAGCTGGCGGCCTGCTGCAGATCGAACAGATCAGACCATTGCGAAGACGAGCCGAAGTTTTTCCCCAGCGGTTTCGGTGTACTCAAGCGCTCAAGGATGGGCAGAATACTGGCGCCAGTTTGTTCCTCGCATCCTAGCGCACGACAATAGTCGACCGCATGGCGATTGGCCAGCACGATATTGCCTTCGACGGTCGTGACCAGCGTGGCATCAGGCAGGCTGTCCAGACTGTCCGAAACAAACTGCCGCAGATCGCGTACGCGCCGCGCTGCTCTTTTCATCGCAGAGATGCGCTGCGTCAGAACATCGACGACTTCCTTGGATTTTGGCGCCGGCGGTTCTGGTAAAAGGTGCGGTTCGCTATCAAGGCGAATGAACTCCTGACCGAGATACGTGATTGCGGCTTCGAGTCTGCGCCAGCTCCAGAGCGGGTAAGACAAGATCAACACCAATATCGCTGCAGATGGCGGCAACCACATGCCGGCGTGCAGGCTCAGATAACTTGCGAATAAGGTGATCGCTATCCAGCCTCCTGTTCCAAACAGTGACAAGCGCGGCGAGAGCAGCAGATAGCCAAGCAACACCATGAAGACCGGCATTACATTGAACAGCGCTGTTTTCCATGCGGGCGGAATCAGAATGTGGCGATCATTGAGCAGTGCCGACAATACATTCGCATGAATTTCGATGCCAGGCATCGCACCCGATGAACCCGAGACCGGCGTGGGATAAGAGTCTGCCATGCCGAGGGCGGTGGCGCCGATCAGCACATACTTTTGTTTAAAAAAGGACGCCGGCACTTCGTCACGCAGCACGGACACATAAGGCACGGTCGGGAACTGGCCGATGCCGCTCTCGAAAGGAATATGAATCTGATTGGCGCGCGCCCATTCATCCGGAGCGCCGATTTTGAGATCGGCGGGATGAAGCGTGCCGCTGGTGTCGTGGCCCGTGCCGATGGCCATCAGAACCGCAGCAAACTGGGGCCACCAGCGGTCATGCTGGCCCTCATGCAAAAAGACGCTGCGCACGACGCCGTCGCTATCGTGCTCCAGATCGATGTGACCAAGCGCGCGCGCGGCTTGGGCAAGTGGCGGGATGGGCGTGCCTGCAGTCAGGCCTTGTCCGGCGCTGGTCATGACCACGGGCAGGACCGTGCGCTGATTGCGGTGCAATACGCTGGCCATTGCAGTATCGCCGGCACGATTTCCCGATGCGTCAGGGGTTTCCGGTTCAGAGAGAATGACGTCCAGCCCGATCGCCAGCGGTTCTGCCTGGCCGATCCTGTCGATCACTTCCGCATGATGCGTGCGGGGCCATGGCCAGCGTCCCAATTCGGCAATGCTGTAGTCATCGATCGCAACAATGATGATGTCGTCACGTACGGGTTTGGAGTAAGAAGACAGAAAGAGATCGTACAAGGACTGATCGAGTCGCCCCAGTCCGTTTTGCCATCCCAGAGCACCGGCCAGCGTTAACAAGCCAATGAAGAGCGCCAGCCACTCGCGCAGAGCGAGGCGGCGCACAAATGGGGAAAGCCAGCGGTTTTCCATCAATCGTGAGGCTTAACGGGATGCGCTGCTGGCGGGTGGCTTGGGACGCAGTGGCTGGCCATCGTTGATGATCCATTGATCGGTCACGATCAGGGTCTGCGCGAATGAATAGATATTGCTGCTGCCATCTGCATTGATACTTTGCACACGCGCAAAATAGGTGCCGAAGGAGGGACGTGGAAAGCGGATTTCATTACCAGTGACATTTGCGTTATAGGTCAGCCAACTGAATTCACTGTCACGCGCAACCTGCACATTGTACTTTTCGGTTGCAGACCCCTTCCAGCGCAGGACCAGTTCCTGCGGGTTGCTGCTGGCGACCGTCGGCGCTGCTTGTGCTGGTGCGTAGGCAACAGGTTTGGCGCGATTGCGAATGGAGACCGCGACAACGCGCGGCATGCCTTCAAGGCCTAATGGGTCGATCGCGGTCAGGCGCGCAAAGTAATTGCCTTCCTGAATGCCCTCAAGCACGACATCGCCTGCCTTGCCACTGCCTTCTGCAATCATGTCCAGCATGTCACCGTCATTGGCGAGTTCAACGTGATAGGACACCGCATTGGCGAGAGGTGTGAAGGTGAAATGCGCATTTTCGGCAAAGCGATAAGGCATGTCGGTCAGTTGTGGTGGCGCCAGCAAATCTATGGCAGGTCCGAGCGTGGTGCGGGTAATGATGTTGCCCTTGGCGCGCGGCAGGGAGCGATTATTCTCTTCTCGTTGCAGGCTTGCCAGTACTCGGCCGTCCAGCACTTCCGTCGCAACGTCCTGGTCGCCTAGACGCACACGAAATTCTGTGCCGCGTACGCCCGCAACGGAGAGTGGCGTGCGGACTTTGTAACTCCCCTTGTTGGTTTCCAGCGGCGAAACGCGTGACAACACGCGGCCTTTTTGCAGCGCGACTTCTACACGTGGACTTGCCGTGTAGAGCGTCTTGCGGAGCGTGGCGATCTGTACGTTGCTGTTCGATGGAATCGACACACGCGATTGATCGGGCATGCCGATGGTCACGAAGCTGTTGGTGCCGGTACTGATTTTCGTGCCTTCGACAATACGATTGCCGATGTTGAGAATGCTCGTGGTGCCGTCTGCATAGCTTGCGGTCACCAGACCATTGCGCGCGATGACTTTGCCTTCGCTGGGTTCGTCTTGCAGAAGATCGGCGGGAATCGTGATCGGTGTGCCAATCGGGATTCCCTTGTCGCGGGCAATATTGTTGACGGTGCTCAACGTGGTCCAGTTGGCTGTTCTTGTGGTGTAGGCGCTGGCAATCGACATCAGGGTGTCGCCCGCCTTGGCATGGTAGATGATGCCGGAAGGAAGAATCGTGATGCTGCCCGGCGTCTGCGCGAAAACGGGATTGCAAAGCAGCACGGCACTGAACAACAGTGCCGTGAGAATTCTCAGTTTAATCAGGGCGATGCGCATGCTTCCTCTCCGCGCAACCCGGCGCGTCTATGCGGTCACTTGCTCCAGCCGGTAGCCGTAGCTGTAGACTGGGGCTAAACGAAATCCATGCTCCGGACGCAATTGTAACTTGCTCCGCACGCGGGATACATGCGTATCCATAGTGCGCGAAGGGATTTCGATGTCACGTGACCACACTGCTTCCAGAATATAGGCGCGCGACAGCGGACGGCCCAGATTGCGGAAGAACAGCAGAGCGAGATCAAATTCCTTCTGTGTGACCTCGATCTGCGCACCGGAGACCGTCAAGCGGCCTGTGCGTGTTTCAAATACAAAATTACCAAACTGGATCTGCTCAACCGGATTTTGGCTCGGGTAGGCGCGTCGCAGCAGCGCCTGCACGCGGGCCAGCAGCTCGCCACGGCGAATCGGCTTGATCATGTAATCATCCGCGCCAGCGGCCAGGCCTGCCACGATATCGTCCTCGCCAGAGCGGCTGGTCATGAACAGCACCGGCAAATTCGCCGGCAGCTTCTCGCGCGCCCACAGCAAGACGTCGGCACCGCTCAAATCCGGCACCTGCCAGTCGATGATCAGCATGTCAAAGCTTTCACGGCGCAACTGATTCAGTAATTCTTTGCCACGCTGGAAAGGGTGGCAGGCGTGACCGGCGGCGCTCAGCACCTGGCATACCAGATCAGTCTGGCTACGGTCATCATCAAGTACGGCAATTCGCATAGTGTGTGGCGCGTTCAGCAGTTGTGGAATTAGATGCAGCCTAATTTAACAAAACTATTTTTCCGCTGGCCCTGTTTTGTTGCGACGTGACAATAGTTCACAAAATTGCGGCGAGAAAGAAACATTTGTGACTCTTTTCGGCGCAATTTTTGCCTTTCAGTCATCAACTTTGCCGCATTTCCTTACAAACGCTTTTTGAGGCCGTTATTGCTTGTACGGCTGAATGTTGCAATTGGATGTGAAGAAAATGTGAAATTTTCATTGATTACCGACAAAAATTTCCTATAGTGAAATCGTAGTACCCATGCAGTCAGACCAACAGGAGGTAATCATGAATACGCATATTTTTGATTCCTGGCATCTGCCTCACATGTCCCAAGCCCGTTTTGATTATCGCGACAAGGAAGATCTGAAGTCGGTTGCGAAATTCACAGCGGGGGTTTTAGTCGGCACCTCGTTGTTTATTGTGGTTCTCAACGCCGTGTTTGACTTGGGCATGCCGCTCCTGCCTACCATTGGTTAAAAACGGCTTCTAGCCTGCCTTTACCTTTGGTTCATCGAAAATCCGCCAATTGGCGGATTTTTTATTCAACTCTTCTTGCTCAGGTTCTATTAAGTATAAGAAGCATGCTTTGAGCAGCAGCGGAGGTGCAACCGATATTGATAAGAGTTCTTAGTGAATTTGATGGCGCGGAAAAACAAAAAGCCCAGTCATCTGACTGGGCTTTTATTCTTGGTGGCCCGGGGCGGAATCGAACCACCGACACAAGGATTTTCAATCCTCTGCTCTACCGACTGAGCTACCAGGCCAAGGCGGGCAAGTATAGCAAACCTGACGAGATATGCAAGTACTGTCTGCAAATTAGTTATGCACACCTCGGTATAATACGAAACGCCTCACGGCTTCACATTTACTTTCTCTCTCGGGAACTGCTGCATGCACATGCAAACGGATATCTGCATTGTTGGTGATGGCGCTGTCGGCAAAGTGGCGGCGCTTGGATTTGCGCAGGCAGGGCTGAAGGTCACCTTGTTGCGCCCAGTGCGAACGACGCCCGTCACTTCTTCCCACGACGCATGGGATGTGCGCGTCTATGCCGTTAATCACACGGCGCATGCCTTGCTGGCTTCAGCCAAGGTTTGGGATGCGCTGGATATGTCACGCGTGGCGCCAGTTGATTCGATGGCAGTGCAGGGTGACGGCGCGCATGCAGGTGCTTTGGGGTTGGATGCTTATGGCGCGCGCGTGGGTGCGCTGGCGTGGATCGTCGAAGATAGCAATCTCAATCAGGCGCTGGATGCCGCGCTAAAGTTTTCTTCCAACGTGAAGATGGTCAGCGGGCAGGCAACAGCGATCAAGCTGGATGTGCAGGCGGCGCACATCACACTTGAAAACGGTGACACCGTGTCAGCCGAGTTGCTGGTAGGTGCAGATGGCGGGCAATCGTGGGTGCGTGCGCAATGCGATATCGGCTTTGACTATCGGTCTTACGGCCAGCGTGCGATCGTGACGAACTTTGATTGCGAAAAACCGCATCGCGGTGTCGCACATCAATGGTTTTCTGCAGAAGACGGCATCATCGCCCTGCTGCCATTGCCTGGCAATCGTGTTTCACTGGTCTGGTCGGCGCCGGATGCGCTCGCCGATAAGCTGTTGAAAGAATCAATGTCGCAGCTAGCGCATCGCTTGTCGACCTATGCGCATGCGGAGCTTGGCACGTTGACCCCGCTGCAGCCCGAAATTGCAAAGTCCTTCCCCTTGTCCCTGATTCGCCCGCATGCCATTACGGCACCTCGTGTGGCGTTGATCGGCGATGCCGCGCATGTCGTCCATCCACTGGCTGGGCATGGCATGAATCTGGGGTTTGCCGATGTCGAGGCCTTGGTGCGTATCGTGGCAGAGCGTGGCGAGCATCGGGATTGCGGTGATGCGCGTGTGCTGGCGCGTTATGCGCGCGCGCGCAAGGAAGATATACTTATTATGCAACTGGCAACGGATGGTCTGGCACGTCTTTTCGGCACGGATATCGAGCCCGTGCGCATGGTTCGTAACCTCGGATTGAACCTCGTGAACCACCTGCCTGTCCTAAAGCGGAGATTGATTGGCCATGCTTTGGGCAAATCGCTTTAAATTCCCCTGCAACGATTGAAAACGGAAACAAGATGAACGCAAGCAAGTGGATTGCCGCCCTGTTGGCAGGCATGGTCTCGATGGTCGCTTATGCACAAACAGCGCAGGAAACTGCCGTGCGCAAAGCGATCGAGCCGCGCCTGGGCGAAGAGGCCAAAGTCGAATCAGTCACTAAAACGCCATACTCCGGCTTGTTCGAGGTGCAGGTGAATGGCGACATAATCTATACCGATGCCAAGGCCGAATATCTTTTCGTTGGCCGCGTGGTAGATGCGCGCACGTATCAGGATTACACCAAGGCGCGCCTTGACGACATCAACAAGGTCACCTTTGGCAATCTGCCACTGCAACTGGCCATGAAGGAAGTAAAAGGAAATGGCAAGCGTGTGATCGCAGTGTTCGAAGATCCAAATTGCGGCTACTGCAAGCGCTTCCGCAGCACGCTGGAAAGCATCAACAACATCACCGTCTACACCTTTATGTACAACATCCTGTCGCCGGATTCTGTCGAGAAGTCGCGCAACATCTGGTGTGCGCCGAATCGCGTCAAGGCATGGGATGACTGGATGCTCAACGGGAAATTGCCGCCGACGGCTTCCCCAAATTGCGCCACCCCACATGAAAAAGTGCTGGAGCTGGGTCGCAACATGAAGGTGACGGGTACGCCGACGATCATCTTTGCAGATGGCTCGCGTATTCCTGGTGCGATTGATGCCAAGGCTCTGGAAGCCAAGCTGTCGTCCATCAAGTAATTTGTATTGCTCGTTTATGAAAAGAAGCGCCGGTCCAATCGACGGCGTTTTTTTGTTTGTGAATCGCGTCTGCGCATGCAGGGCGATGCCGTTACACTAAACCCTCTTTCTTCAATCGCATCTTGTGCCGATGAATAACGCCATTCACTACTCCATCATTCCCGACAATCCGGCCGCCCATTTGTATCGCGTCACGCTGACGATGGCAGAGCCCGATCTGGGCGGCCAGGTTTTTTCCTTACCGGCCTGGATTCCTGGCAGCTACATGATTCGCGAATTTGCAAAGAATATTGTGCAAATTAAGGCAACCTGCGGTCGGAAAAAAGTCTTGCTGGAAAAAATCGACAAGCACACGTGGCTTGCAGCGCCATGCGATGGCCCATTGACGCTTGAATACGAAGTGTATGCGTGGGATCTCTCGGTGCGTACCGCGCATCTTGACCAGTTGCATGGCTTCTTCAACGGCACCAGTGTATTTCTGCGTGTGCATGGTCACGAAGAGAGCGAGCACGTGGTCGATATTCAGCAGCCGACAGGCGCTGAATTTGCCAAATGGCGTGTCGCCACGGCCATGACGAGATTGAAAGCCAAGCGTTACGGTTTTGGTACCTACGTGGCGGCCAGTTATGATGAGCTGATCGATCATCCAGTCGAGATGGGTACCTTTTCGCTCGCGAACTTCAAGGCATGGGGCGTGCAGCACGATGTCGTATTTACCGGCAAGGTGCCGAATCTCGATATCGATCGCTTGACTGCCGACCTCCAGAAAATCTGTGAGGCGCAGATTGCATTGTTCGAGCCCCGCACGCGTCGTGCGCCGATGGAACGTTATGTCTTCATGACCATGGTCGTGAGTGATGGCTACGGCGGTCTGGAGCATCGCGCTTCAACTGCACTGATCTGCTCGCGCGGCGATCTGCCCGTCAAGGGCAAGCCGGAAACCTCGGATGGCTATCGGACTTTTCTCGGCCTATGCAGCCATGAGTATTTCCACACATGGAACGTCAAGCGCATCAAGCCGGCTGCATTCGCACCGTATGAACTGGATGCCGAAAGCTATACGCCGCTGTTATGGCTGTTCGAGGGATTCACAAGTTACTACGACGACCTGATGCTGGTGCGTAGCGGTGTGATTGATGAAGCAGCCTACCTGAAACTGATCGCCAAGACGGCCAACGGTGTCTTGCGTGGTGCGGGCCGTACCAAACAAAGTGTGGCCGAATCCAGTTTCGATGCCTGGGTCAAGTATTACCGTCAGGATGAAAACTCGACCAATGCCGTGGTCAGCTATTACACCAAGGGCTCGCTGATTGCGCTGGCACTCGATCTGACGATCCGCGCCGAAACCAAGGGGGAGAAGTCGCTCGACGATGTGATGCGCGCCTTGTGGCAAAAATACGGCCGTGATTTTTACGAAGGCGGCGGTCGTGGCGTGACGGAAGAAGAAGTCGACGCACTATTTGATAGCGTCACCGGTCTCAAGCTCAAGCGCACACTGGATCGTTGGGTGCGCGGCACCGACGATCTGCCGTTGGCAAGATTGCTCGCACCATTCGGCGTGACGTTGAAGGACGAGCGCAGCCGTGGTCGTGCCGCGCTGGGCATGCGTACCGTGCGTGATGGCAACGATTGCAAGATCGGCACGATCTTTGAAGGTACGGCAGCGCAGAAGGCTGGCTTGTCGGTCGGTGACATCATCATTGCCATCGATGGTTTGCGTGTGAACGGCACGAATATCGATGCATTATTGTCGCGCTATCGCCTCGGCGATCGCTTTGAGATTCACGCCTTCCGTCGTGATGAGTTGGTGACTTTCAATACCCGCATGGCTGTGTCGGATTTTCCGAATGTCGTCATCACGCTGGACGCCAAGCCGGCGGCCAATCCAGCCTTGCGTACTGGTTGGTTCAAGCGCAAATGAAAAATGCCGCGTCGGAGTTTCCTCTCGGCGCGGCACGATTGATTCGGTTCGAAATCAGCCTTGCTGAAATAGCTTGCTCAATTCCTGTCCAGGGTTGGCTGCGCGCATAAATGCCTCGCCAACGAGGAAGGCATGCACATCGGCATCGCGCATCCGCTTCACATCATCCGTACCCAAAATGCCGGACTCGGTAATCACCAGTTTGTCTGGTGAAATGCGCGGCAACAGGTCGATCGTGGTTTGCAGCGAGGTTTCAAACGTTCGCAGGTTGCGGTTGTTGATGCCGAGCAGTGCCGTTTTCAAGCGCAATGCTGCAGTCAATTCCTCTGCATCGTGTACTTCCACCAGCACGTTCATGCCGAGCTCATGCGCGCAGGCTTCCAGTTCGGCCATTAGCCCGTGATCAAGTGCCGATACGATCAGCAGGATGCAATCGGCGCCCCATGAACGTGCTTCATATACTTGATAAGGATCGACGATGAAGTCCTTGCGCAATACAGGCAAGGCGCAGGCGGCACGTGCCTGCTTCAGATAGTCTGGCGCACCCTGAAAGAATTGCACATCCGTCAGCACGGACAGGCAGGCGGCGCCGTGTTGCGCATAGCTCTCTGCAATCTCTGCGGGTTTGAAGTCAGGGCGCAGCACACCTTTGGATGGCGAGGCTTTCTTCACCTCCGCAATCACGGCAGCATCGCCAGCGGCGATCTTTGCGCGCATGCTGGCTTCAAAGCCGCGCAGCGAGGCACGGGCTTCCTTGTCGGCTTCGACTTCGTCGCGGAGGCTTGCAAGGCTGCGATATTTTTTTGCCGCAGCGACTTCTTCTGCCTTGACGTCGAGAATCTTGTTGAGAATATCGGACATGATGTTTCTGAATTCCTGTAGCTGTTAGGCGCTTACGCCTTGCCGAGTTCTTGCGTCACCCGCACGAACTGTTCGAGTTTGGCGCGCGCAGCACCCGAGGCCATGACGGCACGCGCTTTTTGCATGCCTTCGGCAATCGAGGCGGCGATGCCGGCCGCATACAAGGCCGTGCCTGCATTCAGCACGACGATATCGCGTGCAGGGCCATCGATGTTGTCGAGTGCTTCGAAGATCTTGGCTTTCGATTCGGTCGAGTCTGCCACCTTGAGGTTCCGGCTAGCTGTCATCTGCAGGCCGAAATCTTCGGGATGGATTTCGTATTCGCGAATCTCGCCATTGACGAGTTCGCCAACCATCGTCGCTGCGCCCAGCGAGACTTCATCCATATTGTCGCGGCCCCAGACCACGACCGCATGTTGTGCGCCGAGGCGTTGCAGCACGCGTACCTGAATGCCAACCAGATCTGGATGGAACACGCCCATCAGGATATTTGGGGCACCAGCCGGATTGGTCAGCGGGCCGAGAATGTTGAAGATGGTGCGCACGCCCAGTTCCTTGCGGACGGGCGCTGCATGCTTCATCGCAGCGTGATGATTCGGCGCAAACATGAAACCGATGCCGGTCTGGCGAATCGATTCCGCCACCAGTGCTGGTTGCAGGTTGATATTGACGCCCAGCGATTCCAGCACATCGGCGCTGCCTGACGATGACGACACACTGCGGCCGCCATGTTTGGCAACACGTGCGCCGGCTGCGGCAGCGACGAACATCGAGGCGGTCGAAATATTGAAAGTGTGCGCGCCATCGCCACCGGTGCCGACGATATCGAGCAGGCCGCTCGCATCGTCCAGCGGTACCTTGGTCGAGAACTCGCGCATGACTTGTGCTGCCGCAGCAATCTCGCCGATGCTTTCCTTCTTGACGCGCAAGCCGATCGTCAACGCCGCGATCATCACAGGCGACATCTCGCCGCTCATGATGCGACGGAACAGATGCAACATTTCGTCGTGAAAGATTTCGCGATGTTCGATGCAGCGTAGCAGGGCTTCTTGGTCGGTGATCGGCATGTCGATTTTCTCTTTATCAGCGCACAAGGAAATTCTTCAACAGCGCATGGCCGTGTTCGGAGAGGATCGATTCCGGATGAAACTGCACGCCTTCGATATCGAATTCCTTGTGACGTACGCCCATGATCTCGCCGTCAGCCGTCCATGCGGTGACTTCCAGGCAGTCTGGCAGTGAAGCACGCTCGATGGCCAGCGAGTGATAGCGAATCACGGTGTAAGGCGATGGCAGACCTTTAAAGACGCCGACGCCGGTGTGCTCGATCGGCGAGGTCTTGCCGTGCATGACCTGCTGCGCACGAATGACGTTGCCGCCAAAAGCTGCGCCGATGGCCTGATGGCCGAGGCAGACGCCGAGAATCGGCAGCTTGCCGGCGAAGTGCTTGAGCACGGGGATTGATACGCCCGCTTCATGCGGCGTACATGGGCCGGGCGAAATGCAGATGCGTTCCGGTTTCAGCGCTTCAATTTCTTCAAGCGTGATTTCATCGTTACGCACGGTGTGGACATCTTCGCCAAGCTCGCCGAAATACTGCACGAGGTTGTACGTAAAGGAGTCATAGTTATCGAGCATGAGCAACATTTAGATCTCCCCGTCCAAACCGTCTTGTACCTGTTCCGCTGCACGTAATACGGCACGGGCCTTGTTCTCTGTTTCCTGCCATTCCATCTCGGGCACTGAGTCAGCGACGATGCCGGCAGCAGCTTGCACGTAGAGCATACCGTCCTTGATGACGCCGGTACGGATGGCAATCGCCAGATCCATTTCGCCACCGAACGACAAGTAGCCGCAGGCACCGCCGTAGATGCCGCGCTTGGTTGGCTCGAGTTCGTCGATGATTTCCATCGCGCGTACCTTCGGTGCGCCCGATAACGTGCCGGCAGGGAACGTGGCTTTCAGCACGTCCAGATTCGACAGGCCGTCTTTCAAAGTACCTTCGACATTGGAGACGATGTGCTGCACATGCGAATATTTTTCGATCACCAGTTTGTCGGTGACCAGCACGCTGCCGGTTTCGGCAATGCGGCCGATGTCGTTGCGGGCCAGATCGATCAGCATGACGTGTTCGGCGATCTCTTTTGGATCGGCCAGTAATTCGGTTGCCAGTGCGGCATCTTTTTCTGGCGTATCACCACGTGGGCGGGTGCCGGCGAGCGGGCGAATCGTGACTTTCTTCTTGCCGCTGGCCAGCGTTTCATTGCGGACCAGGATTTCCGGCGAGGCGCCGACGATCTGCATATCGCCAAAATTGTAGAAATACATGTAAGGCGAAGGATTCAGAGAACGTAGTGCGCGATACAGCGTCAGCGGCGCATCGGTGTAGGCCTTCTTGATGCGCTGGCCAATTTGTACCTGCATCAGGTCGCCGGCCATCACGTATTCCTTGGCTTGTGCGACTGCAGCCAGGTAATCCTTCTTGTCGAACTCGCGAATGGTTTCGGTGCGAGCCGATGCCGTTGTCACTGGCGCTTCGACAGCCTGGCGTAACGATGCGCGCAGATCTTTCAAACGTTGGCGGCCTTGTGCGAAAACCTCTGGCTCTGCAGGATCGACATAAATGATCAGATACAGCTTGCCGGACAAATTGTCGATGACGGCCAGCTCTTCGGTCAGCAGTAACTGGATTTCCGGCAGGCCGAGGTCGTCTTTGGGCGCGCTGTTCGCCAGGCGTTTTTCGACATGACGCACGGCGTCGTAGCCAAAGTAACCCGCCAATCCACCGCAAAAACGCGGCATGCCGGGCAGGATCGCGACCTTGTAGCGTGCCTGATATTCGCCGATGAAGTCGAGCGGATTGCCGTCAAAGGTTTCCACGACTTTGTCGTCACGCACGATCTCGACGCGATTGCCGTAGCTGCGCATCAAGGTGTTGGCGGGCAGGCCGATGAAGGAGTAGCGGCCAAAGCGTTCCCCGCCGACTACGGATTCGAGCAGGAAAGAGTTCTTGCCGTTATTGCGGGTTTGCGCGAGTTTGAGGTAGAGCGACAGCGGCGTTTCCAGATCGGCAAAGGCTTCGGCGATCAGTGGAATGCGGTTGTAGCCTTGCGCGGCCAGCGTATTGAATTCGGTTTCAGTCATGATTTTCTCCGACCGCTATTGTAGACGAGCGGTTTGATCCTTTTAGGGAGTCTGCAAAAAACGTTGCTGACCGTGCAAGGCGCAGGCGATCAGCGGCAAATGGTGATTAGCACCAGAATTGCCAGCGTCGCCACAGCCAGGCCTCATGCGTGCCGGGTGTTGCGAAACGTTTTTTGTCGAGAGAAGACATGTTTGTTTCAGGTTGAAATGAGATGGGCTGCGTCGAGCAGCGAAGAAACTATACCATCGCTGTCGACGTCCTGTATAGCGTGGCCGTGGTTGTAGCCATACGGTACGGTCAGTACGCGACAGCCGGCAGCGCGTGCCGCCTGCGAGTCATTGATCGAGTCCCCGATGGCAACGACTTCAAACGGCTCCAGCGCAAAATCAGCGCAGACCTGCAGCAGCTGCATCGGATCCGGCTTTTTGCGCGAGAACGAGTCGCCGCCATAAACCACTTCGAAATAGTCGCGCAGGCCAGTCTTGTACAGCAGGGGAATGGTGAAATCCATGGGCTTGTTGGTCACGCACGCAAGACGTAGCCCTTGTGCTTGCATGGCCTGCAGGCCTTCGTGCACGCCGGGATATACGGTGGCGTATTCGCCGTTGATTTCCTGATAGTGCAGATTGAACAGCTGCATTGCCGCCGGATAGCGCGCATTGACCTCTTCTTGCGACTGATCGATGCATAGTGACGAGCGCACCAGATTTTCTGCGCCCTTGCCGACAAAACTGATGACTGTATCGAGCGCCAGTGCTGACAGGCCAAGGTCGTGACGTACCCGGTTGATGGTGGCGTGCAGATCCTGCGCGGTGTGCAGCATGGTGCCATCGAGATCGACAATCACACCATGTATGTGGTTAAAGCCGGCTGGCTGCTCGTACATTGGTGGCTTAGACCTTTGCCAGTTCGCCGCGCATGGCGTCGATGACTGCCTTGTAATCCGGTTTGCCAAAAATGGCCGAGCCGGCGACAAAGGTGTCGGCGCCGGCTTTGGCGGCGGCCTCGATATTGTCGATTTTGATGCCGCCATCGACTTCCAGCATGATGTCGCGGCCTGATTCGTCGATCAGCTTGCGAACGGCAGCAATCTTCTTCAAGGTGTGAGGAATGAAAGACTGGCCACCAAAGCCTGGATTAACCGACATCAGCAAAATGATGTCGATCTTGTCCATCACATGTTCCAGATGATGCAGAGGCGTTGCCGGATTGAATACCAAACCGGCTTTGCAGCCGTTGTCACGGATCAGTTGCAGACTGCGGTCGATATGTTCGGACGCTTCCGGATGGAAGGTGATGATGTTGGCGCCCGCCTTGGCAAAATCCGGAATGATGCGATCAACAGGCTTGACCATCAGGTGCACATCGATCGGGACCTGGACGTGCGGACGAATTGCTTCACAGACCAATGGGCCGATGGTCAGGTTTGGAACGTAATGATTGTCCATGACGTCGAAGTGAATAATATCGGCGCCGGCGGCAACGACATTACGGACTTCTTCACCCAAACGGGCAAAATCGGCGGACAGGATGCTGGGAGCAATGCGGTAGGTAGGCATGATGGCGGTTCTGAACAGGAAGCCGCTATTTTACCTTGCTGCCCTGACGGGTTGCTTGCACCCAGTCTCGATTTCGTGTGCAATGGGCGTCGCTATCAAATTAGTACCAAATCAGTATCAGCACCAATCTGCAGTGCTTAATGCTTTTCCATGCGAAATCCAATGGAAAAGCGCTCAAGGAATGACATGGCGTCTTACGAATTTACCGTCTCGGTGCAAACACAGTACCTGGAAGAACAATCTGATCCGAGCCGATCGCACTATGTATTTGCCTATGCGGTCACCATCAAGAATACCGGCCGTAACGCAGCACAACTGATTTCGCGCCACTGGATCATTACCGACGCCAATAACCATACGGAAGAAGTACGGGGGCTTGGCGTGGTGGGCAATCAGCCGCTGTTGCAGCCGGGTGAGCAGTTTGAATACACCAGTGGGACATCCATGGCGACGCCTCAGGGTTCTATGACCGGCGAGTACTTCTGCGTGGCGGAAGACGGTCATCGTTTCGAAGCCGTGATTCCAGAATTCGTTTTATCTCTGCCGCGCACACTGCATTAATGCGGCGCGTCGGTTTCATCCTTTTTCGGCGGTAGCGGTTTCTTTATCGGTGGATGTCTCGGCTTTCTGCCGGCAAACATGGTCCACCAGACGATAAATATCAAGAGAAACAGCGCGATTCCCGCCTCAACAAATAACAGCCACATTGAGTTGCTCCTTATGTCCCTTATTCGTCGTAGTCTACTCGCATCACTTCTTTTGACGCTCGCAGCCTGCTCTACCGTGAAGCGTGAATCTGTTCCTGGGGTTGATCCGACGCCGCGACCCGAGCAGCCGACCGCGCCTTCTGTTGAAAAGCCTGCGGATGGGCCGGTGCCGATTGATCGGCCGCGTACCGTTATCAGTTCGGCGTTGCAACCGTCGACATTCGCCCGGGTGCCAGGTTGGTCGGCCGATGCGCAAAGCGAAGCATGGAGTGCTTTTCTCTCGTCTTGCACCATCCTTACCCGTCGTCCTGACTGGCGCAAGCCTTGTGATGCAGCCAAGCGCGTGAATGGCAAGGACGATGCGGCTGTTCGCAGCTTCTTTGAGTCCAATTTCACGCCGTACCAAGTCAATAACGCGGATGGCACCCAGACTGGCATGGTGACGGGGTACTACGAACCGTTGCTGCGCGGTGCGCGCAAGCGTGGCGGCGTCTACCAAACGCCGTTGCATCGTGCGCCCGACGATTTGCTGACGATTGATTTCACCAGTATTTATCCTGACCTGAAAGGCCAGAATCTGCGGGGCAAGCTGGTCGGCAAGAAAGTGGTTGCCTATCCGGGACGTGCGGAACTGATGCGTACCAAGGCACTGGTGGGTCGCGAGATTGTCTGGGTGGACGATGCTGTCGAAGCCTTTTTTCTGCAAGTGCAGGGTTCCGGCCGTATCGAGTTGCCGCACGGCGAGGTAATTCGGGTGGCCTATGCAGATCAGAATGGCCAGCCTTATAAATCAATTGGTAAATATTTGATTGATAAAGGCGAGATGACGATGGATCAGGCCTCCATGCAAGGTATCAAGGCATGGGTTGCCGCCAATCCAGCGCGTCAGGAAGAACTCTTGAGCGCCAATCCGCGCTACATTTTCTTTAGTGAAGAAAAAATCACCGATCCGTCAGTCGGTCCCAAAGGCGCAATGGGCCTGCCGCTGACGCCGCAGCGCTCGATTGCTGTTGATCCAGCTTTCATTCCACTCGGCGCGCCGGTTTTCCTGTCTACGACCCAACCGAACAGCAAGGTCCCGATGCAACGCCTGATGCTGGCGCAAGATACGGGTAGTGCAATCAAAAATCCCGTCCGGGCCGATTTCTTCTGGGGGTTTGGTGCGCAGGCCGGTGAAATGGCTGGCCGCATGAAGCAGCGCGGCAATATGTGGGTCTTGTTACCCAAGCCGTAAGCGATCGACGCGACTATTCAGGAGGAATTGTGGAATACGAAAACATATTGGTTGAGCAGCGCGGCAAGGTTGGCCTCGTGACGCTGAATCGTCCGGCGGCGCTGAATGCATTAAATGATCGCCTGATGGATGAGCTTGGGCATGCCTTGTTGGCGTTCGATGCAGATGACGGCGTGGGCTGCATCGTGCTGACTGGTAGTGAAAAAGCATTCGCGGCGGGTGCCGATATTAGTGTGATGGCGGGCTACTCTTATATAGATGTATATAAGAGCGACTTCATTACCCGTAACTGGGAGCAGATCCGCCGCGTGAGAAAACCTGTCATTGCGGCGGTGGCGGGTTATGCGCTGGGCGGCGGCTGTGAATTGGCGATGATGTGTGATTTCATCATTGCAGCAGAAACGGCAAAGTTTGGTCAGCCTGAAGTCAAGCTGGGCATTATTCCTGGTGCGGGCGGGACGCAGCGTCTGCCGCGTGCGATTTCCAAGTCTAAGGCGATGGATATGTGCCTGACGGCACGCATGATGGATGCGCAAGAAGCGGAACGAGCCGGATTGGTGTCGCGTATCGTGTCTGCGGACAAGTTAATGGAAGAGGCACTTGCTGCCGCAGAAATTATTGCGGCCATGTCGTTGCCCACTGTGATGATGATCAAGGAGTCGGTCAATCGCGCTTATGAAACAACGCTGAGCGAAGGCTTGCGGTTCGAGCGCAGGTTGTTCCACAGCACCTTTGCGACGGAAGATCAGAAAGAAGGGATGCAGGCTTTCCTTGAAAAGCGCCAACCCAGTTTCAAAAACAGTTAATTAGATATATGACGTTGTGCAACAGATACTGAACCAGTGATGCTGATCATTAAAGAGCCCGCGTAGCGGGCTCTTTGATTTTGGTTGTTGGGTTTGTGCGGTTGCTTTGTGTTGTTTGGTGCTGTGGTTGGTTGTTTGGGTTGTTAATAGTGGGTTGAATTTGTGGTGTTTAATGGGATTTAAAAATAATTTCAGAAAGGGGGTTGCCA